>Ga0126338_10003109_pt1 | contig 11584 bp, 9 predicted proteins | sample OrbCmetagenome_2_FD_92529 | JGI IMG/M metagenome (GOLD analysis project Ga0126338, IMG submission 92529) | Coral microbial communities from Petempiche,Puerto Morelos, Mexico - Orbicella C C metagenome | ecosystem: Host-associated > Invertebrates > Cnidaria > Coral | place: Petempiche,Puerto... | reverse complement strand
GATACCATGTACACTTACGAGAAATAATGCGATTTCTGGTGCAGTAAGCCCGAGATTAAAATAGTTCTCGATTATCTCGTCGCGCATTACTGCATTGTTCCTTATTGCAGGAGAGTAAGATGGGAGCATTGCCAGCGACGTAGAGCACACCGAAATGAAAGTGAAAACGGCGAAAAACTTCATAGCTATACTGTAAAGCCAACGCAAAACAGACTACCGGTTATTGATAGGAGTCCGCGTTGTTTTCAAATAAAACAACCTGGCCTGCCGACGCAAGCTGCCTAGCGAGGTAGCCAGACAGCTAAGTCGCAACAAAGTAGCAAGTCGCAGCTAAGTCGCAAGAAAGTAGCAGCTAAGTCGCAAGAAAGTAGCAAGTCGCAGCTAAGTCGCAAGAAAGTAGCAGGAAAGTCGCAGCTAAGTCACAAGAAAGTAGCAAGTCCAAGAAAGTCTCAAGAAAGTAGCAGAAAAGTCGCAGCTAAGTCGCAAGAAAGTAGCAAGTCACAAGAAAGTCGCAGCTAAGTCGCAAGAAAGTAGCAGCTAAGTCGCAAGTGAAAAAAAAAGAGAGAAAAGTGTATGTCCCTTTGAAGCCACAGTATTGTCGCACTGATTCGAGACACTGTAAATAAATAAATAAAAAAACATTTCAAATAGAACATAAACTATCAAGAATCCCAACAGGTGTGAGGCCGAGCAGTCGGCTATTTAAACAACGCGGTGGAGGAATTGAACTCCAGATGGTGGTAGGGTGGAGGGACCTCCAGATTACAAATTCAGCGCCCTAAACCACTCCGCCAAGTCGCATCCATAAACCACACAGTCAGAGCTTATCTCGGATTCTGTAGCATAGAGCAACCGCAAGGTAAGTATTGCTACTCTCCCTGTGTGAGATGTTACTACGACGCTAGGTTAGCCTCGCCTTTTTGTCATTTTGCCTTTAGCAGTTCTAATATACTTCTGAGGCGAGAGAGACACTGTGCTAAAGAGTTTTATAAGTCTTACCCGAAAACACAATAAGTGACTCTTGCCAGCCCTTGAACTCGCACCGCCCGACTCGATACAAATTCAAACGCTCTAGATATTGTTCCATGCAGCTCTCAGAAGACGGGCTAATCTGACAGTGAGTATAAGGCTTTTTTCAACCAATCAAGTGAAAGATTGAAACTCTTCGTGATTTGGCTTGTACGCGTTTTCCCGCGCTTGGCATCCACCGGTTGCGTGTTTTTCCGTCGGGTTTCCATTGGTTTTTTGTGTTAATTTTCCTTGTTCTGATTGGTTAATTTTATTAATAACGTTGGTTTGGTTTTCGTGACAGGCATCAGAAGTCTGTCTTTTACTTACTCCTAGAAAACCAAACCAGTTTGCCGAGTCGTCACTAGAATTTTTGAGAGAGGCGCGGTGGCCTCATAATTAGTATGCTCGTCTCCGGATCGACCGTTCCGGGTTCGAACCCAGGCCGGGGACATTGCGTTGAGTTCTTAGGCAAGATACTTTACTCTGACGGTGCCTCTCTCCACCTAGGTGTAGAAATGGGTACCGGCGAACTTAATGCTGGGGGTAACCCTTCGATGGACTATCATCCCATCCAGGGGGGAGTAAAAATACTCCTAGTCACTTCATGCTACAGAAATCGGGATGGGCCACTTGGTTTGTATGCAGACTCAATAGAGTTATTACCTGTGGAAGAAGTTCGTCCAAACGTTTTTGAGCCTTCTCCCTCAAAACCTCTGGCGTAATATCAAATGTTGTGAAAAACCTCATGAGTGACTTGTACGTGTTCTTTCCTTCCAGCTGTTCTCCGGTTGGAAGCTCCTTTGTTGTCACTATGCTCGTGTCAGCTAATTCATCCTTGTAGCCATAGCTTAGAGGTAGTTTTTGGAGACCGCTGGCCACTGTTTCTGGGGCGCATTGTTGTAAGTGTTCTCCCTCGACATACCTAACACAACGGTCATAAAAAAGCAACTTGGCATAAATTAGACTTGGCCTAATAAACATTCAGATAGCTCTGTCCTGATCTGTTCTTTGCATGTGAGACGCTATCCCTAAGTTAAGTTAAGCTAACATATACATCACAAACAGAAAAATGTAGGCGTGCTATGCTCAGGTGTAAGTTTCGCGTCAGCTACGTGTAATGACTTCGAGTTTTGATTGGCTCACTGGATTGTCTGTGTCTTTTGTGATTGACTAGAGCGATAACTTTGGCTTTGGTTTTACAACACTCAATTGAAAACCGCTCTAGCTGCATAAATTACAATTGGCCTGGCCAACATAGAATAAGTTCCATAAGTATGCGTGTGAAATGACATTGGTCGCAATTTTGGGGGGAGGAGAAGGCGAAGAGGATCTGCTTCCTTAACCTTTACTCCTAGTTCTCAACGTTTTTTAACGGTTTCTGTTTTTTTTATGTCATTTATATTTCAAAAAAAGAGACTCTTCCTTATTTGTCCTGGTTCCTGCTACGTTGCGAATCCCTTTTCACACACCGGCCGCTCTCAGCTTTCCATCTTCCTTGCTTCTACTGAAAACGACGGTCTCAACATTTACAGGGTACTTATACAGTTTAAGAAGTCGAGCAAAAACAACGTCACCTCACGTACTTCACTTCCTCCTTGATCCCTGCTGCTGTTGTCGTCGACACTGGAGTTGTTGTCGTTTTTGTCACTGTTGCTTTTACCTGGTAACTCACTTTTAAATAAAGATGCCTTGCAAAACAAAACGAAACTAAACTAAACAAACAATGAGGAACAAACCTTAGCATTTTCAAAGCGGGACGTCCAATTTTTGTAATGAGAGACTGATTAAAGTAGCTCATGACTTCTTCTCCGTGCTTGTCTTTCCAATCTTCCTTGTCGTCCTTGGATAGCTCTTCAAAAAAGTCCTCTTTTAGAATGACGTTGGAGAACGCTTCTTTGTAAACGCCTGTGAGAAAGAATGGAGGCTTGTAAACATCATAATTTTTTTCAACAGATCACTTTTGAGTAGAGAGAATTTTCAGTTGTGTGTACTTTAGAACTGAGAACAAAATCCTCGGGTGCTTTCAAATCAGCAAGAGACAAATTTTCTTGGAAAGTTTTCGGAAAATCAGAAAATTGTTGAATATCCGAAATGCGAACCATTCAACCGAAAATTCCGGGAGGAAAATGAAATGGAACTAAAATTTCAGGCCACAAATTTCCGAAAATTTGCGTATACCTCGAGAGGTTGTCCTCTTTTCCATTCGCCCCTGGAAATATCCGGAAATTCAAACTGGAATTTTTCGTCCAATGGAAAGCGCTTCTCGTATTTGCAGATTGGTTTCTTGGGCTGAATTAACCTCGTTTCCAGGGTCTTTCCCTTAGAGATTCTCTACTGGAAATGCCCTGGGGACGAGACTGCGGCTAAGTGCCATTTTGAAAAACAGCCTTAAAGATAAAACGGGGCGAGCCAGCGATCTTTGTGCATGACCGGATGTTCCCCATGTACAGAACATAACTTTCCAGTCTCTGAATAAGGCTAGTTTTGTCTCGGCCAAAATATTGAGCCAAACTAAGCACTCCCGTGAGTAACTGCTATATAGATAGAGGAATGCGCCAATTATATGAATAGCATGAAGTCCATGGTCCTTAAACAGGGCGCGCAACCTTCATTTGGAATTTTAATCCTGATGGGATCCTTGGAGACAGGTTTCCTTTAATTTTTAACAGCTATTGCATTACGTTATCGCCCTGCTTGAGAAAATAGATATGGTATACTACGCTTAAAAGAATATTCTAAACTTGGTGTTTAATGAAGTATGTTAGAATAAAGAATAATAATAAAGAATAAACACCGATTGTTCACACAAGTCCAAGTTGTGGTTTTCCCTTAAAATTTAGAATCAATTTTCGAGCTTGGGCCTTGCAAAAAGCATCACTTTTCCACTTTCAATCAACCATCCCCTCGTAGAAATCTAGAGCACATAATCTAATTATCAAATAGCGCCGGGGTTAAGAAATTGTTTTTCCCACCCCCCCCCCCCCCCCCCCCCCACCCCATTCTACATTAACGTGAGCGTAAGCCTCTCCCGGAAAACACCCCTCACCTGTTTCGTTTTCCAGGGCTATATTACGGTAGGCAACGTAATGAAAGTTGTGAAGACCACCAACACAAGCCTCTTTGGGTCTTACATAGCCAGTAAGCACGCCAAGTTCTAAATTCGCGATGTACCGCTCAAACGTGTGATTAACCTGGTTAAAGAGTTGGTCCAGCTTTTTCAATTCACTGGTATTGTGCGGTTTGAAGGTTTCAATCACTGCGCCGAAATCAAGGAGCACCGTACAAATTGGTTGCCAGCAAAAAAAGTCAGGTCCGAACATCCAGTCCCCACCATAATAGTTTTGTCCGTAAGGCGCCCAACCAAAATTATTCAGCAAAATGGCTTTAGCGACATGGACTGCTTTCCTCTCTCTTATCTTCAGTAGCGTCGTGTTGATCTTCAGATCCTTTAGCTCCTTTAGCAGTTTTGCCGCCTCGTCGGTTTTAAACTTGATCGTGTTTGGACTCGGATCCCATGGTCGGTAAACCGATCGTATCTCTTCGGGCGTGACTCCAGGCTTTGAGTAAATTTTCTCCGGGTACAAGCGGTTATAAAATTCGGTTTGGATTTTCTTCAGAGTCGCCGTCAATTTAGAGCTGTCCGACTCCGCGGAGGGTAGGCACTGTGTATTCGGCGGCTCGGGGGCTTTCATGTCGGGAACAAACATCAGGATGATGACCAGTATGGCACACAGTAAGATCGGAATACCGATGATGAGCAGATTTACGAGCCACTGTCGGGATTTCCCGAGCTTGCCCGATTGATGTGAGTTGTAATAATTGGGAGCCATCCCGATAGTCGAAGCGCTTCCTCTTTCATAGTTGCTTAATTCATCCATCTTTGTTGTTTGGATGCCTCGACAACTTGATTTCTAAACTTCAGCGAGTTAAGAAAATCTGTTGGTAAAATATAATGAAATGACTGTTAGACATGAAACGATTCAACAAGGCGAGTAAATGAAGCTAAATGACACTCAACTAGACTGTCCGCAATTTTCCGTGAGATCGTAGATGCCGATCGTTGAGTTCGACGGGCCGCCATCTTGGTCTCTTGATGCGAGCTAAACTAGGGAGACTACAAAATGCCCGTGGGTAGTGGCGGTGGGGTTAATAGCGTAGGGGGGGGGGGGGGGAGGGGGAAAAAATCCCTTTTTTTCCGTCCGCCGTGCCCTCCACCACCCCTACCCACCGGCATTTTGTACTCTCCCCAGTTTCGCTGGCAGTCTATGACACAACCGTCTATCGACAAATAAGGAAGCAAATTATAAAGGCCAGTTGTAACGATGTGTGACTAGTTTGCAGTAATTATCAATTTCATTAAAGGAACTTCAAGGTATTAATGTGTTCAAAAAAGTTAAAGGACTTGCTGAGAAGTTTACTTCTTCGGCGCCATAAATTGTTCAGATTTACTATTGATCTACTAGCGTTCTATAACGAAAGCTGTTAGCTGCTGTTCTCTGATTGGCTACGCTACTCACCATCTATTCTGTTGAGGATTGTGCCGTAAATAGTCTAAAAGCGTGCGACTGTTAACGAAATGAAGGCCGTTTCTTTGCGACGTGTCTGGATTTAAATATAATTTTCAACGACTAACAGCGAGAAAGGAGAGGGGGCTTAGTGCGTGGAGCGAACGCACTCCAGCACCGTCCTTCTCGCCTATATATTTTTTGTTCGCCAATTTCTGCGCTGCGTCCCAACAAACTAAACGCCAAGAAGAGGCTAATCAGATAGTGAATAGCCTAGCAGTGTGCGGTTGTTAACAACATGACGGCCGTTTTCTTTGCGTTTTCGAAGTGTCTGTGAAGAGGACTTAGATAAAGTTTGAACGACTTGTAGATTTATTTTAAAACAATAAGATTATCCGCTAGCGCTCTCGATTTCTATGCGCGATAGTTGACGACGACCGCGTCAACTAACACATGATAGAAATCTCCCACTCAATAAGCATGAAAGTCAGTTTACGATTTTAGTAGGGATTTTTAAAGTGAACTGTATTTCTTTAAATTGCTTGCGAAACATCGTCTGGTTGATTTTGTGATTATATCTTGATTTCAGGAGATAATTTTCATCCCCTCCGTAAGACAAAAAAGAAAGAAAAAGCACTTAAAATGTCGAGTCACGATTGTCTCTAAGTAACAATGGCTTAGAAACCGCATTTTGAAAACTTTTGACATGGTCTATTGCCTTAATGATCCACGTCCCGTTTCTCTTTACCGAATCAATATATGAGCAAATAAAGGGCTATGAGAATTAGAAAATAATGAAATATGAGATATTGCCCAGGTGTATTACTAAATCCTCAAAACTCTTGACAATTGAAAGGAAATGCATGGCAATCTAGGGGAATATAAATCACTTCTGGCTTAGATTCCTTGGCAGCTAGGAGCCCATAGCTAGCGGCTACGTTTTTATAGCTTCGTTCAGGCGGTTTAGTCTTAAGGTAAAACAGGTACAAACTAAACTAAACAAACACAGTTGATTACAAATGTTTGACCTCTGTGAGCAAATGGAACTCATATCATACATGTCACCTTGATTCTGTGTTACAGAAACTCTATGAGTTAAGTCGCTGCGACACAAACAGATTAAGTGGCTAATTATAACTGAATGCCTGACATGTTAATGAAAATTTCCATAAGGGTTATGAAAACAAGAATTTTTTTCTAAGAAGACGACCACAGACCTTACATAATCCGCTGGCATCTTAATCTTAAGCTTGCTTGCACTCGAGTTGTGTTTTGCTGAGCCGAAGAACTTGGCAACAGAAAGAGAAAGTTCGCTTTCCGTTTTAAGAATGTTATGCTTTCGACATGCTTCGATAATTCAATTCTTAGGAAGACGAAGCTTTTAATTTAGCCAGGTTTAATTAATCATTGACGCAGTAGTGGAAATTTCACAGTCTTGGACGAAACTAGAGAGTCTTCCTTCCAGGTTTGTTTTCCTTGCCTTCAGAAAATGATGTTTACAAGTGCTCCAACAAGAAAACTGTTAGTTACTTTGTCAAGTGGTGTCAAAATCTAATCCCATTTTTGCATACTTACCTACTTGTAGCAACAGACTCAAACAGGACACAGGAGGTACCAACAGCCGACTGAAACACTCCTTACAGGCTCTGTAGCTCCACTGCGCTTAAAAAGTCGAAAATGTACTCCAGAAAAATCCTAAAAACGTAAACTTGAGCCTACATTTGGCGTGCAAACTTCGCGTCTTTGGACCCAGCAAGATTTATTATTGTTATGCGATAATTTACTGACGTAAAAAAGCTTGACAGTGATTGGTTACTCGCTTAACTATAAATTCGTTTTCTTTGTCATTCATTTCTCATGGACGAGCGCGCTCGTACAATTGAGCCAGCTTTTCCTTCGTATTAAACTAGCAGTGAATGCTATTCGGCTGGACAGATTCATAGGGAAAGAAGGAAGTTTGAAATGTAATTGTAGTTTTCTTTTAATCTTTTCTTTTATGTACGAATCACTGAAATAAAAGTCGGTAACTAGTACTATAGTTTGCGAGAGTAAACAACCTCTTGGCAAGTCAAAACAAACGATCGAGTTGAAGACGTTATTAACCAGCATAGACCACATAAAAGGTTGTCTACCTTATCTCAGCGTGCAATACGCAACTTCCAAACTAGAGTCTGGTGTGAGTGAAAATGCTCTACGCTATATGTTTATCGAAGGAAAGGAAGAGACTACTGTTTGAAGTCTGTTTGCAGCAAGTAAAAAGGCTTTGTTATATTTCTCAGTAACTACGCGCGCTGTGATTAGTCAATTTCGGGCTGGTATATATTCTTTTGTACGGCCCCTTAAAGTTTAAAGTTGTTTTTGTCGCCAAAATGTCTCGTAATTTATCGCCAATTGTTCTTAGCTTTTATGAAAAATAAAAGTTTCAAACTTTCGTTTTCTATCAATTGTACATTAAACGCGCTTAAGATCACACTTCGAAATCGCAACGATTTCGAATTGACTAGTTTTGCTTTCGACATGCGTCAGTCATTTGAAGCCGTTCTGCCTCACTCAGTAGAAATTATTGCTTCCCAAAGTTAACCCATCAGACACACAGTAGAGATATAGTAGGTGCCTTACTCACCTCGTCCTCTCGGCCCGTACCGTAAGTTAAGGATCCCAAAGCGCAAATTGCGCGGGCTAAAAATGGAAGAAAAAAAAACTCGTTCTATAATTTACCGCACGGACCTCGAATTCGGTTAGTAAGAGGTATATGTTACGCGACTAAAGGCCATATAAGTTTTAAATATCCCTTATTTGGTACCACATAGGAGGAATGTCGACCTTAGGTCTTTTCTGTATATACAGACCGCAGTATTGACCTCCGGGCTGGGCTCGTTCCGCACAGTCAAGACGTATAAGGCCGATATTCTCCCAAAACAGCTCTCTCAGTTGTTTCATAAAGTATATTTGTTCCCCGACAGTTAAGATCGTTTTCCTTATCTTGCCAATGAGAAATGAAAGAATTGAACAGGATAGAAAGAACCTTGGTGTAAGAGAGACTGGGTACGTCATTTAAGCCGCTATCTCGAATGAGAATCGACGAAGGTTAAGGGACCAAGGGGGCTACCCAGCAAAGTAAAACTAGTAGTAGCTACCAGAACCAGTATTACTTTTTGTTTTATTACTTGGTGCATGCGGGCTCCGACAAATTGCGTGCAGAGTATAAAGGAAGCGAACAAACAATTAGCCCCAAGCACGAACGAGCTTAAAACAAAATAAATTTCTGTTGCAGGCATTCTTTTATTGTGTCTTCTCAAAATGTACTAGATATATACAATAAAGTTACTGTAGCTTTTTACTTTCTGGAGAAATGATTTTGAAAACTCAAAAATTCATCATTAAAAGATGTACAATTACTCTTTAAAGGTAATGTACGCGAGCGATCTTTAATGTAAACGCCGACTTTTTTAACGCAACCCGTTGACAATCGATGCCGTGTAACATGGCGCACAGGGCGACTATTAGTTATTAGTATTTTATCTTTATTTACACCAAATTAATAAAGAAGGCTATTTTCGTGTCAAAATGCTACGCACTGCGTTACAGTAAAATTTACAATATGACTCGGTCACAATTATCTTTATAATTTCACTTTATGGTTTTTTAAAGCTGAGATTAATTATACCATATACTTAAAATGCATACTTATGGCATGCATACTCGTAGCTTTTGCAGCGGTTTTCTTTTCTATGATCTTAAAAAAGGTTAAGGAACAATTTTAGTTTTACTTAAATATCCAGATTTCTTCTTAAGTTGACCTCAAGTTGTATTCAGATTCACGCAGCTTTTTGAGTAGACCTTGTAAAGTGGCTAACAAGTTCATTTTTTATTTTTTGAGCTAACAGCTAGAGAGTACTTTCACACTAGCAAAAAAACACAAACGAGTGCTCAGACAATTCTCAAAGGAACAAAATACAGTACTTTTTTCACCGTGACCTACCTAGTCTTATATACAGCCGGCATTAGCACTACATTTCTCCGCGAATACAGACAGTATTTCTCAGTTAACAGAAAACCCCAATAAGTGAACAAAGATTTCTGATACCTTTTTTCAAAAAGCCGTTGTCAAAATAGGCAACTTTTTCTAACAACTTGCCTCGCATTTTTTTCATAACTTTTGCACTTACCCTAAAGTTGCCAAGAATAACCAGTCTCGCTTAAAATTAGCATGTCGCACAACATTTTCGTTGCAATAAGCTTTGCCGAAAGTATAACTTGGTCATACTCCGCTTAACGCTCACTGCAAAATTAACGTTGCGATATATATTGATTTTAGAAGGGGTTTTGAACAGGGCAGTTTTCCCTAAAACTTCAATTGCAACAAAAACTGCCGGACAAGTTGTGCAAAAATGTTTCGTGTATCAGCGTCTTAGCTGTACATTAAAGTATGACTGCGCTTGTTACTTAGAGCCCGCTGTTACAAAATTAGCGGGTTCAGTTAGTCGAAGAGAGAATTCTGACAAAGATCGGTTAATGTTACGTTTATAACAGGGAACATTTTTTTTTTAAAGAGAAAAACGTGATGGGCGTTGAGAAAAGCTAGCCGAGCTCTTGTTTCTTGTTATCAGCTATCTATAGATCTGTTATGAAGCTTATGCCGATAATAATGATGCGTTAAGCCTTAAAATATTAAGACCTAAAAGTGGATTCTCCATAACTTTTGCCATAAATTCCTTGAAATGCTTGCTGTGAGAATTAGTGTTACATCCAGGCAATTTCCTTAGTTGATGACTTTCTTTATTCTTATTACCTTTCTGCTTGATAATGTATGGAAATTGTAAGGAGAAATATGATGTTGATAACTCTTGGGAAGTATACTGGCGATCGGCTGCTGGAAAGGTTTTTATGAGAGTATTTCTTGGCATCCCAGTCCTGAAGAATCTTTCTTACATTTTATGAACCTTGAGATGTGTTCTTCCATGTACTTCAGAGGAAGTTCCCCTTGGCGCAAGATTTGATAGTGAAACTCTTTCATGGAAAACTTTGGTCCCAGTTCTTTTTCGGCCAGTTGCCTCAATTTGATGAAAGTCTCTTGGCCAATCATATAGCTTGTAACAGTGGCTGGTGAGCTTTGGTACCGCGTGATGTCCTTGGTGGCCAGGTCACTTTTGTCCCATGCGTACTGCTCATAAAGGTTTTCAGCTTGTTTACGTGTCATCGCGAAATAATTTACACCAGTGTCGAGAACAGACCGTAAGGCAGCGAGAATCTGGATAAAAATTGACAGACATTTAAACTTCTCATCCTTGTCTCTAAGCGCGTTGTCTTATTTTAATGACCGCGCAAAGCCTGAGACAGGAGGGAGAGAGAGATTGATGCCATTACTCACGATGGAGTCCAGACTCCCAAGAACGCGTAGCGACTGGGCTGTAAACTATTGTAAGCCTTACCGGAAAAAGGTCTATTGACCAAATATCGACCATTTCAAGCAAACAAAATTTATTTTGAAACAGTGACGACTGAGCAAAGAAACTAAAAACTTTCACATACAACATGAAGAGCATTTCCCCGTGTTGAGGTCCAAAATGTATTGGGTGGTTGATCATTTACAGTCTTAAGTCTTACTTTTGCTTCTTTACTTTCTAGTAGGATTTGTCTTGACTGCGGTCCCGTTTACACGGACGCGGTTTCATTTGTAACCGCATCTTTTTCGATGCGGTTACGCCTTCCATTTACACTGCTCAGATGACCTGCACCTCTTTAAAACTTCTATTTTGATTCGTTCTTGTTAAGATATTATTAGATAAGTAATCGTAATTAGGTGTCCATAATTATTATACATTGTATGCTAGCGACTTGGACACGTTAAGAAAGCTCTTATCTGCACCTCTTTTGTTTTTAGGGTTAGGGGCATTGTTTGTGTTGTATACCTATTGTTTCGTTTGGCCAATCATGAGGACCCTTGTGAATTGCAGAATTCAGTGAATCATCGAATCTTTGAACGCAAATGGCGCTCTTGGGTTCTCCCAGGAGCATGTCTGTCTGAGTGTCGGATATCATCCATCGCAGGCAAAAACTTGCCGGCG
>Ga0126338_10003108_pt1:0-10000 | contig 11585 bp, 10 predicted proteins | sample OrbCmetagenome_2_FD_92529 | JGI IMG/M metagenome (GOLD analysis project Ga0126338, IMG submission 92529) | Coral microbial communities from Petempiche,Puerto Morelos, Mexico - Orbicella C C metagenome | ecosystem: Host-associated > Invertebrates > Cnidaria > Coral | place... | reverse complement strand
ACAATATGGGAATCATGTGTGTTGCGAGCAAGACCCTCTGTCCCTTTTCGAAGGGTTGCAAATTGGCATATTTGGTTTTTCACAGAAAGAGACTGGAGGCAAAAGTGTTGCCATGGCAACAACACAGAAGGTGTCATTCTGTTTCTTTTGTGATGCACATTTGTGGTGCCAAGTTTGAAGAACGCTGCTCCAATGTTTCTAGAGATATTCTTGATTTAGTGTTTTACTGTTCAAGTGGAACCACCTATGACGTCATCACTTTCTCATTTGCATAATCCAAAAACGTAAATATCTCTAGAACGAAAAAAGATATTCCAAAAAGGGAACTGCCATTCTTCTTTACTTTGAAAAGCCTTTCAAATAAGAAGCAATTATTTTTTACTTCATAGGTACTTTAAGCGTATAAAATTTATTCGATATGCGAACTAGAAGGCAAAGACATGCAGCGTTTACCGAATCACCGAACAATTCATTGATTTACTCTCGACATGTTGTTCTTTATATATCAGGTAAATATTCCCACATTTACTGTAAAATTAACCTTCATTCAGCGGAAACCTCTGTTAAGCGGACGCGGACACCAATATCAAACCATTTTGTTGCACAAAATCTGCATCAAGCGGACACTTCAAGGGCTTTTTACTTCTAAAAGCTCAGCTCAGATTCGTTTAATATTGAATTGTTCAGCGATGTCGTTTTAAACCTAAATAGATTATTCCAGACTGATGCATTGACTGACTGGACATTGCACAATATATTAGAACCTGTTTAGAGCGGACACCCTGCATTAGGCGGGCGCCAGTGAATTTCCCAAGGGTGTCAGCTTAATACAGGTTTAAATGTATAAGTAAGCTGATAATGCTTGGCACTGGGTGTGCAAACGTCGCCTTCAATTTACTCTCTTAAGTGGTCTGTAACTCCTTTTCTTTTGAAGAAACCTCACAGTGTTGTCAATGCATTAAGAGAATGTTATGGCGCAAGTGTTGGAGAGTCAGGTGAACGACAAAAGTTCCTTCGCCTACTGCAACAAGAAAATGAGTCAATCGCGTCATGGGAGACGAAAATATGAAATCAAGAGGCACGGTGCGAATAATAAGACTTTGCAGACGGACTCATAAGGGACCAATTTATCGCCAGCTTAACGTCGGATGCCCTTCGAGTGAAGTTAATCGGGAAAGGGCACAGACATAAAACCACCCAAGAAAAAGTCAAACTACGAGAAGTGGTCGAAGTCGCCAAAACATTCGAGGCAACCACGTTCGCGAATCAGCTAGTGAAAACAGCCAGAAACACACACCAGGAGCAGGTTAACTATACAACCAAATCGCCGCAGTTGTCACAGTGTTCTTGGTGTGGCGGGAAACATCAACAGCCCCTTCAGCAACATTACCATGCAATGGAAAAAAATGCGGAAAATGTGGTATCACTGTACTGGCCATTTCGCGCGCGTCTTCAGACGTGGAACACGACGACAAGCTCGACAGCAACAATCTAATTTTGTCTCTGAAGACACAAACGAGGAAGCCTTCGTTACGGAGTGCAACACAGGCCCATAGTTTGCAAGAAAATACTTTGCTAATCTGCCACCTAACACATGGAGAGAAAACAAAAGTCGTGAAAGGGCAAATCGGCTCTGCATCCACCTGCAATACCATTCCCAGCAGTCTTCTCAGAAGGCTACTTCCTAATGTAGAAATTCGTCGGACTAGAAGCAAGAAAAATACGTATGGAAGTGAAACTATGCGTCCTGAAGGCCAGGTGACCTTGTGCTGCGAGAGAAGGGGGCAGGATTCACGCCATAAATTTCCTGGTGGTAGAAGTTCCGGATGAGATACCAGCGCTTCTCAGTGGAAGGGATGCATAAGCCCCATATTACTTGAAGGTGTGCGCTAACGAGACGGCAAACGCAGTTGACGAAGAAATTTCGCACAATCCACAACCAGCTCCACCACTAGGAAAACTGACGAAGGACGATGTACTACAGTACTACTCGAACATATTCAGGCCAGGCCGTGGAAATCCTCTAGGAACCCCTATGCACGTCGAGCTGGATCCCAATGTCAGGCCAGTGCACGCCCAAGTGTGTCGAGTTGCCGTGGCGAAGCTGGACAGAGTAATGAAGAGTTAGAGAGACTTTGTAACGAGGGCATCATAAAGCCAGTCACACAACTCACAGACTGACTCTCAAACATCCTGGTGAATGAAAAGCCAAACGGAAAACTTCGACTATGCATTGATTTAAGCCAGACCATCAATAGGGTCATCCGAAGATCCAAGCACACAGTACCGACGATTGAAGAAAAGCTTCCACTTCTAACTAACGCAAAAGTTTCCAGTACTGTTGACGTCTCAGCCTTGGCCTTCCATATCATCGAGTTGGACGAAGAATCATTCTTACTTACCACGTTTCAGGGGCCAAGCGGTCGCTGCTGTTACACCAGGATGCCATTTGGGATAGCCTCTGGACCTGAAGAGTATCACCGACTGCAACATGAATTCTTAGATGGTCTGCAAGGAGTAGTAAACATTGCCGACGATATCTGTGTTTTCGGATGTGGCAATTCAAAAGAGGAAGCTTGCCTGGATCACGATAAAAATCTCACGAGTCTATTAGAGAAGTGCAGCAAACATGGATCTCCTACTGTCTGCGAAAAGTTTCAGTTTAAATCTCCTTCTGTCACATTCATGGCGCACAAGCTCACAGATAAAGGGGTGGAACCGGACCCAGCCAAAGTAGACGCAATCAAAAAGATGCCAACGCCCACTAATGAGGCTGGTGTACAGCGTTTACTTGGCATGAGCCAGTACCTAAACAAGTTCTGCCACAACCTTTTCGGAATCATTTCTTCCACTGAGGGACTTGACAAAAGAGAACTCTGAATTCCCGTGGTCAAACAACCAAGGAAACGCATTCAACTCAGCCAAGAATCTCATTGCATCAGCGACTGCACAGCGCTACTACCATCCTACTCTTCCCGTAACTCTGCAAGTGGATGCGTCTGAAGATGTAATCGGTGCGTGCTGTTACAAAACGATCAGCCTGTCTGTTTCACATCGCACACACTGAAAAACACCATGCAACAAATCAAACAAGAGACCGCCAAGGATCCAGTCCTGGCATCCCTGTGCGATGCGGTAACTAGTGGGTGGCCTGCAGAAAGGAAGGAAACGTCAGAGCATCTAAGACAGTATTGGTGTTTCAGAGACGAGATTTCCGTTGGCGTGGTCTATCGCTCTCACCAAGTTATTGTCCCTTCCTCGTTACGAGAAGAGATTTTGGAGAAAATACACAAAGCACACCGGGGGGGCGATAGCGGCATAAGACGAGCGAGCGAATCTCTTTTCTGGCCTGGAATGCAAGCAGCAATCAACAAAAAGTGCCTTTCATGTGGACTTTGTGCCCAATATATTAGCGAGCGACCACAAGAACCGATGAAATCTCACACAATACCAATCAGACCGTGGTCAAAAATAAGTGCTGATCTCTTCCAGTTGAATGGAAACAACTACCTCGTAGTTCACAGCGGCACATACCTATATAGCCCATATATGGCAGTGCCCCCCCGGGGAAAAAAGCCACACTTTCGCACTAGCACCTATCGTACAGCACGCACTACCATGTAAATTAGGCAGTCTGTTAAATTAAAAGGTCAGTTTTCACATATTGTAAAACTGAGCAAACAACAGATACATCACTTTCTTTACTGATTTTCAACATTTTAAAGAAAACCAGACAAAATACGTACGTTAGAAGTTAAAAGTATCTCGCCTTTTCGACCCTCGTGTCACCGAAGTTTTCTTCGAATGTAGACGGGCAACGCTTTTTCCAGGCCTGTTAAGCGTTAAGGAGCGATCGTATCAGCCGCAAAAATTCACTCACTTAGTTGTGATGAATTTTGTACGTTTACCTGATCTAAGTTTCACTAAAATAGCTTCTTTTATTGCTGATAGTCGCACGCTGAGATCTTCTTCAAATCATAGTTAGTAGACTACTAACTATGTTTAAATAAAAAACGTTTTTCAAAACGCACGTTCTACAATACTCCTTATTTCGAAAATGAGCACGATGCCACCTCCCCCCTCCCCCCTCCCCAATTTTTTTCACTTTGTGGCAAAAGTTGATTTTTGCCTTTCTGCATGGCAAGTTTTAAAAAAATCTGCACGTGGGAACATTTAGGGCGCGAACATCGTTAAGACTCAGCATTTTATCGATTTAGGTTTCAGCTTTTTATCGAAAACACACGAGCAGCTTTTTGACATGAAGAGAGAGTTGATGCTCAGATTATTTTTGTTATTTCATTTCTATTTTAATGATTATTTACCCTAGCTCCAAGGATTTACGTTTGAGACTCCGCGCTCTTCTTCTCATTGCTGATGGATTTTGATTTCCACACATTTGAAACACCATATTTGCATACCCTTTAGATTCTATTTGCATAGCTAGCATAAGAAATGGAGCTGAGTTCCTGTTATCTAGGGAAAACATTTTCCACCGATTAATCCACTGGTTAATCTGACAACTTTTGAATCAGTCAATCAACCAATCATTTGTTTTAACACGATTCGTCGAGGGGCTAAGAACTTCGGAGGAATTTGAAAACGCCGGCCTTGCGTTTTGGTGTAGGCGAAAAACGTTTTGAAAACATTTTGAAAACAGAGCTATTCGAAAACGATCACGTCTTGATAATCATGTGATTAACCCTAGTCCTTAAGGGTTAACTCATGCTTTTTTGCCGCCGGCGATTGATGCGTTTTCTAATTTCCTCGGCGTAGTATGGAAGGAAGACATTTGATGCTACGCAAAATATCAAAATGGGAATACCTGGTCACGATACGGGTGATGTTCCCAAACACAAAACCCATGGAAATAATCTTCCCCACAAAACAGGCCAACTTCGTAGCAGTGTAAAATGGGTATTGAACACGGGTACAGTGGATAACATGTTCAACAATAGAAATCCTTTCTTGGGGAATGCAAATATTGCGACTGGACAAATCAATACAAAATCCCAACCATACCAAGCAGGGAGTGGGCTGCCAAATAGATTTACTATAATTGGGAAGAAAACCAGTCGACACAAGTAAAGACTTAACGAAAGCGGAAGCAACCTCACAGCGAGCAAAGTCGCGAGCGGAACCAAGACTGTCATCAAGGTTAACTGTGATTCTAACTGCCTGACTTCGCCAAAATCTAACAAGAACACGAACTACATTAGCAAAAATATAGGGGGCTGACGACAATCGAAGGGAAGTACTGTAAAAACAAAAAAAACTTCCTAACCCCATTAACAAGCCACGAAAAACCTGGGAAGGTCTGATGATCATCCAAAATATCAATATGGCGATAATCGGATTTAAGGTCAAATTTAAACATGAAATTATCCGTTGGAAGGTAAATGGACGCGTTCCTTATGTCCTTAAACTTGAATTTCTCCTTCCAAATGTGCTTATTCACATGACGGAGATCCAAAATCAATCTCTTTTTCCCAGTACTTTGAATATTGACGGATAAGGGGTTATCCACATGGGGGGACTGGGAACCTCAATAATAGAGCCCGAGAAAAGAAGCTCTTGAACAGCTTCCCCTACAAAATCAGCATCAGTCAAAGCCGAAGTATTGCTATAGGAAAAGGCCTTGGGAGGAACACTGATAAACGGAATAGCATAACCCCTCTCAATGACGCGAAGAATAAAATTATTGGCCTCCAAAGCTTGAGACCAGACATAATAATGAGCTCTGAGCCTACCTTAAACTATGGGTATACTAGACTGAGCACTTTCAAATTCAAAACTATCCACAAGAACGTGGCCAAAATCGGAAATACCTTCAAAAGTTTCACTGACAACATCAGGCTCCGATCATTCCCTGATCAACCTCGTTTCCAGGGCTTTTCCAAAGGGAAAAGCCCTGGGGACGAGGTTGTGCTACGTTATGGACGTACTGCTGCCCAGCAGTGCCGTGGGTTTTCTCTGGGAGCTGCTTAAACGTTGATCTGGCTGTGAAATAGGATTGGTGAAAAGCCATTCGGCTCTCCAATGGCCCGTCTTTCCACAGGCGAAACAGATGCCTTTCCTGGCTTTTCCGAAGCTGCTCTTCTGCGGTTGAGGAGAAAATTAGTGAAGTTATCGGAAGAAATAGAGGCAGCCGATGCAAAACCAGACGACGATAATGGACGTCTGGCAACCTGTAAGAGAAGAGAAAATAAAAAACTAATTGACGGTGGAACTGATAGGCACTGAACTGTCCTAAACTGAGGATGAATACGTGATAGACGTATTTAAATAATACGACAAACGAAAGACTCCGCAAAACCCGCCTAAATGTGTTACGCGTTGCGTGACCAAAATACCAACAGTCTCGTTTCCAGAGTCTTCGTTCCCCTTGACCAGCGGTCGGAAAACGAGAGCTCTGGGAGCAACCATTTCAGGCGCGCGCCATAGATGCAGACTGCCCAGTGAAACCGGATGGGCAGAATTCGGTTATTTCAAAACGGTTGTCCCCAGAGCTCTCGTTTTCCCACCGCTGATCAAGGGGAACGAGGACTCTGGGAACGAGATTGAAATACCAACGAAGATAACGCAACGAGCATAAATACATTTGAACTTACTTTACTTACTTTACATTGTCATCATTACATTTCTTTGCAGATTTGATTTGGTTGATTCTTTATCCGGCCATGATTTTAGTAAAATATATTACAAGTACCACTTGAAATGTTCATTTTACTTTCAGCGAAATGGCACCTAATACTAACCCTAACACTATATCTTTAGTACTCACAGATGACACCGAGTATATTCGCCTTCGGCCTATACTCATACTTGCTGCACTTGGATACTCTGTAGATCTTAACTGTCAATTAAACGACCCATCAGTTGATGTGCATCTAATACAAGAGAGAAAGGTGACAGGGTCAACTAAAACAATTGAACTTGAAAGGGCTCCAGATGGAATCAAAGTTACACAGAGTGGCCAAATATTTACCATAAACAATCTTGAAGAATCTGATAACGGGACATATTACTGCAAAGCTCAGTCAACATATTTACGGATAGAGAGAATTTACACCACCAAATGTGGATCAACACAAGGTAATCAGTTTGTTTGTAATATGTTGAGATAATGCTCATTCATTACTTTCCAACTTGGAAATGTTCACGTACAAGTACATGTAGTATAAAAGACTGGATTGACCAACACTTGCAAAGTCAGTATAATATACATGAATTGCAGGCATTTTATAAATGTTAAGGCGGGGGTTGACCTAAAATTCTGTAAAAAAAAAAAAAATTCGAAGTTTTGTTTTTTTTCGGAATTTGAATCTTGAGGTACGAAGTTTTACTTAAGAATTTCTGTTACTGTAAGTTCAAAGCTCGTTTTCTCAAAACGAGTTATTTTTGCCTTTGAGAAAAGATCTTTTGAGACGGATTTGTCCGACAGTACTCGCCATTTGTCTTCTTTCAAAAAAATTTAAAAAGTATTCATTTTGATCAGTTCTTGTAGGAGGTAGCCTTTCTCAAGTAAGCCCTGGCATTCCCTAGTACGGAACAGTTTTAATCAGCCGGTGTCAGGTTACAATACAGTTCTAGAGTACAAATTTTTTTTCGTAATCTTTGGTCTTTAAGCTTTTTAAAAATGTATACTAGGCCATGGTTTGGAATTAACTCTTAGCCCGAGAAAAGTTTGAAAAAGTGGTGTGTTTTTAGGTTAACCTCCACCTTAATGTCATTCATGCCCCTCGTCATGCTAGTGGTCTCGCAAGGTTTTTTGTCATTCCAGTAACCTTCACGGATCATGTCGGTGTACAAATGAAAATGTATGCACATGACTTCTTTTATTTGTGACTGTAATCTATTCTTAAATGCAATGGGTTATGCCAAGGTTCACGGACCACAGAGACCATTTTAAAGTGGTGATGCTAAAAATTCTGGCGAAAACAAACAAATATTACGGGGTCACTGCTCCTCATTTATCGCAATTTATTTTATACCAAAATCAGCCTAAGCACTGACATGGTGTTTAGCTTTACCAGCCCCTTTCTCTCTGCCGTCCCTGAGGTTTTGGTAGTTGTTTTAATTTCATCATTCACCACATCCACTTTGTTGGAGATTGGCTGGTAGTTGTTTTAGAGAGGTGCATGTATTGATATTATCAGATTACAATCCAATCAAAGTTACACAAACCTGGTTATATCTAATAGCTTTTTTTTCTTACATTACTCTACATTCAATAGTTGATGGCTCTGTGCAAAGCCTGCATTAGTATTTTGGCTCGACTACGTCGCGTCAAAATACGAACGAGGGCTCGACCAAACTCGCCTGACGATGCTGCCGAAGTGCTTCAAATGGGACGATTTAGGTATAAAGAGCGAGATTATATGCAAAAGATTACAACTTTTCTTATATACAAAGTGGTTAAAAGTAGAGCTCCTCCAGTTCAACCACGAAAAATGCATTTAGTATCGAAAACTTTTCCTAAAAAAGGCCAAAAATTAGCCAAAATATGTCTAAAAATTGTATTTCATGCGCTTTCCTTCGCATTGTCCGGGATGTTCGGTGAACTGTACGGGAGACCGGGAGATATGTACGGTGTGTATCTGGGAGACTCCCAGATAATCCAGGAGTTTGTTTGGATGTGCGTGACTGATCAAGTATTGCTATTGATTTTTCAGAACGTTACATTTCTTCACATTCTATACATCCAAGAAACAACTCAGTGAATGAAGGAGAAAATATCACCTTCATCTGCAAAGTAACTGGGAAAGGCATTAAAAAAGTAGAATGGTATGAAGACAAAATGAGACTTCCTGGCACATTTTATCAATCTGGCAACAGCTATATTAGTGATCTTCAATTAACAGCAGTAACTGTTTCTCAAGCTGGTGCTTTTGAGTGTCGAACAACTGTTGTTCCCACATGGTACAAAGGCTACCAAGTTAAAACAGGAATGTTGTTCATCAAAGGTAATTAGACCCCTTGGGGGAGGGGGAACTCCCATATATTAGCTATATAGATATGTCCCGTGGAAAAGAGCATTGTTTTTGAGGTTCTATCATTTTTGCCCCTGTTGGCATTGTGTTCCCAGTGTGATCGATAGATAGGGTACCTAAATTTTGTCAGCTAAAATTCCAGTGCATAAAGGCCCAGCTAAACGAAAACAAATTCTATGCTTGACGCTCAACTTCCATTGTTACAGAAACGAGATAAAGAAGACAAGTTTACGCCATTTTTGGTTTTTGTTTTTCCCTTGAACTGGGTGTCATTTTTCGGGTTTGTGCGTTAAACAGGGTATCAATTCGCGTTAAGATCCTTCGCGGTACACACCTAACCCAAATTTAAGGGTTTAGCCCTTTCCTTCCCCCCCCCCTCCCCCCTGGGAATTGAACCTTGCTAGACACTTTTTCAAGTTGATTTAGATTTATGGATATTTTTATTGTTTAGTTGACTGATGTTAAGTCAATGAAAAATTTTATTATACAGTCGATTCCCGATAACTCGAACCTTCGGGGGAAATTAAAAAAGGTTCGAGTTATCGGGAGTACGACTTATCGGGAGTTTCTGGGAGTTGAGAACAAATGACCGGAAATAAGAAAAAAACGGTGTTTAATGTTGTTCTATTCATGCAGTGTACATTTTAATCAAATTTAATGACAGAGTAGAGAATTGAAGTGAAAATAAAACACTACATCTCTAAATTACTGTACAAATCGGAACGTAACGTAATGTGAAAAATATGAGAAAGGAAAGCAGCTAGGAGAAGTCCAGAAACTGTGAACTGCACAGGTCTGTCAATTATAACGATGTCGGACTACTGGTACAAAGCTACTGGTACTGGCTACTGGTACAAAGCTCGTGCTCATGGTTCGAGTTATCAAGGGTAAAATTATATAGAAAATGACCTGAAGGGAAACGAAAATTAATTTGAGTTAGCGGGAGGTTCGAGTTATCGAGGGTTCGAGTTATCGAGGGTTCGAGTTATCGAGGGTTCGAGTTATCGAGG
>Ga0126338_10003107_pt1 | contig 11586 bp, 7 predicted proteins | sample OrbCmetagenome_2_FD_92529 | JGI IMG/M metagenome (GOLD analysis project Ga0126338, IMG submission 92529) | Coral microbial communities from Petempiche,Puerto Morelos, Mexico - Orbicella C C metagenome | ecosystem: Host-associated > Invertebrates > Cnidaria > Coral | place: Petempiche,Puerto... | reverse complement strand
CGTGGCTGAAAGCTGCAAAAGATGTCCGACGGGATCATTCGTGTCATTTGATCAAGCACCTGGAACGCAAAAGCAAGATTGCAAATCTTGTCCTGAAGGTAAACATCAAACACGCCTCTATTAATGGTTCCATTCTTCAGACATGTTATCCTTTTATTGTAATACATTACCAGATATTAAACCGAGATTTCTACACATAAACATAACTAACTGCGTCGAAAGTCACATTTCTTTGGGTACTCGAGCGATAGAGATTCGCTCAAATTTGGACCTAAACTGAAGAAACTATTCAATTCCTGACCAATCGATCATGTTTTGTATGGGTCACTACAATCGAGCTCAGTAATTTTTAAAATCCAGCTTTGGAAGTGAATATGTTATTTTCTCTATTTACGTAGTAGAAAAAATTCAAAACTACGAATAAGTAACAGATCTTGTTCGGAGGTACGAAGAAGCTAGAAACACAATATCAAGTACGATTGGGTAATCGCCGGCAATTCTAACCAGGCAGGGAAATGGGGAAACATATCTTGTCGCAGTCTACCGTTATATGAGAGTCTCGTAAAAAGCTTAAATTTGTTAATGTAAGTTGAGTAATAATGATATAATGTAGCTTTTTACATTTTCTAGGAACTGAAACCGACTTCTTTGCTGGGTTCCGTGCTTGTAAATGCTTGAAAGGATTTTATCGAACCCATATGTTTGAAAAATGCCACAAATGTGGACAAGGAGGACTTGGATGTAAAGATGATTATGCCTTTTTGAAATCTGGTTATTGGTGGGAATGGCGGAACGAGACATACAAAGATCGTTACAAATATTTTATTAAAAATCTGTTGGCATCTTCACCAGCATTAGACGATTTTAGCATACAGTACCCTTTTCCCATACCAACGTCTTATAAGTGCCCAATAGAAGGGTCTTGCAAAGGTGGTTTGGATTCCCCTTGTGACAAAGGGTATGAAGGCCCACTCTGTGGAGTTTGTAGCTCTGGACACTATAAGCAATTGCAAACGTGCAAAGAATGTCCGTCTAAGAAGTGGATGGTGGGACAATTGTCACTTATTGCTTCCAGTTTTTTGATAATCGTGGCAGTTATAGTGTGGACAAGCAAGAAAAAGGTTAGAAAGACCGAAGGACGCTCTCTTCTTGACACGTTCTTTTCCAAACTGAAGATCGTGATTGGCTTTTATCAAGTCACTTATGGATTACTGGAAACGTTCTCGTACATAAAATGGCCAGATTCTCTGCAAGTCATCGGCAAGTACTCAGAAATTCTTCAGATGAATGTTCTTCAAGTGGCACCTATTGACTGCCTTAATCCAGGATTGCACGTGGATGCCTTTGGAAACCTATTTACGACAATGGCAGTTAATGCCGCCCTTATTGGTATTTCGGGAGTCGCTTACGGAGTTTTCAAAGTCTTCTTACGAAATTCACGCTTAGAGGAAGAAGAAAGGTTAAGAAAATTGTCCCAGACCAAGGAACTTATTTACAAGAATTTGTTTTTCTTTCTTTACGTAACTTACCTGAGCACATGTTCAAAGACAGCTAATGTTCTGCCACTAACATGCCGCAAAATATGTCGAGATGACGAAGAAGAGGCGTGCCTCAGTTACTTGAAAGCTGATTACCGCGTACAGTGCGCAATGACAAGATACAACCAGTTGCTTATTGCGGCGTACATTTCTGTTGCCTACGTCATTGCCCTCCCTGCCGCTTCATTCCTCGCCCTCTGGAGACAACGAAGAATGATTGCAGCCCCAAATGAGACCGATGCATCACAGGATTCAGACTCTAACATGGAGACAATTACCGCACTACGGTTTCTTTTTGAAAATTATAAACCTCGTTTGTGGTATTGGGAACTGGTGGAGATGTCTCGTAAAGTAATCCTTACATCTGGCTTGATTCTTGTGGGACAGGAGAGCAGGTCCTACATTGGCTTGGCATGGGTCATGGCCGGGATGTATGGAATGCTCTTCTCTTGGAACAGACCCATACAAGACGTGGCCGAGAACAGAATGATGGCTACATCCCTTGCCGTTACAGTCGTCAACTTGGGAATTGGAGCTGTCAGTAGAATTCCCGCAGAGAACATTTCCACCTCTAGTGACGCGTATGTAGATGCCGTCTTGTTCAAGATATTGGTACTTGGAGCAAATACCTTAGTGATCGGCCAAGTTATTGGTAAGAACAGCTCGTTCTTTTTCGGTAATTACTTAATAAATAAATTTTAAACATTAGCAAACTAATGCAGACCATAAGTTTATGGTTCAGATTTAGGGTTTAAATTCTTGTTGGGAATTATTGAGGACTACAGAGGAATTCAAAGCGGTAAACCTAACGTGGTCTAAGTCCATTGCTAACAGGAAAGAACAAACCAAATTAAGAACAAACACTGGAAAAATAAATACCTTCGGCTGGAATTGTTTCTAGCCCACATTACGTGCTTAACTTTGTAAAAACCTTTAAATTAAATATTTACATTTTACCATTATTAGCTCAGTACTCCACCCACCTATATAGTTACCTCATTGAGTGGAGGAAAAACCCACAGTGGTCCTTTGCTTGCTGCTTGGCTTTGGTTCTCCCACTAACTGATTTACAAGGAGAAATCAGCGGCATTATGGGTACAAATGTTCTCGATAATCAACTACAAACAGGACAGACAGACATGCCCACCATTATCGATGCAGTGAAAGACAGTGGCGCTATGGATGTTAACTTGGAAGAAGGTGGACAAGGCGATGGTAACATAACCGTCGCGCTGCATGATGGGAGATGTCAAAATTTCAAGTTGAAAAACAAAACATCTGATCATGGGACACAAACAGAGCTATTTGCATTTTGGAAATCCTAGTTGAGGAGCCACAATTAATAAGGCTTCCAATCTCTGCGAGTACAAATTGAAAACAAATAACTTGTATTTATTCACCATTATTGATTTACGTAGTGAAGACAGCTAGTGACTTTGACAAGCATGCGCAAAACGTTTTCAGCTGCGTCATTAAGTGAGGAATAAATCCAATATATCAGAGAAAGAAGCACAAAAATAGAGGAAAACCCATAAATAAATAATTGCAGTTTGCCAAAGGAACTGATTAGTTAGTTGCACTCCGGCAACACTGAAGCTTTAATTGTCACAATTTTTTGAAAAGCGGTCATTAAAAGAGAAGATCAGAACTTCACATCAAGGCTTCATATCAGTAGTACATATTTATCAGCTGTACCTAACACTTACTAATATCCAAGAAGGACTTATTAATATGAAGCAGATTCAATAAGACGGAGCAATTTCAACTAATTTTGCACGAAAGCGAAAACCCTGATGCTCAAAATTTGTTATTTTCAATTAACTACCATTCATTCAAGCTTGCTTCCGAGATGCAATCAATTATGGATGCTGTTGACTTTTGTTTTCAAATTTAGAATGAGTCGCAGCTTCTCACAGTTGTTTCTTAATTAAAATTTATCTTTCGCAAACCCCTTATCTCTCCCAGTGTTCATTTCTATCAAAATTAATCCTAGAAAGAATATTGCCTCACTGAGTCACGCATTGTCCTTTAAACCAAAAGGACGTTAATTCTAACTGTAGTTTGAGCTCTACCTTCGTCGAAGCCACTTTAACTGCAACATTTGGCAACTGGTTTAGCGGCCATTATAGTAGTTGCAAAGGTCAAGATTCTGAGAAGTTGCTTTTTCACAGGACAAAAGAAAAAAAGCTGCCAACTGCCAAAATTTGGGTGAGTAAACAGCAATTGATGTGCTTGGAACATATCTTTTTTGTTTTATTATATTCCTTGACTCGCATGACAAGTGCAAAGACAGCTAAACTGTTCGTTTCGAGTTTACAAGCCGCCACTGAGAGGCGCAGAGTACAAATTCTCACTTCTATTAGAACACATAGTTGGAAGCATGCGTCAGGAATATGAATTTCTAGACAAGTACATTGAATTCATTCTTATTTAACAACTGAATTTGTTTTCGTAACTCGGCAACATCCGTACATTACACTGTTTGAAGTCGGCCTTTTCTCTTAGGATCTGACAAGCTTTTAACCTCGCAAAGTTGAACGAAAAAGGCATTATGCGCAAAAAGAGGCAAAATGAGGGTTTGGACAAGCCGCACCCTTGGCTCATCTCAATCCCCCCTCGTCTCAAAATCGTGGCCGTCCATTCTCTTCCTGAGTTAGACAGTGAAACTGACTGCAGCAGTGCACAGTGTACATTTACTATATTCAAATCGTACGCCTTGTCGTTAAAATAGTTTTTGTTTTATTTTCCGTAGCTGATTACCTTGACTGACGAAGAGCAGCAAGAGGTACTGCATTCTAAACTTCAGTGATCATGCGAGATGTCATCGGTCGACTACATGCATGTTGTAGTTGGATCCTTTAAGCTGATTTTAATTTAAGTGAGATAGCAGTAAGAAGAAACAAAATCCTTTATTTCCTCCTCAAAGTAGTAGCCTACCCCGGATGTTGCTAATTAAAAACTGCTGTTTTGTTTTGACAAGAGATGTTATTCATTTTCAATAAAAATTCTAACTTTTGTTTCCAAGTTACTTTAATATGCCACACCGAGCGTAATTTCTCAAAGTTGACATAAATATCATTTGTTAAGTTTGCTTTTTTAATATCTTCACCTCTGCGGTCGGCTTTACTGTTTATAAATAGCGATAATGAATTGTCAATGGTGTGTTGCTCGGAAAACTGAAACGAAACGAAACACGAATTTCATTTACATTTCAAGAGTGGCTTTAGTCAAGCTCTGCAGATCAATCTCGCTTTGCCACGGCAGCTGTAAAAGAGTTTCATATACTCACAAGGAGACGAGTGTAATTCCAATTTTTTTCCTGTTTGAGATCACAATTCGAAGCCACAATAGTGAACTACAATCATCTTACACCACATCGGAGACGTGTATGGAGAGATTCGGGTGATGCAAGATAGGTGATGGTATAAATGTTGCTTTAGTCGCTTCTTTTTCTGACAGATTAAATCCAGGACGTTCTCCTGGCCTCAGAACAAAGAAGAAGCAGAATGCAAAGCCTTGCCACAGATATATTGGCATAAATTGGTGCTGTGGAAGTACCGATCTATCAAACACTCAGTTGTCATTGAACAATGGATTTGATATCTTTATTTGTTATCTTTATTAACGTCGTCGGTATTCCCTTGAACGCAATCGTCATTCTAATAGTAAAACGAACTACTTCTATGCAAAGCACCACCAATATTTTACTGTGTAACATAGCCTTAGCAGATATCTTCGTAGTCCTTTGGCAGCTGCCGTATTTTTTCAGAGGCCCTGGAAAACCCGAAATTCTTAATGAAATAATTTGTAAAATAGGTAGAGACGAAATTTTTAGTGCGGTTCAAGCTCTTACATTTACCTTGATTGCATTCGAACGATACATGGCTCTGTTTAAACCAATGAGCACTCGCTTACGAATCAACAGGGATTATATATGGCACGTGATCGCAGGTCTGTGGTTCTGCACAGCCCTACTATTTTCCCTTCCTCATTTAATCTTTAAAAGAGTGTGCTACAAAGATTCGAGACCTGTATGTTGTTTCAGTTTTGGTGAAACATCAAAGACTATATATTTTGGTGTACTTGAGTTCTTTTTTGTCATTAATGTAGCCATAACGTCTATAAGCTATCTGTCTATTGTGAAGGGAATGTGTTGGGACAATACAATATGCTCTGAAACGGTTGAAACAAAACAAGAAGCAAATGAGAAGAGAAGGATCGTAGCTTTTCTTTTGCTCTTGACCTTTATTTTCACGTTAGGTTTTATTCCTTACATTGTGTATAAAACCCTCACTTACCATTTTCCTGACATTGATATCAAACGAAAACAATATCTGGGATTCCCCGTGTTGACATTCCCTGTTGTTAACCCTTTGTTGTACATTCTGTTCAATTCTAACTACAGGGCGGGTTTTAAGAAACAGTTTCGTGACATTAAAAGCCTAGCCCGACAAACGTGGGAGAGAATACGCTATTGAACATTTTTGAATCACAAAACCTTGCGAAAAGGACCGGATCGAGTACCAAGCTTCAGTGATTATAACAGATGAAAGCTTTGAATGAATAGTTTAAGATGTCTGGTTCCTCTTTTTCTTTCTTTTAAAGAAAATATCAAATTGTAAAGACTCATTTCAAAGAAACTTTCTCTCTTATTCTTAGTAAATGTAAATATATATGTATACAACAGATTTAGAAAGGTTATCGATGGAAAAAAGTTATAATATTAAGCCGAAAAAGATTCGGACATCGATGTTTTTATATAATTATAATACTTTTAGATAATAGTAGTAACACTGATTAAACATAGACAAGCTTAAACAGAATTGTAATGTAAGAAACAAATCAAAACTGGTATAACTATAAGGTTGTGTAAGATCTGTTAATTTGTTTCTACTCAATGTAAAATAAAATGGCAGATTTAACAAAGTAGAATTTTCATGGTGTAAACAAACGTTGTTTGCGTATGGCGTGATCACGTGGTATAAAATGGATTTCCTTGGGAGATGTAGTGTGCTATTCTTCTGAACTATCCTCTCGTAGCAAGTGAATATTTGAAAGATCATATATTTGAACTGCGGAGAAAGAGATGAAGACATGATTGAGCATCGCAGTTAAATACACAACTTAAGCAGTTGTGAAATATAAGCCGGAAAAAGATTCAGTTGGTAGGGCACTGCACCGGTATCGCAGAGGTCATGGGTTCGATACAATACAATGCTTTATTTATTCTAGACTCTTAATTCACATTTGTTCGAATCCCGTTCAAGCCTGAATTTTTTTATAGAACGAGACTCCTAGAATCGCAAACTTTATGCTTCATGAATCCTGGCAAATATTAAGTTCTTCCTGTTTTGGTTCAGTAAGAAACCCGAACTCCCTAGGACTCAGCCCGATATTGAAATCTTGCGAAGAAATATCACTCTATACAACTTTGACTTTTAACCCTATTTTTTTGATTTTTTTAACATTACTTTTTTAAATTGTATTCACTGTCACTGAAAAGCCCCAACAGAGGAGTATCAATAAAGTTATTGTATTTTTCAGAACTCCAGAAAGCCTTTGTATCACGACTTGCACCCAACCGTCCCATCGTGCCCTGCGCGTATGTTGCATCGAGAGTGTGGGCTTTTCTAAGGCATGGTATAAAATAGCTATGTCACGCTTTCGAATATGAGTGGTGATACCACGCAATATCCACGTTATACACACAAGCCTTAAGGTTTGTGTGTATGACGTGGAAAATACAAGTGACTAGTGAGATATTTCATCATATACTACTCAAAAGTGTCGCATGACTGGTATGTATGGTAGCTTGTTATATTGTATTGTATTTTTTAAGAAGACAGGTAATGTTTCTACTTTTTCCACCGTCTTTGCCATTTCAGTGAAATGCAGACTAAGAATATAACAGCCAAGAATGCATACATATGTGCATGTAACTATACAGAGAGTTTTAGTTCTCACATAATTATCCTTTACTTCACTGTCTTGCCATTATGGCCCTTTTCTGTTTAATTCTATTAAACAATTAGATTATGAGCTTGCGACTTCTATCACGCGATAGTTGACGAGGGCTGGCTGTGCCCTCGTCAACTATCACGCCCAGAAATCGATAGCAAATAATCTAATTGTTTTAGTCAAAAATCTACTAGTCGTTCAAAACTTTATCTAAATCCTCTTCACAGACACTTCGAAAACGAAAAGAAGCGGCCATGATTTTGTTAGACCCTTGGTAACGCCCTCACTATCTGCAACAGAACAGACAGTGAGTAGCTTAGCCAATCAGAGAACAGCATTTGTGATAGAGCGCAAGTAGATTTATACTAAATTGTCATATTTTAAAGATAGCCATCTTCAACCCTGTATTGTTGATCGTAAACGAAGATGGCAATGGAAGCTGTGGAAATTTGTCTTCTTTAAGACTTGAAAGTGTTCTATTGTTTCTAGAAATAATTGTGAAACTTATCAGAGCAGACACACAAAAAACGACCTCTGTGCCTGTTTACGAGAGATGCCTAGTGTGATAAGATTCATTGAGATCAATTAGCTGATCTCAGCTGGCTAGACGAGGGGCGTCTGAAACGGTCGCTAATCAGCAGCTAGAATCTTCCAATAGTTTCTATTTAGAGCTCACGTATTCTTACAGTTCAAAGGCCAACTTGCTAATTCTGTAAATCCCATTTTATTAGTTTTAGATCAGCTAGTTACTTAATCCAGTATCTAACGTTTACATCAGACTCAAACTGCGTTTAGTAATAATTAAGGAAGCACTTATAGGAATAATCAAGGACCATTAAGCAGAAGGGATAACTTTCAGAAGGAGCGGGAGCTGTAATAACCAGCATGGATACGTTAGCTCTAATGACGTTCGTGATGCCGTTTTCCGCCAAGCAAAGATTCAACAAAATCCACCCCTGAAAGCAGGTTTAAATGTTTCTCGTGCAAATTGTAATTGACAACCAGCAACTGCCAGAAGAATAAGTACTCAGGACTACTGCATATTGGTTTTACGTCCTACCAATCCAAAACAATATAGTTTTACTGCAATATTCGTGGACGTGACACAAGCACTTACGAATGTACAAGTTTGGTGAAATCCACTATTTCTTTTACAAAATATGCATTTCTTACGTAATAGAGGCAACGGGAAAAAATTATACATTCAACTCCTAATTAAACTAAAACAGCCATGTACGTAATGAACGCCACAGGGTAAACAATACCAATTAATAAAGGAGTGCTGAGAAACATCTGGTTAGCACCAGGGAAAAACGTGTTGAAAAGACTAGGGTTGAACTGGTATACAGCATCACAACAATACAGCAGCACTCGTCCAAACAGTGAACGATCATCAGAAAGACTCGAAAAAATACGATCACAAAAACATGTTTGTTTTTTCATTAAAGCGTGGACAATAGCTCAAAATGGATTTGCTTCTAATTAGTTGATGCGAAACAGCTTTTAACAGTTTGTTTTTCTATAGATTCTTCTAGTACAGCTGCATAAATAGCATTCACTTATCGCGCAGAGAGTGACTTTGAACCGTCTAAAAAGACTTCATATTATGCTCAGGTTTACTGATTTTTGCAGTCGAATTCTCCTGATGCATAGCAAAGAGCTGAGGTTAAGCAGGCGCGATTAAACTGAACTAAACAACTTACCTCTATTTAGAAACATTTAAACACTTTTAAGTTTTATATTTTTTGGGTCATGTAGAATATTGTCACACTCCACAGGTAGCCATAACGACCCCTGCCATGTCATTCAAGCGTAGTTACAAACACCGCTGAGTCAGTTAACTTAAACATTCAATAATTGAATTGCCAGATTCTGTCCTTGGAGACGTATAAAGAAATTAAATTCTTATCTCGATAGGGGCGATACATTGTCAGCAGATCAAAAACATTTTCTCCTAAACATTTACAATCTTGAATTTGGGAGTATTTGTGTTATGATATCTCTTGGGTTATGTAAATATCCTACTGACCTCAGTGTCAGCAACAGACAGTGATAAAGTAGCCGAGGTCTTTGGTGATCAACAGTTGGTCTTGTTTGTCACCAGTCTATCATTCTTTGTGAAGACTGTCTCTTTGCAGCAATGGAAAGATACCTATTTGCTCTTAGCCTCTTTCTCATTGGTGGTAAGTTTGTTTTTACTGTATATTCTTACATTGTCTAGATATTTAGTCTATAAAACTATTTTAGGACACGATCACAAAGTCGCCTTTCAAAGTAACAAAACAGCTTCACGTGTTTGTCTGTAGATGTAATTTTGCTGCCGAGATCAGCGGAATGAATTGGATAAATCATGGCAAAATTTTGATCCTTCTTAATCTCGGCACACTGAATAAGGTCTAAATTATTTCATTTTGAAGATATTTTAAAAAACGCCAACGGCAGATTTAATCGAAATTTGTTTTGGCCATCATGCATTCATGATCATCCATTGTAAAGAAACCTGGGGCTCTAGCATTCTACAGTTGCTGCGCGATAAAAGAATGTGGTCTTTTGAAGTAACACGTCGGTCTGTGTGATAAATATGGTTACATGAAGTATGTTTTCTTCCACCGAGTTTTGTTTGCTTTTAAAACTGAACACTTGATACATGTGTCAAATCTATACTGATGAAGACCTTCTCTAGCCAAGCCGTGCGATCATTAATTCTAATTAAACCAGCTTTCCAAAACTTTATCTACATGAATTTGACTTTTTCGTTCCCTCAATGTCATATGACTTCCGTAAGAGTCCATGATCCGTCTACAGAAACGGCAAAACAAGATATAACCGGAAGCAATTGCGAGCGTGAGGCGCGCGCGAGGCACTGATGCTTTTAAGAATATGCCATTAGATCATAACCTTCCCCCAGTTTCATCCTCGAGCTCCTTTTTAAAGTTTTTGAGACGAAAAGAAAAAGGCTTTCTTGAAATCCAAAACCTGGCTTGAAATGTCGCAGAGGAAACTGAGGCGTTTTCATAAGTCAAAGCAAAAAAACTTGGAAATACATCAGAGTCAAACTTGTCGAGTTCACTTGCTTTGTCAAACCAAGAGTGGTGTCCTATGGGAGGAGGTGACTTAAGGGAGTTTTACATCACCAAATTGGCTGTTTGCTGAAAGTCAACGAGTTTTATGCAAGGTCCTTTCCGAGGGGTGCCAGCTTACCAAAGGAGGTTTTGGGAAGGCTTCAATGTTCTTCGAAAATCTCCGCTCGTAACAAGAAATAGGTCCATATTTTTACGTCTTCTGTAGGATTTATATTTAATTCATATACAAATAAGATTGTTTTCTGACAAATCTAGCGGTGGACTTAGTGCAAGGCTATTTGGCATACCCAGAAACAACTTATAAATTAACCGTAAAGCTGTGTTAAATGTGTGTTGTTGTTGTTTATAGTGGTCAATGCGCTTAGCTACACTTAGCTAGTTCACAGGCATGCCACTTTAAATGAAAGAAACAAATATATCAACTAAACGTAACAGGCTTTAAAAATCCCAATCGGCGGGAGGCAGACCAGTTGGCTGATTACAAGCATGACCGAGGAGTTGAACTAGGGTCTGCCGAGAAACAACTCCAGCTAAGTGGTCAGAGCGGGACTTGAACCCGCGACCTCCGGATTTCAAGTTAGGCGCCCTAACCACTCGGCCACGCTGCTGTACACTTGATAGGATCTCAAGATGCTTTCAAAAGTAAAGGAAGCGAACTCGTGGATCTTGTTTAGTGAAAATTAACGTTAAACTATTTAAGAGCGTAAATCCGAAAATATCGAGAATCGGCCGACAGAAGCGAAATAACGAATTTTTTCTTATTCGACAAAAAGAACCTATTTGGTTAACTGTTTTCGGAAATGACATCAAAAGGTTCGATTTCCTTTTCTTTTCTTCAAAATTTGCAAAACTTGAAAATTCGGCCACAGGGTCTTCAGCGGCGGCCATGAGACTTGAAATTTGGCACATGTTTAACATACTCGTATGGACATACCAAACGTTTTCTTAACATGTCCTTTACACAGTTTGTGGAGAATCTCTTAAACTTTACTCGGGACTAAATTTTG
>Ga0126338_10003106_pt1 | contig 11587 bp, 11 predicted proteins | sample OrbCmetagenome_2_FD_92529 | JGI IMG/M metagenome (GOLD analysis project Ga0126338, IMG submission 92529) | Coral microbial communities from Petempiche,Puerto Morelos, Mexico - Orbicella C C metagenome | ecosystem: Host-associated > Invertebrates > Cnidaria > Coral | place: Petempiche,Puerto... | reverse complement strand
GGAAAGCAAGTGATAATACCGATTCGATTTTCTGCCCAGGCGCTATTTTATGCTTTGTTTAACCCAGTACCATATTAGACTCTGGGGCACAGCCGGTAGAAACCCACGTTTACAACCGTAACACTTCCTCTCTTTTCTGTTCACTTTTCTTTTCCTTTGTCCGCCATGTTGCATTCTTTGGCGGGTTATCGCTGTACACTCGTTCCCAGACTCCCGTTCCCGGTTCCCCGTTCCCCGTTCCCCGTTCCCCGTTCCTCGTTTTCCGTTTTCCGTTCCCCGTTCCCCGTTCCCGTTCCCGTTCCTCGTTTTCCGTTCCCCGTGCCCCGTTCCCCGTTCCCCGTTCCCCGTTCCCCGTTCCCCGTTCCCCGTCACCAGTTTTAGTAACATCCCTAAAAAGAGTGAGTTGGGGTTCCCTGCCCCAGACACGCCAGTGATTACTACCTAGTTCGTTTTTGTATATCAACTTTTTCCCCATAATTAGAAGTTTTGCACTGCATAAGCTTAAAAGTTTTCGAAAGATACTTCAAGTTCCGAATGTAACGACCCTCGTAACTTTTGGATTTTGCTCTATAGAGGGGATGCAAAGGTTAAACTGCTGAAAACAACTTGTAAAACAAACATCAAAGTAAAGGGTGTCAAACACTCTGGGTCTCGCAAAAGTTTAGTCGAGTTTCACGGGTCTCGTGGTCTCGTTTTTTCAGCGGTTATGTGCGTCTCGCAGTCTCGATTTTTATACGAAGCTGTCTCGGAGTCAGATTGTTCGCAAGGCTAAGGATTTCAAAGTCCCGATTCGTTCGTTTTCCTGTATTTATAAATGACGTCTTCTCTTCACTTGATATGAATTTCAATGAAGCAACTTACAAATTTCCGAGAGAAAGTTAATCCTAACTTCTCCTTTATCTTCTCCACAAAAAGCTACAAAACCTACCGCAACGTCCGTTTTGGCGTCAGAAAAACGGATGTTACTAAAACTAGTAACGGAGAACGGGGAACGGGGAACGGGGAACGGGGAACGGGGAACGGGAACGGGAACCGGGAACCGGGAACGGGAGTCTGGGAACGAGTGTACAGCGGTAACCCGCCTAAGAATTCAACCTGGCGGACAAAGGAAAAGAAAAGGGAACAATTTGGGGGAAATGTGCATCCTCGGAGACCCAGGGGCTTCTAGCCGGGACGAAGCGATATTTTCCGGCGAAAGTTTTCTTCAAGAGCGGAAGAGCCCCTGGGAACTTATGCTTACCGAACCAGTTCCAGTGGTCGAATTCTGTCCCGCTGATTGACCAGAAAAATATTTTTTCGGGCCAATCAGCGAAGAGGTCCAGCCGGGTAACTCTGTTGCCTTCTTACACGAACTGGTTTTCTTCATCGATCGACCTGCTTGGCCCGCACAACGGGAAGATTCTCGTGGTTGTAAACGTGAGTTTCTACCGGCTGTGCCCCAGAGTCCAATATGGCAGTGGGTTATAAACAAAGCATGAAATAGCGCTTGGGGAGAAAATCGAATTGGTATTATCACATGCTACCCCAATCAGTCAGTACAAAATGCGGACTGCAGACTGCAAGATTGCAGACAGGGTACAAAATGCAGACTGTAGACTGCAGACTGGGTACAAAACGTGACATGTCGTCTGAAAACATACCGAGTGTCAAGCAGTCGCTTTTCCGTGGTCATCTTTCACCAACATTAGCATTATTGTGGAATATTCCTTGCTCGTTTCGTCATATATTTTGTCTTTGACAAAGCGGTCAGGTCACAGGTTTATCTGCTGCTCACCTGATTTGCCAGCTGACTTGCCGATCTCCGAAAGGCCACCATGCTAGCTGCCGAATGCGAAGACAGCGGACTACCCACGTTCAAAGATGGTCATATGTTATGTCACTTGTCCTCGATATCATATTGCGTGTTGCTATTTTTAAATATTGATATGACAGCTCGCGCACAAAGTGAGAAGAGATGAGTAGACTATGAAGGCTTGAAATTCTATTTAAGAACAATTGTGGCCTGACTGATTGGGGTAGCTTGTGATAAAACCGATTAGATTTTCCCCCCAGTCGCCATTTCATGCTCTGTGTATCTCAGTACCAATCGGACTCTGCTCTAATAAGAACGTAGTGGGCACATGATCTGGGGGCACAGCCGGTAGAAACTCACGTTTACAGTCGTAACACCTCTTCACATTTCCCCAAATTGTTCCCATTTCTTTTCCTTTGTCCGCCATGTTGAATTCTCAGGCAGATTACCGCTGTACACTCGTTTCCAGACTACCGTTCCTTGTTCCCGGTTCGTCATTTTCCGTTCGTCGTTCCCCGTTCCCCGTTCCCCGTTCCCCGTTCCCCGTTCCCCGTTCCCCGTTCCCCGTTCCCCGTTCCCCGTTCCCCGTTCTCCATTTCCCGTCCCCCGTTCCCCGTTCCCCGTTCCCCGTTCCCTATTTTAATAACATCCCAGAAAAACATTTATTTTGTTCTAGGATATCATAACGGAGTGTGTTTTATATAATCGAATTTCCAGTTGGAGCCAGTTCGAAGAAGCTGGCTAAAAGGCTGTACAAGCTCATTCTAGCTCAAAGCTAAATCTGGGGCTCGAATTTTGAAAGTCTGAACGTCTCGCGATCGCACATAAAACCCTTGGAAGCCTCGGTCTCGCAATTTAAAAAGTCAAATTGTCTCGGGCTCGCAGAGAAAAACGCTTGTCTCGTCGTCTCGCGAAGTCTCGCATTTACCATTCGCCACCCCTAAAATAGAATAATACATTGCTTCTGGAACAAAGGTAATCTAAAACGCCACTCATATCAGCTTCCCTTTGGGGGTATCGTTGCTTTCGTGATTATCTAAGAACCGTGAAATTTCTATAGATTTTATGTCTACTTTCGGAGTGTAACGTCTTTGGAGTGGTCATTACTTTTCGACATCTGCATCTCCTACATCTACTTTAATACTCTTCACACTACATTAATAAATGGTTAATTATATATACGGAACACTTAGTAATCTTAAACACATAACCCAAAACATATACTTTGTGGTGCTTCCAGGGCGTGGTTTAGTTGAGGGCCTACTACTGGTATACCGTAAATCCTACTGGTATACCGTAGCGCCTCCCCTCAAATAAGCGCCCCCTTCGACTACTAAGCGCCCCTCCTATCGGCCAAAATTTAAAATAAGCGCCTCCCCTCGAATAAGCGCCCCCTCCCCTCCCCTTGTTTTATGGAAGAGTAATGAAACAACAGAGGATGTATAGTTTTGGTCGTGTTCAATCACAAGCAAGTTATTATCGACTCGTTCAAAATGAGATGTTTAGCATAAATTTTGAAGTGAAATGTCCTATTAAACTTGTGAGTTAACGAGAACTAGTCACGCAACGTGTCATCAAAGGTAATCAAATCGTAGTCTCAGCTTGCTAACTATAAAGCAAGGAAATCAAATAATCTACAAAAAAATACTGAACTTGGTCATTATGTTATATCTGTCTGTAAAACTTCAGCTGTTCACAAAGATAATGATTTCAGCAACAGACAGCTATTTAAGTTATATCACAGACGCAGAACGCCCTCATAATCTTTTATTACGACTAGTTTAAAATGTATCCCACAAATTATTACAATGAGATTAACTACAATTTGGAATGTTTGGAATTCTTCTAGAAATCTAGTAAAGATAAACATAAGTGAAAGTTCTCGCAGTTATCCTCAAGTAAACATTCTATGTCTCTTCTTCTGATGGTTGAGATAAAGGAATTTAGGCTTGTACTGTTCTTATCTTCTCTTGAAAGTCTTGACCACAAGTATGGATCCATGTATCTCATGGTGTTTACCGTATCTTACAGTCCAAAATCTTGGTATCTTAAAATCATTTCCATTCCGAAGTTGGTATGTCGCTCCAATTTCTTCAAACATATTTTGCATGTAGATTGGTGTCAGTTTATGTTTAACTTTGTACATTAGTAGGTTGTACAGAGTAGTTAGCCCAGCTTTCTTGAGCAGTTCATCATATGAAGCAGTTTTTTCCTTGAAAACAATGCGAAGAGCGCGCTCTTGAATCCTTTCAAGAGCATGAATCCTTGAATCCTTTCCTTGCTAGCGAGAAAATTCAATTAAACCCTCTTTTTAATGAAATTCTTTGTGCATGCACGTAGACTAAACAACAGTTTACTTCGGCTAACCGAATTTATTACTAGAATAATTTTAAATGCAAAGTTGAAAATTGGGCGGATCAATACCCATAAACTACTCGTAACCTGACTAAGGTCCTCGCCAACTTTACAAACTAAGTTACTCTTTTTCTCCTTTTTTCCTGTTTAATTTCTTTGTAGCTAACGCGTGTTGTCAGAATTAACTAATTGTTTTATCTTCTTCCGTTTTCCTATTGTAAGTAACTAAGTAAGTAGCACCTGGTGTAAATAAGTAATGTTTATTTAAGAAGTAGAAAACATATATCGTGTTTCTATCGAGTTTTAGTAGAATTCTACTAGCATACTAATGCAAATGCTGTAATCTGATTGGACGAGCCATTGCACACTATCAGCTATTAGTGTGCAGTGGCTTGGTGTGGTCGACAAAATTCCAACGTTTCCTCGTTTCTCCGAAGTTTTGAAAGAACATTTAGAAACAACGGGATAAACAAAATTCCTGAGAAGACTAAAAGGAAGACATTTAAGGCTTCTTGAATTAAAAAAGCTCGAAATTTTTGAAAGAAACTGATAAGCGCGTGTACATAACCGCAAATGTCAAATTGACAATTAATTCAGTCCGCGCAAATTCTCTAGCTTAAGGCGTGAAGTTTAATACTAAGACCAGAAATAAATGGAATCGTCATTTGAAGGAAATTTCAGTTGGAATTCTATTAAAACAATCAGATTATTCGCTCTCGATTTCTGTGACGCGATAGTTGATTCGGCCTTCGGCCTCATCAACTATCACCTCATAGAGATCTCGATCTCATAATCTAATAGTTAAATAGAAACACGATTATTAACCAACCAGCGCGCGTATTTTCTTAGGACTGTTTTCTAATGTAGTATGGATAGAGTAATAGCACAGTACTTTGTTACTGAAATTTGTGATACGTGTAGTTTGTTAAACGGGTGGTAGTGTAAAAACAAAACAACGAATCAAAAGAACAAAACAAAACACAATAAAACAAAAAAAAACACCAGACCAAAACGACATAGACCCCTGAGAATCCAAAAGATGTTTAAAGGCAGTGGTTTCCATATGAACTCCATCTTGGTCGGTATCTCCTCTGTATAATTGTCCACCCATTGCGGCAGTTCTTCTCGGTGCCAGCTGTCTGTCGCCGTATTTTAGGACTTCCAAAGCCGAACGATAGTTTCTTTCTTCACTTCTGTTGTCACCCCATTGCTGTAAAAGATCATATGGACAAAGGGAAATTTTTAACCGAAAAAGTGATAGATTAGGTATGGTTAAGGTATTTTTAAATCAATCAGAGAGTCGGTTCAGTTTTCGCCTTCAGTCAAATCAGATGAGAATAATGACTGTGTTATGAAGGCCTATTTTTGCGTGACAACGTGACTTCCAACGGGCATGGGAAATCGAGGATTCAGCCAAATCAGAGATACGCTTCGAATAGTAGAAGAATTTTCATTGCCGTGTTGCACCTCTATGGTACACGCGGAGATACTAAGATATGCTCAAAAATAATTTCTTACCCAAGCACAATTTGCAGCAAATAAGCCAAAAAAACCTAAAAAAAGCCCATATTCCTCCCAGTTTCAGACGCACAACTATTAAAAGGGGTCGAGAAAACGAAGAAGCTCGGGTGAAGCGTGCACATCTCCGGACGCTACTATCTGGATAGACGGGAGCGGACCGCCCCAGCTGGAGGCTCCCCTTTCTAGTTACAACAGATAGGAGTGGACCTAACAGATTCTTGAGCAGTTTCACTGAAGGTCAAACGGTTAGGACATGCCTGAAACGAGCAGGGTAAGAAAAATAAAGAAAACAAAACTTAGGGTTTAGAAAACAAACAGGTAAAGAAAAGGGGAAGCCACCAACCAGGCTGATCCAGGGACCTGTACATCCCCCGAAATGTTCCCCAGTGAATTTCAGGAATGGCGACAAAACATGGGACTGTGGATCGCTCAATGATAATGGAAACTAAAGCCATATTGGCCTATCTAGTAAATTGATTTATGGTATAGATATGAACAACTAAAAGAGAACAAGAAATTTAAAAATCGGTAGCGACTTTATGACAGTACAATTTGTCAAAGCATTATTGAATAAAGCTAATATGCGTTTTTTTAAAAGATAGAATGTCAGTGTGCGACGTTACTTGACACGAAGTACAAAGAACGTTTTACAAACATTTAATGACTGTTTGTTTTCTTTTGATGTAGCCTTGTTTCATTTTAATTGCGTGACTTTAAATTATCCTTTTTTACGGTGGCTCATAAGTGCTATGCAAAAATTGTGATTTTTTTATCGTTTTAGCGACTTTTTAGCGACTTTTTTACGACTTTTTTAGCGGGCTCAAGTCGCACATTGTGACTGACTGGTAAGTTGAAAATCGTGCGCTTGGTTTGAAACAGGAAGAGCCGATCATGATGATTTTCTTTCTGATATTCAGATATTTTCTGATATTCAGCGTCATTTTTATTCAAAGTTCTTCCGTGGAAGCTGTCATGCCCGAGTACTTGCCCATAAATCGAGCGGTTAGCCGTAACAATGAAATCGAGAATTACTTTACACTTGGATTTACCGCCTCAGAAATTCTTAGTTTCCTTCTTAATGTCCATGGAATTGGGCTCAGTCTCAGGCAGCTAAGGAGAATTCTTAAAAATCGAGGTTGCACAAGGCGAGAACAATCCACTGATATGAGTATCATTGCACGGACTGTTGAAGAAGAACTCAGAGGAAGAGGCAGTGTCATCGGTTACAGATCAATGCATCAAAGATTAACAACGGACCACCAGTTTATTGTTACCAGAAACATCGTACGTCAGGCACTTAAAATACTTGATCCAGAAGGAGTGCAAGCACGGTCTGGACACAGGCTACGAAGACCGAACTATAGTACCAAAGGCCCAAATTACTTGTGGCATATAGATGGGTATGACAAATTAAAACCTTTTGGATTTTGTGCGTACGGCGCCATCGATGGTTATAGTAGAAAAATTCTTTGGTTGGAAGTGAGTAGCTCAAATAAGGACCCTGGCATTATAACAAAGTACTTCTTGGACTATGTTAGACAAATAGGTGGAACCTCGCGTGTTATACGTGCAGATCGAGGAACCGAAAATGGAAACATCCCAGTCACCCAACATTTTTTCCGACGATTAGGAGGAGATGACTTAGAGCCGAAAAGAGTTTCATGTATGGACGATCGACAGCTAACCAAAGAATTGAGGCTTGGTGGGAAATTCTGCGAAAACAATGTTCTGACTGGTGGATTAAGTACTTTAAGGATCTAAGAGATGCTGGCTTATTTTGTGATAATGTTATTGTTCACAGAGAATGTTTAAAATTCTGTTTCATGGATCTTCTTCAAATGGAATTGTACAAGGCAGCACGGCTTTGGAATACGTACAGGATAAGGCCATCTGCAAACCCAGAGTCTCCAGCTGGTCTTCCTGACGGCTTGTATTTTACCCCCCAGTTAACCCATACCCGTGATTACCTAACACAAGTGGGCGTTGACGAGGTTGATATCGCCGAGGAGCTTTGTGCGCAAGAGCCAACTTTACGGGGTTTTTCACCTTATTTTAACGAGTTAGCCGAAATGATTATGGAAGATGAAGGACTAGAGATGCCAAACACCGTCGGGGAAGACCAAGATTTGTACATAGCTTTACTCGGTCTGATAGATAACTTGTAACTTGTTGCTTGGTTAATGCCAGAAATTTATGATTGAAAAAGAGCTAGTAGACACGTTACCCGGTCCGATACTTCGAAAATAACGTACCGGCAATGAAGCATTCAAATTGTCAGATTTAAGTAATCAGTCCTCTCTACAACTATCGGAGTCGTGTAATAACTCGTCATATTTCATAGGTTCTACAGTCAGGGACAAAAGTGTTGAGACATTTCGCAAACGGGATGTTTTCGAACCGAGATCCTTACTTCCACTTGATAGCAAAATAAAACACCTTTTTCGTCCATGGCCATTTCCACCTCCCAATCATGTTTGAAGCACGCCTTGTCGACGCTGTCACGTTGTTACAACATTGGAAAGGGGGGACAATAAAAGTGACAAATATTTGCAATTAGAACGATTGTTTAATTTATCATAAATCATGGCTTGTCAGCAGTATCCAAACTAATCTATACTTAATTATCCATAATTCAGTTTTTTATCAAGAACAGCAACTGTAACTAATTTGTCCACATTACAACTGAAACTTATTACCTCATCTCTTAACCTATTGGAAATCTGTTCTGCTTTTCAGACGAATGCAACGTGACCGATATTTCTTTATTCAGTTAAAGCGCACTCAAAGTTCAAGGAGCAATACACCACTTCAAAGTACTTTAGAATTTGACTGGTCTCACGTTCAGCAGAAGTGCCCATCAGTCTACCATGGTTGACATCAACATGGCATTCTTTCTTGGCATGAACTTTGGTTGGCCTCCTATCCACTTCAAAAACCTCTGGCAACTCTGTGTCACCCTTCACGTTCCTTTTAAACAGACCTTATCATAAGATAAAGTCTGACTGTGGTCAGGGCATGGCTAGTTATGTATCTGGCCAAAGTGAAGTTTGTAAAGGATACCTCATCACCCTTGAAGTTTCCAAGTGTTGATGTCATATCTTCAATTCGACGATAAAAGCTCATACCACCAGGGAAGAAAATTGATTTACCCAGAGCAATCAAATCATGAAAATCTGAGCTACGTTTTGCACTCACAGTTTTAGTCCCACCTCCTTTTGCTAGGCGAACTCAAACATATCTTTTCTGTTGCAGGTCGTAGTGCAGCCAGCCAAACTGAACTTTACGGTGGCCATCTATAACTTGGTTAGAGGGCCCTGGCTCTGTATTTGCCTTTTCTTTGGCTTTCTTTTTCTTTGGTTTTACCTTTTATTAAGGAGATCGAGTAGCTTTCTTTTCTTCTCATCTCTACTCTCACCTCGCAACTTTTCATTTACAAAGCTTCGTAAGAACAGCAGATCCTCTCTTCGCAGTAGTCCTAGCTCTGTCAACTGTTCATCTGAAGCACCATTTACTGCCGAATAATCCATCTAAATAATGTGAAAGAGAAACCGTATTAAAATTAAAATCATCAATACAGCAATATATGAAAAAGGAATATAATTTCCCTCTAACTGGTCGATTCATTTCAACAAGGGTTTCAACCATCATGACTCCCAGGACACAAATTCAAGTCCATGAATTTGCATCTGACCTGATGTGTCTTATTATTGATAGATTGTTTCATGGCTTGTTTATGTTTGATCTTTCAATATTTCCGTTTAGAGGTTATGCAACGTATTTGGACGCATACAAAGGTGGCTCAAACAGCGGTGAACTACAGCAATAGGGAAGACAAGTTAAGATAGTTATTCATCTAAAAAACTACCGGGATGGTGATCATGCCCAGACCCATAGTGCTTAAAAATAATAAGTTCACTGCATACCTTCTCATCCCTGAATCGATCGATCACTTCATCTGGAATCTCTCTTTTTGCGAGAAACTCACAAATCTATGAACAGAAAAACGCGTTTAGTTGAAATCTGCGTTATTTCATGCAACTTAAGTGAATTCCAGCAAATATTAAGAATACCGTGAGAGTTGTTTACCTCATTGATTTCCAATTCGAAGTCCGCCATCTCCTATTGAGAAGTAACTTGAGCCCGCATTACAACGGTCGCTAAAAAAAGTCGCTAAAAAAGTCGCTAAAACGACAAAAAACACACAATTTTTGCATGGCACTTATGAGCCACCGTATATTTTTTGGCTAACCGCACAAAGAGCTGTTTTATTTAGTTTCCTTTACGTCATAAAATTATATCAGGTCTCTTTCCACGCGAACATCTCAGTTTTAAGGAGTTGTCACTGCGTAAAGAGGAGTTCATAGGAGATTTTCGGAGTTTTTCCTTTTTGGAGTCATTTCTCAACCCGGAGTCATGTTCAGTCGTAATTCACGATCATTCAGTTTCCATTAGTTTTTCGTTCTCATTTCCGTCGGCTAGCTTGATCCATCATCAGTCCAATAAACGTGTCCTTTGAACTAGTCTACCGTCCGTTTGTTCAATACTGACTTTACTGTGGTTGACCTGGCGAACTGCGAACTCAAGTACGCTACACGCCGTGTCAGCCGTGCTGGGAACGCGACAGACTGCAATAGATGACCTTATAACAAGAACGACTTTTTTAATAGGCATATATAGCTTCTAATTAGAACTGATCACTGATACAAATATTAACATTTTTATCGCAAACCATTTTCTTGGTACTATTACAAGCTATTACCTTTCCACCACCCACCCCCTCCCTCTCTTCCCCTCTCGAAAGTCTGATTTGGGCAAATGATCGCTAAAGTATAAGACTGGTGAGACAATCTCAGATAGTGCAGAGTGTAATTTACGGCTCTGATACAGTAGTCACACAGGTCCTCACCCCTGCTGTTCTCTCCCTTGGTAGTCAACTAGGCCCTTTCCCCTTTGCAGAATATGAGCGGACAAAAACTTGATAAGACATAATCTTAGCAGTGTGTATGTTTCATGTTTGTGTTTTGCCCCAAAATAACTTACAATTACCGTTTGTGAAGACGGTTTTAAATTCATTGTGGTATGTTATCTTGAGTTTCGTTTATTTTGTAGCATTACTTTTCACGCCAACGTTTGTAAGTTGATACTTTTGTTTTCCTTGCCAATGTATGCGACAAGATACCTTTGTTTCCACGAAAATATAAGAAAGATGTGTATTTTTTTAACTCACTGCTGGAGATAAATGGAATATAAAAGTTACATTTCTGCTGAAAAGTCGAAGAGGAACGATTTTGTTTTATTCAAAACGTAAATTTTCATTTCATCGATAAACAAGAACTAATCTAATTATCAAATAATCACGTCGAATCACGGAATAGTGCGTTCTAATTCTGTTGCCAGCCGAGTTGGTGTAAACGATAAAACCACATCAAACTAATACACAATGCTATCGAGTAATACAACCAATGAGCGTTTCAACGAGAAGTATTGAAGGTAGAGATCTTTACTTGACCGAAATTATATCCCACATCGGTGAGCGAGTCACCTCATCGACTGATGAAATTAAGTGGAGGTTTCAGGGTCTGCGGCAATAATAACGAAGTTTCTTTTGTCACAAAGTTACTAGTTTTACATGTAACTAACGCGGTAAAGTTTCGGCAGAATATGAACTTTGGGCTCTCTTTCATAGAAGAGGAAACAAACAAGCTGTTAAGGAGAAGCGACATGTTCCCATTCTCTATTTCAACCCTGGCAAACACACAATAGTTATAAAACAGCAGACGACATTTCTTGAATCGAGCTGGGAAGATTCCAGAAGATACGCAGTCCCAGTAGCGTTCCCTTGCAATAAAAAAGGAAAACTGACGTTACCTGAAATATAACTGCTATCCCCAGCCAAAACGAGAGTGTGATATCACTCAT
>Ga0126338_10003105_pt1 | contig 11597 bp, 3 predicted proteins | sample OrbCmetagenome_2_FD_92529 | JGI IMG/M metagenome (GOLD analysis project Ga0126338, IMG submission 92529) | Coral microbial communities from Petempiche,Puerto Morelos, Mexico - Orbicella C C metagenome | ecosystem: Host-associated > Invertebrates > Cnidaria > Coral | place: Petempiche,Puerto... | reverse complement strand
ATAAGTTGCTGTTATATTAAAAAGGAAGAAATCTAGGCAAAGTACTCCGGAAAAGGCTTAGAAATAAGCATTTTAACTCAGCCTCGCTCCCATGTAGGGGCCTAATATGTCATTTTTTGACATGCACGTAGCGTGCTTCTGGGTGGAAATTTGGGATGGCTCCATATCAGAAAATGTTTACCTTATAGAGGTTAGTCATCCTGGGAAGTTTCATGCTTTTATTACAAAATGAACAATTCTGGTTATTTTTGGCTCTTAACAGTAGGACTATTACCTGTTTAATTCGTCCTCCCGTTTAATTCGTCCCTTCCGGGATTTTCTCGAGCGCTTTTTTTTTTTTGCTGTTCCTTGAGTTTATCTAAAGGGCGATGAACCTGCTCCAACTTTTAATATTCAGTCCTGTGGTCGAGGAGGCTAAAAATTTAAAACCAAGTGCAAAACCGGGGAAAGCAATCCAACTGAAAAGGACGCGACGACAGTGTAACCGCACTGGAAATACTGATATGATTTGACAGCTGAATTATGATCGGATAGAATGATCTCCACACGTGGGAGAAAATCATTTCGCCAATCTAATTAGACGATAAAATCTCTCACACCATCGAATATATACTTATCATATACGGTTTCTAAATATATAATAATTGAAAAGACAGATGCCATCAAAACAGAACATTTCATTTTCACCTTCCTAGCTTTGTATCATTAAATTCTGGTCCTTCCCATATCTCCAATTGGTCAGTACACCAGCATTTGCCGTCACAGTTGAATTCCACTTCAAAGTCAGAGAACTCGAGTCGAATAAACTTGCCACGCGGCATTGTGATAACCCAGTCACATTGTATCGAGTTTGGATATGGATAATCTGGGTAGCGAGGCGATGAAATGCTTTGGGAATGTTTTGTTAGTGCACCGCCACACCCTGTTTAAAGGAAAATAATTTTTGTACAGGTTAGTTCTGGGGAAGAAAAAAAATAAAACATTCCATCACTAAAGTAAAACATATACACAACTAGTTCACCTTTTTCCCATTGGCTGATGTAAGAGCCATTAAATCCCTGGTATGCGTCAGATTTGTCAGAATAAAACCAAATTCTTAGGGTATTTGAGCTTGATGTGATAACCTTAGGTACAAGACTGATGTCACAGAAACTACCTGGAAATAAAAAAGAACAATATGTATTTCACGTGACCAGTTTTCGTGGAGAAAAGACTGAAGGACGCTTGCACTTCCGGATGAAGTGTAGTTCTTTTCTTACCTAGAAGTTGATCTGTAGACCTGCTTCCATCCTTTACCTCTACAAGATCAATGCACTCCCCTCTATAGCTTTCTAACTCAACAACATCGAAGGAGAGTAAAATAAAACGACCCGGCTGAACTTGAATGTTCCAAACGCATTCAATATTGTTGGGGTATTTTACCGGAAAATTCGGAGTCTGAAATGTTCCGCTGTCCTGTAATAGAGTGAATTTACAATCTGAAAGAAGTGAAAAGGAGAAAGTAAAATAAGTAACAACAAGAAACAGCAAAGAAGACAAGAAGCTGACCGAAAAAGACATAGTACTGGGAGTGCTGGACTAACTTAGTCTACTCGACTGTTTCATTTCATTGACAAGAAAAACGGAATAATGTTTTACACATGCATTTCGTTCTTTGAAAAGATGGAAAACTTCTGATTGCGAAATCCTTTATAAAACCCTCGCTCCTTTTTCACCTTCAGCTTCATAAATGATCTGCGGGAGTTTGGCAAATGAAGACAAAGGGAATTAAGTGGTGAACTATGACGTCAACACGAGGGCAACGACAATGAAAACGTCACTAAAGCAGAACAGTGGCGGAACACGTACTCTACAAAACTTTCTGCATACTAGTAACGCTTTTTCGTCGTGGTATAGCATGGAATATCCTGCCAGTCAATTGTATTTCCCGCTTTTTTGCGAGTGTGCATACCAAGAAAGTACAAGTGACAAGTGGGATATTCCATGGTATACAACTTGATAGCGTTGCAAAACTATTTTATACCATGCCATAGAAAATATATTGCCTAACTTAATCAAAGTAGCTTATACGCAGAACGCGATGGAAAGGTTCGATGTAATACCCTCGAATATGCAACGGCTTTCCTGTACAGTTCTGTGTCACAAGGACTGGGAACCACCGAATTCACGAATTTGATTTGCTGAAATCGATATTGACCCCGGTCTCGGTTTTCCCATCTAGACCGGCATCATCGGTTACATTTTGCTTTGAAAAGGTTGCAAACTAAAATACAAATATATCAACTATTTTCTATTTTCTTTTCTTCCATAGTTTATGGAAGTGCCAAAAAGCCTGATGAGAAAAAAAGGAAAGAGGAAGAGCAAACTTTGGCAGATTCATCACCGTTCGCAAGCAAAATGCCCGCTAGTCACAAACCAGTTACAAGAACGAATGCATTTTTTCTTGTTCAGTTGCCATATCATAAACATCTTATTAACCGAGCTTAGTCGGTCTCTATGGGAAAATCTTGACCTCGGTGGTGCGTACAGACCTTACTGCGTTCGGTCTGTTTTCACGACCTCGGTCAAGACTCTCCCATACAGACATCCTGCTCGGTTAATAAGAGCTAATTATATTTTTGATTATCCGTCCCGGCTCTCTTAAACAGCAACGTGAAATAATCAAGTTCTTAGAGGAACGCAAACAACCGCTGCTAATGTTTAGTTTTTCCTTAAAACCTGTCTCTCGTTTTTGAGACCCACAGGCTCTAGAGCATTGTGAACTTTAAAGGTAAAATATAAATGAATTTTTTACTGGGCGTTGTGGTCATTGCTCAACTTCCTAGCAATTACCCGCTGCACTGACAAACACTGTCGCGTCACGTGACAAATACAGAAAATTTAGCGTGAACTGTAGGGGCTGATAGTTGCCCTTGAAAATTCTTTGTTTTTAGAATACTACATAAGACTTTTAACTTTGTTTTTGAGCTAGTATTTGTTTTTGGAACCATCCCCGTGGGCAATTATCAGCCTGTGTTCATTGACCACATTCTCAGAATGAATGTAAGCTAACATCCCTAGACGGCATTGACCTGGGCTCAGGAGGGAAAGAGACAACGTGGTAGACCGAGAGACACCTGGGGCAGAACCATAGAAAAGAAAGGATAGCCTTGGGTTTTACGTTGTGGAGCGAGGTAGCAGTGGTCGCACGTGACCGAGTGGCATGGAGAAGAATTTTCGGCCCATTACCCTCAACTGACCATGGTCAAAATTGGAATGAAAGTGAATCATGTCAATCATTAGCCTGTGGGTCCTTGATAAAAATACCTGGTACTCTATAAAATATTGTTACGATATAAACCTCGAGCTCACCGTCTAATAATTTAAAAGTTTCCTTGTAAGATTGTCAAGTGACCAGATTAGACTAATGAGGTCGACAATGGAAAATTGAGTTGTGAACTATAATATCCCATAAAATAACCTACGAGAGCCTTCGGTTTCCTCGGTTCTTGGAGTGTTTCCTCGCTGCGTGAAACAAGAACCAAAAAATCGGACAGAAAACGAGAGAGAATAATTTAAATGTTAAATATACGATCACTTTCGACCAGTCAAGAAGACATGTACTGGCGTAATTTAGTGTTTTAGCAATTTGTTGGAACGGCTTTCTTACTTTCCGGCATATCAGGTTCGTTTGGTCTCCACATGGATGTTTCGGCTCCATCCGACAACATACGAACCATGGCTCGACAAAACTCGCCTAAAACGCCACGATTAAACGTCAATACTATCATTTTTGAAGAAAACGGCTCCTGTGAAAAGTGGCACTTTGCGCACTAGCTGAAGAAATATTCGGCTTGTCTGATATTAAGAGCGACCGCCTAGTATTAACGACCATCAGCGTAATTTATTGCGATGGCGTGATGGACAGCTGCGCCAGTTCTTTGCTGGGCACCTTGCTCAAATTCGACCGCTTCCAATATTGCTTTGCATCATGCTGGTTTTAATTCATCTGATGGAGTTGAGATTATAATTCACAGCCCGATTTTGAAACAATCACTAGAAAGCTGATCACTGGTGGCAACTGTTCATGGTGTCATGCCTGAGGGATTTCATCTTGAAGGACAAAGTATTGACGCTTATTAAATATAAATTTACAATTTCCTAAACAAAGGCTAACTATGCCTTTCATGTAATTCATATAGCAACAACATGGCATTATGAAGTCAAAAGATAGCTATTGCTCTAGCATTAAAAGCAGATTCTTGTCTCGTTCATTCAGGATGGACTAGTTGCGAAATTCGACTCAAATAAATATTTTTATAGTTTTCTAATTTTAGTGCTTTAGAAAATCAAATGAACTTTTCACAGTTCGATGTCAGTAAATCTTACTAAAGGTAAGAATAACATCCGGGCAACATCAGATTTATTTGACCAGCAAGAAATCATTAAAAGTGGTACATTTTCAGTAAAAGTTTTAAAAGTATGAATGAATTTTGCTTGTTAATTAACCGGCATAATCATGTCTAAAGTTTATTTCAAATCGGAGTCCCCCCCTCCCCTGTCTTTAAGTTCTTAGGCTGCTAACAATTTCATTTCTTTCAAGTTAAAACCAAGAGGAAGTGTAGGAACACTTCTCGGATTTTCGCCAATGTCTTAATATTTCTGGCCGACTAGCATTTGGAAATACCTTAACATGTGTAGAGGGCGAGTTTATAAGCTGTCTGACTAATCCCGGACAACACACTAAGTGAAATACTGACAGTATTATTTGTAACAAATTTTGAGTGGTTAACCGTATAAGCACGTAAACCACAACATGAAAAGTTCTGACACACAATAACTTTCACACTCGTAGTACTTTGACACACTGTTTCGACCTGTAGTGTGGCAATCAACGGTAATTATACACACTCAGAAAAACATCAGTTAGCACAAAAATATCGAGCACCATAAGGCCACACTTCTATCTGGCGTGACAAAAAGTACAAAAAAGTATTAGAACAAGAATCTCAGTAATTAAAAGTTACAAGGAGAAGCAAACTTCTCTTTTTGACTTGTTTAAAAGTACGTACCTTGTTCTGTGGCTTCATTTATACTGCTTAAGGTAAGCAAGATTAGGCTTGGAATTGAACACTTTACGTAAACCCAGTTCAATACCATTGTTCTGGTGAAAAGAAGAAAAAACACGGAAAAAACACTTCTCAGATGAACAGTGGAAATCTTAAAGTAAAGAGAATCACTGAGTTGGCTCCACAAGAACGGTAACTTATGCAAATTAATAATTCCCACCAAATTGTAAGGCTTAGTCGTTAAATGAAAATTTCTTGGATTATAAATAACTTGTGCTTAATGTGATTTATGTAAATTGCACTGAGCTGTTTGCTTTGTTTGAGAGTTTCAAGGCAGACTATTGTCTTAAGAACAACAAATTCGACACGCTGAGCTATGCACGATAGGGCAATGTTTTTGCGGCCGATTCTTTACAAAAATGTAGTTTACATAATGTGGTCGCAGAGGGTGCTAAAAGATTTTTTTTGAACAGAAAAGAACTCTGAAAGACACCAAATCTAGTTTTCATTGGTCGAGAACGTATCTTAGGTCGCCTCGTGTTCAAAAGCCTAACATTTCTTAATGTCGATTTCTGCCTAAATTGATCTCACTAGGATGAGTTTCTGTTTGCTTATTATTCTTAGGAGGATGTTGTAATTATTAATTTATTGAACGAAACTGTTAACTACGAAATATATTGAAGGAATGATTATGGACGGATATTGCCAAATTTTGGCGGAGTAAGCTTATGGTAGCAATATTCAGCGCTTTACGTTGGAGCTGCGATAAAATGGTCGCGCGCGTATTTTTGTGAGCTTAGTTAGAATTGACAGTCGCTAAATATGGAGAAACATATTTTTTTTCTGATTTGGATCATTCAACACATTTGATTGTGCTATTTTCAATAACAGTACACACGTGCCTTGTGAAAAGGTCCAGCTGCTTAACACGTGTGCTCTTTGTACACTTTCCACTCATTGTGCATCACTAAATCAACACGCATCGGACTTAACACAGTACGTTGAAACAGCTTTTTCGTTTCTCTTCTAATTACAGATAAAAGTTGGCGAATCAGATTTGCCTTTGCATGTTATTTTGAAATTCGGTATTCCAGTTTTGAGAACTTCTATCATCATTAAAATTCTCCTCACTCGCTCAGGACCTGACGTAATCTGGTCAGCGGAACTTAATTCGCTGAAAAGATTAAGAGAATTAAGTACTAGGAAATGAATCAGTTTTGGAGGACATTAAATAGAATTGTAGACTGAGCAGATTTTAATCACCATCATGATGTCGTTATCATAATATACGTAGCTAGTTTAAATATTCTGCAGGTCAGAAGGTCAGGCTTTAGTCTCCCTTAAATTATGTAAGAGTTTGAGGCTTAGTGGGCAAAACGTTTTTCAGATAACGTTACAAAACGTATAGTAGCAGCTAGTAGCGCAAAAAGCAAATTGTTAGGCTTGGTGAATAACAAGTATTATGAAAGGCCTGAGCCGTTAACGTATGAGTTCCTTACTCTGGGAACCGGAGGCCTTGCATGGGAACCTCTTTCCGGTTTCAGTTAAGTCTCGATTGAAAGCCTCTGGATCAAAGCGCTATTGCTTTGATAACTCTGAACCAATGACATGCAATTTTCAATCCGTTGAGTCCAGGCTCTGGACTGGAAAGCTGATAGGCCCTTTGCAGCTAAGCCATCACGTGACCTACTTTTCATAAAATTAGGAGCTGCAACTTTAAGAATGCCAGAAATGGAGAGAGCATGTCGAGAATATCAAAATGGCCAAGTTTGAGGCCCCTGGCATTAGAGAATGAGATTTTATGACGGTTTGAATTTTTAAAAACTAAGAAGATGGAGAGCAAAACCTTTCTCTCCAACAACGCTTTCCATAGATATCCTCTAAATTTGCCGAAAATTCAAACTGACGTATAAACTTACTCTTTAATGCCAGGGGTTTCAAACTTGTCCATTTTGGTATTTTCGATATGCTCTTTTAGTTTCTGGCGTTCTTTATAGCCCATAATATATAATATTTTTAGGAAAACTTTGGTCACGTGATCCCAGCTGCAAAGGGCCTATTTTCCCCTGATTTTGAATCTAACTGACACTGCAGGTAGCTGCAAAAATAGAGAACACCGCGGTAAATAAGCGGTGTCAAATATTATAAGTAGTGCTTAAGTTAATGATGAGGGGAAGATAATGGCTGAAGAGGTTGTATTTTGTTTTTCCGTTTCTGAGAGTCTTAAGAGAGCATGAAGGGTCATTGAAGAAAGATTATCAGTCCTAGCCTATAAGGCCGGACGTTTTAGCGACGTTCCATGGGGTCAAAAAGTGAAGTGCCGAGGCGCCGAGCAAAAATATGGTGTATTCTATTTTCTTCTCCGCACGAATACGGTATGACCAAGTGGCTTCGGAAAAAGGAAAACAATTTTCCCAGGAAGGTTACACAATCATTTGAGGATGCTCATTTTTATCAGACGAGTTTGAACATCGCTTTCCAGATAATGAGCGTGTCGTCGAGCCAACTTGTCAAGGTATATCCATCTTTGGAGGCCGTCATCGAGCATTTATTACAGAAGGCTCACCAACCTCGTTCCCAGGGTTTTTGACTTTTGCCGTGACCCGATAGACAGATTTTCGTAATCTTTCGTTTGGTCCATACAGGTTATCATTATTGTTTTTGAGTTCTATTGAAGGTATTTTCCCAGGAAAAAAAAATGGTGAAAACCAAGAGAATCCAAAACCTTTGGTTATCTCTCTTTGCATGATCGAATTTGAATAAAGTTCTTTGTGCTTGACGACTTTTCTCGATACAAAATGAAATTGCGGTGTTTTGTAGTTTTCAAGCACTCCTTTTAGTTTCTGGCGTCATTCCTGGCTTAAAAGTTAGTTTTTAAACCTGGCAATTTCGTTGAGATTTTAACGAGTCATTTTACTTATCTAGTCAGTACTAGTTGTGCGCTTCTCAATCGCGGAAGAAAGCAGTCACTTGCTGAAAATGCATGTTCCAGCCTAGAGTCTTATCACTACATGTTCATACGCCAAATAATATGTAAACATAGTCGGATCAATCTGATATTCAAATTAAAACTTATAACTAGTCACGTGTCTCAATAACTTCCAATTAATGAAATACTTTTTTAATCATTATCTTAAGCTAGTAATAGTTTTCGCGAAGTGTCCGCCCTGAGTAGGGCCAGTCTTTCCAGAATGAGCTTAATCGTCTTTAATAAGCTTTCATCAATTGGACAGATTTGGCCGTTATGAGGCTGTTATAATATTTATTTAAGATAAGATTGACTGACTGAATGTAATGACTTACAATTACTGGCAACCTGCTAACAATTTGCCTTAATTTAAATGAAACTCGTTTCGCTTTCATCAAATAAGGTTCCAGATTTTTTCGCAATTAAATGACAAGCGACAAGCTTCCTCAACCGTTCAGTACGTGGAAATTGAATTCATTCACATATTCTCTTGTAATTAAAGAAGAGAAAAATAAAGAATGTTAAATTATAAAAATGAGATACTGAGAAGTATTAAGAACACCCATGGAAGTCCATTACTGCATTTTAACTGGTTGGTTTCGAAATTTAATGCATGTAACATAAATTAACGAAATGTTTTGAAAGAACTCCTGGCGTTCTCTAATGGCTTACCTGGTCTATTATTATTCTACTGCCAAGAAACACAAAGCAAAAAATCTTGATGAAGGTATAAATAATTGACGAAATGCACGATGAGTTGAAGCGTCATGTGATAATGAATCTAAGGCCTATATATTGAGAATCAACTCAGACAAGGTACTGATATTCATACAGTTAGGTCAGGTTATCTCTAATACTCGAGGGTTGTTGTGCTTCCCACATTGAATCAATCTACTGCTGTTCGCCTTGTTGTAGGCCTGCAGGCCGATAGAATTTGTCGTTCTGACCAAGACCACTGTCATATGCATCCCTATTGTTTTATTTCTTTTTAATCGTCGAAGTATTTTACCAAGAGACAGTTTCATGTACTCCGAAGTTGACCTGCTGAAAGCCTCATTTGAGAGTCCAGTTCAGTTCTGGATCCATGTAAGAGTTAACCTTTAGCATGGGATGCCACACCGCTAGGAGAATAGCAAGGAGATTCACAGCCGGGGCCAAATCTTGGCAGATGACAAATCTAAAGAATTAATAAACGGTAAGGATGGACAACTTCTGACATACTAAAAAAGTAACCAATTGGCTAACAATGTATCGGTCTAGGACCTTCTTTATTTATTTGGCCTTCAAGTATAAGTATTGTCTTCAATGTCTCGTACTGATTATAAAAATCCCCTCGCAGTAAAGATATAATTTAGCAATAACGTTACGTTCTAAGTAGGCTCTCGAGAACGTACATTTATAACATAGGCTGAAAGAAGCGTGCCTTCTGATTGGCTAATACGCTCGATCCATTTGCCCATGTGATTGCACGCTGACGTCAGTTTGTTTATTTGTACTTTTCCTCGGCAACTTTTTTCATCGAAGTCGGCCACTTTTAAAAAAATAATTCCTGTTTTTTTTTTCTCCTGAAATATGGAAAAATTAATAATTCATCCGGAGATGACGAAGATAATTCCTGTGAGCTACGAAATAACGAGCTCAAGTTTTTTGCCGCGAGCTTGAGTTGAATCAGCTTGTTTTTTTTTTTTTTTCGCTCATGCTCTCTTGAGTTGAATCAGCTTGTTGAACAAAGAGACTCGGAGCAGACCAAGAAACAACAAACTGGTCTGTATAAACCTTTCGAGGTCAGTAATGCATAGCAGCAATTTTAGACAGAATTTTTCAGCGATTTAACGACAATAAAATTCAGCACAAGCTTTCATTGTAAATTTTTTTTGGTGTCCAAAGCCATTTAAGCACGTTCGCGCGAAATGTTCTACTTGATAGATTTTCTTCAAACTTCTACTGCGGACAGATAATGAATTACCTGTTTCAGAAATGAAAAAAGTTGGGGAAAAAAGTTCCCGAAATCGAGGGGCGAAGCCGCGAGACGAGAAGGTTTCTTCACCAGACTCCTTGCCGAAGGATTGCTTTGCTCTTCGCCACTCGCGCGCGCGAGTCAAAGTTGAGCATGCTCGCAGGCTAACTTCTAATAGATAGGTTTTCTTCATTTTTTCGCTTAACGTTGAAAATCGATAGAAAAAATGATCCATCAAAAGAAAAATATGGGTAGCCGAACGTCCTTAAATACTTTCGGCGAGCAAACTGCACATGAGAGTTTCAACAAATTCCTTTTTCAAGCGAAGTCTTACGCTTTGATCCTCATCGTTTTCACCTTACGTACATCCGGCATTACCGCTACATGGCATAACAACATCTCACTTTTCAACGCTCTTAACAGCGCCTGAACACTGTTTTGTCACGTTTCTTGAAGCTACGTGACCTGTAGATTCTAAACTAAGAGTTTTAATGTGAAAGTGGGTGCTGGCGTCAGAGCTTGAAGGAAATACTGATAATAAGATTTGAAATAAACGGTATAATAGGGGTTGGTGTAGCTTTTTAAAAGAGAATTACGATTTTTCCAACTAGTTTAGTTTTAAAGGGCTTTTGTGAAACAACAACAGAGCCCCAAAACTTTTTTCTTGAGTCAAGAAAAGAACGTAACAAATGCCAGAACTTGGTTTAAGAGACCCAGGAAACCTTTAGTAGATGTATTTCTACAAGTATTCTTTTTAAAAATTAGCCTTTATGCTTAAACATTACCAGTAAAAGTGAAAATGAGACGTTTTAATAGCATGAATTTGTGAGTTTACCGAAACTGGAGCCGTCGCGCAACGTGTCATCAAAGGTCATATCAAATCGCATTAAAGCAAGGAAATCAAAATCTACAGAACAATATGATTGCAAGCTTTTCTTTCGACGGGCAAATATAACTCAATGGTCGAATTATTTACCTCAACGGGCAGAGATTTTGACTCAACGATCAAATTTAGCGCCTCAACGGGCAAAGAATACTGTGAGTGATTTGCCTGTGGTACTGAAGTCGCTTTCGACATAAAGCAGGTTGGCTTCACACCTTCCTCTCTTTTCTCCCGAGACCAGCAAGCTGCAGTCGGCAGTTTACTCCGAATGGAAGCATTTTTGCCTAACCCTTCACTGTTGCTGAATGCACTGAGAAATCTGCGTAAAAGTTAATGATGGGTGGTCGCACAGATAAATAATTGTAATTGAGCTGAGTGGAGTGCAATTTGATCTGAAATCATACGCGTGATTTCAAAATTGAACGAGCGCGCAGCGCGAGTTCTATTTGAAATCACAAGTATGATTTAAGACCAAAATTGCACGACCCGAAGCTCAATTGCCACTTTATTAAATCCGTTTTGAAATCGCACAATTTTTATGCTGAAGAATAACCGCCAGAATATTCGTCAAAATGGACACTGAATGTTGGAAACTTCCTGTAAAGTAGGTCTTCAGCCTGAAGGAGCTCGTAATCGTCATTTAGAAACTGTAATTAATTAAATTCGTCAAAAGTTTTGAAAAACATCAACAACAAAGTTTTAGCAATAATTGTTACAAAATTCGCCACACAATGGCTTTTT
>Ga0126338_10003104_pt1 | contig 11599 bp, 6 predicted proteins | sample OrbCmetagenome_2_FD_92529 | JGI IMG/M metagenome (GOLD analysis project Ga0126338, IMG submission 92529) | Coral microbial communities from Petempiche,Puerto Morelos, Mexico - Orbicella C C metagenome | ecosystem: Host-associated > Invertebrates > Cnidaria > Coral | place: Petempiche,Puerto... | reverse complement strand
TAAAGTTTAGTGATTTCCATTTATTCATTTATTTTAACTTAATGTAAAGCGCTTTTGAGTATGTTTGTCTAGTTCTAGCGCTATACAAGTCTATTATTATTATTATTATTATTATTATTATTAAACCTTATTTATTTAGCTGTATTATCTCAGTCTGGTTTTTGATTTATTGTCTAACTTACTCTTAAAGGAGCAACGTCACGGTTTGCGCATCTTGAAAATTTTAGCCTAAATTTTTCAAGTTCGTCGTTTGTAATCCGTGTTAATCTTCTCCATCCTTAACCATTCTTGTTCCTTTACGGTTTATTATTAGCTCTTTGGTTTTCTTCAATTTAAAGTTACTTTTGTGCGTCAGGCCAAAATTAATTCAAAATGCTTTGACTGAACTCCCTAACTCATTGGATTTTATTAGGATATTACTATTATTCTCCAGCACTTTTAACATGATCAGCTCTGGCTCAGGAGATTGCGCAAGCCGGCATGCACTCCACCACTTAATTGCTTACTTACTTAGCTCTACACTGAGGACAAAGGAGCAACTTGACACAAATTCAAGAGATACATGACGAGAGCAGGATATTTGGATCACGATCTATCGGTGCATCAACCCCAACCCCGGGCCCCAAACCCGCGGTGAACGATTTTGAATTGGCACACCTAGAATTTCACGTCTGTTTAGACTGATGCATTACGTTCTGGCATTTTCTTCACTTAAGACATTCCAGGAATTTGATAAAGAAGTAATAACTGAACATCGAGAACGTGACATAAAGCAAGTGCAAAATTATAGAAAGGATGATTGTTCTACCATAGATGTTTGTCGTTCCTCTAATGTTAATCTTTTTAACCAAGAGAAAATGATTCTTGTCTTAACAGATTAACGGTGAACTGGTCAAATCAATTTGTTGAATTAATGTGCTTTCATTGCCTCAAGAACGATCCGGCGGCTTATTACTTGTTAGAGTTCTTCCGAAATGTCCCACCATGAGATGGTTTTTAATACCTTGATCTGTTTTAAAGAAACAATGCGAGGCATCTCAAGTTGCAGTTTTGTAATTCGATGGCTGTTTACAACAGCAGTAAAGTTAAGCTCATTCCGGTCAGGCTTACAGTAATTAAGAGCACCGTTTTCGATGCGGTGATAACGAACTTTTTTTCGTTCTTAACGTCGACCTTGCCTTGGCAGTGCCATACGATGCCGACAAAATATTTGAACTTGCTTGTCAAACTCAATACACCTAAGAAATAATAAAGTAGCAATGCGTGGATTTTGTGTTATGACCAGACAAGCCCTGTTCCAGTTATTTCAATTATGTCCCACGGCCTTAATTCGACATATACCTCGTGGACTATTGTATCACACAGAAGACGATTTATTGAATGTGGAATATCTCACGGTTGCTGTAGGGACATTTGAAAAGAATTGAGTGTTGAAATATTGCGAGGTGAGCTTCATTTTTGCCATGAGGGGTCTCGAGTGACTCCATCATTTAATTGCATAGTAATTTACCAGTTTAATTGTAATGACTAAGTAAAGAATCTGTCACCATGAGGCGAAGTCAAATAACTTCCTGAAATTAATCCAGCTGAATTAATTTGTGGCTTGGTTAGTCTTTTCAGTACGTAAGTATGTGGCAAAACTCTCTTCTTGGCAAAGGATAAGTGCTCTATGACAATACAAAATCAGTTCGATGTTTACTCAATGATACAATCTTGGAGGCAACAGACAGAAAGGATTTATACGAATTATGGGTCACATTCTCATAAACATTGACCTAACCTTGAACTAAGTTAAGGTACGCTTACATTCTGTTAAAAGGTAATTTTTTCATTTGCACTCTTTGACAGTTTTCTAGCAGTTCTTTCAATTTATTCTATATCTTTTTAAACCGTTACTTACCAGTTTAACTAGATTTTTAAACCCGTTAATCAGCCAGGAGATCGCTTAAAATAGCGTGATCAGCCAAATAGTTATGTGCCCTTCCCACACCGGTGTTGACAATTTATTGCCCAAAATCTCTTTTCAGACACGGTTAAATCATTTGCATTCTGGCTCAACGCAACTCGTATTACCCAAACAATGGCGTACTCTATTAGGTCTCCAGATTTAGTGATTGTGAAAAGATCACGTCAGAGGAACGTTAGCAGTATTTCTTCCACAACTTAAGGTTCTGACAGATCTTCAAGTGCAAGATATTGTCGAGTTCCTGTCTGTTATCAAACTAAAACGAAACGTTCTACCAAAGGTACGTGTAAGCTGCTCGTGTTAAAATATCCACTTTAAGGCCGTGAGGAGGTATATGTGCATTTAGTAGTAGTTATGCTGAGTTTGCTCAGAACTTCGCCGATAACATTGAATACTATAATGCTGTACTAGCATTTGATTCTTGTACAACTTGAAAACATATTATCAATCAATTTATGTCGCTTTATCTTGGAAATTCATCGTTGTTTATGACACTGTAATTTCATTCCAGCCAAAAGGATGCGAAAGTCGGCCAATGAAAATAACAGTTACGCATTACTAGTTCACAGCAATTGGAATAATTTTATTTCTGCTTTTCCTCAACTGGTCAGAAGCCCGTGTTGCTAGGAGACCAACAGACTATGTCTCTCTTTTATTCTACTCAAAATGGCCAAAATGGATCAGTCGTTTCAAAGTTCCTTCATCACAAATTGCGCGGAAACATACTTTTTTTTTTACTATAACAGAGGTGTCAACCTGTCATCGCCGGTACTCCACCAAAGGTGTTCCAGTTCTCAACCCGAAGACAAAAGGACAACCAAAGAAAAAGAGAAGCCTCATATCAAGGCATTAAGGTCGGAAATCCCCCGAAATCCGTGAAAGTATATACTTAACAGCCTCCCCTGGTACCCCAAAAGAGTTAGCATCCAACCGGAAGACCAAATTAAATTTTATACCAGGAGAGAATAGAGACCACCAAAGCAAGTATCTTTTCCTACAGACAGCCAGGGCCAGTAGGGAAGGTCAATATAACTCACCAGGTCGTTTCATTATGTCTCTTACAATGAGGTGTAGTTAATAACCATAAACTAAACTTAAGCAATTCATTTTTAGGCAGACCCACGGCGTAAGTGGCGATAGATGCAGTTTCCTCATATATTACTCAGCCTGCCAACGCATAAGGATTTCCGCCGGTTGTTTGCTAGACAGGAGGGCCTTTCGAGCAATTGAACAAATTATTATACAAGCTAATGTCACAGTGGACCAGATCCACATAATTCTCGTGCTGACAAGTTCACGACGACGGCTATCTCGTTTTACTAACTGCAAAAACAGTAATCAAGAAAGTATTTCTGACTGAAGAACATCCAGGTCAGCTTGTGGTTTGTATCAAATATAGCGTAGATTTTGGTTTCGTTCAGTCGAGCTGTGGGTCAAGTCCAACATCCATCATCAATTTTCCATCTTTAAGCCTTCCCTAACTCAGTCCAAATTATCTTCACTTTATCTCGTTAAGCGTTAAAAATAACTTACAACAAACGTACCAGAATGTCTCACTATACTGCTAACGCAAGTGACAATTTTACCTAAATTACCATGGCCTTCGTTTCAGATTCTTGTTCCAGGGCATAAACAAATTAGACCTTTTCTCTCACTCTTATGGTGATAGCAGAATTCCGTGTTAAGAAGAATTTACTTTAATTTCTTATCAGTGATTTGCAAGCAGTGATCTTCGGTCAAGTTCAGTACAGAAAGTAGGGTCAACAGTCCAGGAATGAAATCTTTTACCATTCTGATTTATGGAGTCTGTCTCTGTTTAAAATTTGAAGGGTTAAACCGAAAACTGCTTTGATCTGTTATACGGATATTATGTAACTTAAACAAATTAAGAACATAGAAAATATTTTTAATGAGCTGAAAGTGTAGGTGATTTTGTTAATGATGTTGATGGCTATCATATATTAAGCATGTTAGCTTTTGTGCAAGAGAAATGTAAAGGCGGTGCTTCGTTCCTACATTAATTTAAAGTAGCTCAGGCTACCTAGTAAAGAGCGAAACAAAACATCCCTGTCTCTTATCATAGTTAGGCAATATCAAACTACGAATGAAGAAGGGAAACGACTAGGATAAGGTCAAACATATTTGACCTTCATAAGACATTCTGCATTTGTCTGTGGATGATTTGAAGAGGTTGCGATTGTCATATTAAGACAATGAAGTAAGTTCGGCCAGTAGAAACGCTTTTTCACAATAATTCATAAGCATATCTTTCTGCCAGCAACTTCTGCTAAACAGCTGTTGCGCAAGACGTGTCATTTAGGGAGCGATCGACGACTTTTGGCAGAATGGAGTGAATGTCGGCCATGAGCTGATGATTTACTTAATTAGTAATTGTTAAGTCAGTTGTAGCTGGTTTCGTGACCCAGTCTGGAATGTATGCAAACTGAGTAACGAGAAAAGGTAATTAACTTGGCAAATCGATGAACGGATTGCCGCAGTAATCGACTGCTGTCCTCTCCAGGATCCACACGATTTTTTCAGCCTGGATCACACGCACTGAGGTAAATGAGTTTAGTTTTGAAGAAGTACAGCACGAGTATCTTTTTCTCGAGTTGACAGCTTGTTCTTAGCCTTGTTGTAAACTAACCTCATTCGTGGATGAAAACTTTGTTACCGCAAACAATTGAGCAAGCTGTAGTGTGTTGTTGTGTAACTAATGAGATCGATTATTGGCTAGAACCAAAGTCGGATAGATTTCTATGACGGTGCTGTGTATTACATATTCTTTCTTCGTTACCTTTATTCCAGTCGCCGAGTTTACAGATATGACAGAGTCGTGAGTTGAATGCTGTCTCTCTTGCATTCTTGCCATTGTATGAAGAGCTCAGTGTCTTAATTCATGAAACAAAAATGAATGATAAGACAGCATAAATGCTTTAAAGAATATTTGCTGTTTGCTATCTCGATAGAAAGGCCAAAGTGCTTTCCATCAGCCAATGCCCTGTGTTGCTTCTGTTTACTCATGAAGCCATTTAAGGAGTCCTTAATGAAAATTCCAAACAAGCCATGTACATTCTTAACACCGAACTAAGTTACCATTGAAACAGTTTATTTGAAAACAGTCCTGTCCGGCTTAGCTTACGTTACGCTAAAAGCGAGACATCTTCAGTGCGGTATTTATGTCATCAGAGTACACGTTTAGTTCACCAACGCAAGTGAGATTGTACTGAGTGATGTTTTTTCTCTATTGATTACGACCAGTTGTCTGGAGCAAAGTTTTCACCTATAAGGTTTGTCAGCTTGGCCACACACAATTCAAAGATCTTGGAGATTTCGTAGAGCGGCACTATCGTGAAAATGACTTCGAAACGTCAAAATCCAAAAAGACATCTGTTTATTGATCGAAACTTAAAAATAGTGACGTTTTTATTTAAAAAGAACACTACATAACCACACTGAAGCCGCAAAACAGTGGCTGTAATAATGGGTTACATGTAACGGCAAACAGTTGCGCTAGGTCGTGACTCAAGTTGCCAAAGTCCGGCGGACCTTATATCAAATTTGTCGCCGTTTCCTAGAAAAGTTGCTATTGATTAATTTCGATTAATTACTGGATTCATTTTTACGTCTGGGTAGTAATTCTCGTCAGTAAATCTGCCAGAGAATTTTAATTGCATGGCGACCGTGAGGCGAAGGACTCCTTTTTCGTTGCTCTATGATCTAATTTTAAACTCTTTCAAGTTTGATAGTAATCAAACACTAAAACTGCGGTCAGATAACGAGCATGGAAAAGCCTACATTTATCACGATATGTGTAAACCCGTCCACGCAAACTGCTCCTATACCTGCTATACGAGACCTCTCGATGCTATATATCTTCCGTGACTTGAGGAAGACGATATGTCTGTACATGTACGACCATTAGAATTTCATTCAGAGCAAAAAAAAAAAAATTGTTTTAGAGAGAAAACGAAAAGGAATGTTTTGCATGAAAGTATTCAGTGTACCTCGCCTCATCCTGTTTAAAGATTTGGGTCAACAAGAAAAGCCATTCCGAACCGTCGAAACGTATATCCGGCAATAAGTTCATTTCGTGATGTTAACCGTCGAGTTTTTTTTCATAGTATTAGTAAGCCAGTGAAGACTTTTAAATTAATGTATCCCGAGCGGGTTTCCTGCGGATTGATACTGATGAGTGACAAACTAATTGCTAGATTTTTAGTGTTGTGAATCCCCTTTTAAAATTAACAAAGAAGTTTAAAACTTGCTAGTCCTGAGTTTTCTTCTGGTCACGTTTATCACTGCAGGCGCTATAAATTTCTTTTTGGATTGGGGAACCTTATAATCTCCTTTGCGGTCTTCTTTTTATAGTTATCAATTGTTTTAAGAAAGTGAGTAAAGGTGCTTCAGTTCTTTTTCTGTGAAGATAAAATGATATTTTAATTTCTCTTTTAAAGCTGGTTAGCGTGGTGTTGTTCAGAAAGGTTAACGTAAGGACAAATAGTCGAATTTAACTGTTTTAGTTCTTAGACTACTTCTAATTCGGGCAGAAACAAGATTATCTTTAATCAGAACCGAAACTGGCGGTTTATTGCAATAAGAAAGACTGCTTTGAAAAATTAACAGAGGAAAAGGAGCAAAAACAGAAAGGAGGAGTTTTACTGTCCTTAAACAATTGTCTTACATTGTACAAAGCCAAGTTCATGGGTTTATTTTTGGAACACTTGTCAGTTACGCGACATAAATAAAGCACTTAAAAGTCTAGACTTACACTAGTCGACACTGTACACCCAACTAACAACCCACGCTCGTACTTTTTCAAATGAGTATTGGGTTGAAAAAGATACACCTGTGGCTACTGACGAAGTACAATAACTTTCGAATGAATGTTCGCAGGTGCTATAACGGTTATGTATCCATTCTGAGTTCAGGGTCTTTTTGTAGTCACGCCGCCAGCAGGAGGCCTACAATTTCAGATAACGGGCCCGATTCATACATGTCACATTGCCCTAAGGCCCCGACCACTCTAATGCGTTTTCGGATGAAAACGCATTGTTTTTGATGCGTTTTCGCCTATCGTCCACACTAAAAAGACCGAAGACGCTGATGAAAACGGAGACTTTCGAAGACGGTTTCAAAGTTGAAGCCTTTTGAAAACGCTCTGTTTCTAGTGTGGATGGGTAAAATTGTGCCGAAAAAAGCGTTATACAGGTACACTGTCATTTCCATCAGCGTTTTCGGGCGTTTTAATGTAGACGATAGGCAAAAACGTATCAAAAAGTATCCGTTTTCGAATGAAAACGAATTAGTGTGGACATGTGAAAAAAAGCAACGAAAAACGAAAACGCTAGTGTGGTCGAACTGAAAATATTGCTTCGTTTTCTTTGAGACGAAAACGGCTACTTTTAAAAATGCATTAGTGTGGTCGGGGTCTAAGCTTAGAGAATAGTGGATTTTTGAACTCGTAACATGTTTTATTTCACGATCAGTCCTTTATCAGTACTCGTCATTGATCATACATCCAAACTCTTTCTAAAGAAAACAAAATGTTATTTAATTTTAAGCGGAAATTACCACCAATATGGTCGACTTCGATCGTGTTGCCTTTGCAAATTTTGCTGTTCCTTTCTCTAAATGTTCGCGGATTAATCAAAGCGTGGAGGTGGTTTAGAAGCACAATAAAACAATTCAAGTCATGTTCATATCGATCGACCCCGCTGGCCTTCGCACTTCATGACGTACTGTGATAGACTTCATTTCAACGAAAAGGATCATATTTTGCTCTCGTGGCGCCTTCGCGAGTGACGCAGGTTGATCTTTTTGCCTATTTGTCAAATCAGAGGCGTTAAAAGCAGTTATGAAGAGGTTTTTGGAACGTCGTACAGTAAAATCCCGTGACGTGAGTGTGACGTATCAACTGATCCGCTTCAGCACGTTTTGGTTTTTCTTATCGTACCGAGGTGCAAACCCCGTCGGAAGTCAGTTTATTTTCTGGAAGGTGCATGTGTTTGTTTAATTATTTGAATATTCCGGTTCAACAATTTTCCGGACAGTGTTTACCAGCTACGCATGGCCAACAATTACATAAAACCGCCTTCTCAAGTGGAAGGTACTCAAACAGTTTATTTTAGGGAGAAAATAGAGATAGCACTTTCCCAACGAGGGTAATAAGGAATCATAAAGGCACAAGGAACACTGAAGAGAACGTAAGGAAACGAAACAAGGTACCGGAACTTATAAATGATATAGCAGTGCCGCTAAAATTTATCTGTTTAAAAAGTCAACAAGTGAACGAGGTAATCAGTTGTTTTGTGTAAAATACAGTGAAGCCTGACTCTTGCCTATAGAGTTTAAGATAAATGTTTTGTCTAAATTGATGTTTAAACGAAAACAATTAATGCTAAACACTCCGTAAAAACGCCCAGTATCGAGTTATTAGTAATTATTTACAGATCCAAGTTTTTAAACCAAAACCAGAATGTAGTTTGGTTGTCGCCTATGCGTTATGTCCTCATTTGTGCCATAGTAAAAAAACAACCAGAGACGCAAAACCTCTTCCTTTGTCTTGAAAACGCTTTATATTCAAGACAGATTAAGGTCATTGTAACGTAACTTCTGTTTTGCAGTCAAATGCAAATCGCAGTTTCTCACTCAATACAGCGTTCAAGAAAACCACTTGAGAGGCAATGTATAATTTTAGTCAAAAGCATTCGAGTTATTATCTCGAATTTGTTGAATTGTTCTCTGTGCGAAACGTAGAGCGGGCAGTTTCGTGAACAGACTCAAGCGCTTTTGCAGTGGCCAGTGTTTGCTGTTTTCACACTGTGCTCGGTATTTGCAATAAGAAAGACATTACAAAAGAAATGATGGAGCGTTTTCTTTGCCCCCTGTTATGACGTCACGGTGTTTGGCACATTTCTCGCTAAGACAACTCGGAGTGAGAGTAAAAAGTCAGCTTACAGGATGAACACATTGTTATTAAGATAGCCCATACTCCTGCCAAAAGGGTCAAAGATTCAACTAGGCTGAGGTGCGACGTTTGAGCCTAGCATTAGACGAAGACCGGCTTCTTTCGATCTTCTTAATACCCGCTGTACAGTAATCAGATTTCCTAGTTGATCGTCGAAGCACGCTCCTCCCTACGCAAGTAAATTTTGGTATGTAACTCTGCGTCAATCACCTGCCATCGACTTGTTGTATGTTGGGTTTGTGATCAAAAGAATCGCATGTAAACGCTTGTCAACAGATTGATGAGAAGAAAAATGATGGGGCGTCCTGTTACACGCAAAGCTGAGTGCAGTTCAAGTCCGATAATCAGTCACACATGGTGCCTGCAAATGTGACTTTTCTTTTGCCTTTGGTTAAAACCGCTATCAAACACGTCAAGTTGAGCTTATGAGCGAGTAACATGGTAGAAGTAATTTAATACACATGTCTTAGCGAAGTGACATTCCTTGATTAAACAAAATCTTACTCAGGTCACGTTTCTTGTGATGACCCAGTGTTTATGTGTCTCTGGTCAGGAAATGATTAGCTAATGAAGCTATTGTCTGTTGCCGTTCAAACAGAGCTCGTCGCCTTGAAGATGGATTTCACTTCCACTATCGCAGCAAAGAACATCAGCAATGTGTCAACCACAGCGCCACCGCCTGTAGGCGGATTGTACGATCCACTATGGGCCATCGTACTACGCTGGACTATAGGAGGCATTATAGTTCTTGTGGGTAAGTTAACCAAAGTTAACAAGTTTAATAGCACTCTTGGCGTTTTGCCGACTTGTATCCGAAAAAGTTTTAAAATTCAGAAAGTTACCAACAGTTTGACTGCATCAGATGCTTTGCTCTTTCATAACACAGACTCGTGCCACATCCAAAAATGTAGATAAGTTGAAAATAACATGCAAATCTTTGTCTAAGGGCTTATTAGAAGCAAACAATCTAAACTACACGAGTTTTAGTTCCGTGTGGGTACTAGGGTAGCCCACAACAAATCCTTTCCTGTTTAAAGATCCAACGGAGTGTTAGGTAGGATTAATAAATTATAAAACTTTAAGCCGATCAGTTCGTATCTTTTTTATAAAAAGCTATGGCTTGAGCCATGGTGCTAAGCCGTTAAGCTATCTGATCAAGTCACGTTTGTTTTAAGCCTATTTATTCGACAGTGTCACAGAAGTAGACCGAGGCAATTGTTCTCCTCCTCTGCTCTTTTCTTATCAAAAGCGGAAAGTAGCCATTTGGATGATTGTGAACTCTAACTGAGAAACTTATATTTAATTATCGGCATGGGGTCAAACAGTTAACTAGCCCGGTGTTCCAAGCGGTTTAGTTGGGAGCACCGCGAGAAACAGCGGATAGAAAAAACAGAAGATCAGGAGTTATACTTGTTTAAACTGAAAATATCTTTCCTCACGTTTAAAATTCCTTAACTTCTCTCTCTTCCGTGGACATGATTTGAATCTTATTTCCACGGCTACACGTGAACAGCGTGAAGCACTTAAAAACAAAGCAAAATTGTCAAAGACACAGAAGAGAACGCTTAGCTGGCCATAAAAAACGAAACCTTGTGTCATTTGCTGATCAGCCATGTATCTGATAAAGGTGTAGAAATACAACGTTTCCTTGTTTAGATTTTTTCAGCATAGAACAATTTTAGAAACGCTAAGGAGAGTTCAGTCCGCCGTGCTTTTTGGAACGTAGTAAATGCTACACCGCATTCCACTCGCTCCATCAGTTTGTTAGCCTTTTAAAATGTGATAATTAAGTACTAACTGCGTTGAAAGCATTAACAGTACCGCAAAGAGAGACAGAAAGTGAAAGAGGTCCATTAGGACAACAAAAGATTTCTGCATTTTAATTAAAATTTTCCAAACTTCTTGTTTTTATGTCTCGAAGTGTATTCAATGTTATGAAACTGACGTTTCCATTTAACCCTGGTCGTAACCTTGGCCGTTCCCTGACCCTCGTAATTATTGCCAAAATGCAAATTGCTTTCGTAGAAGTAAATTTGAAGCCATATCTTCGACCAACGTGTGTAAAAAATAATCTTTGCATACTAATATTGACCCTAAAGTGGAGAAATCACGGTGACAAAGTACTCAAAGGGTGAATCAAACTTTGTACATCACTCGTGTGCTTAATGCTGCGTTTACATTTGAGCTTTTACCAAGGTAAACAGTTACTAAGGTCAAGCTACTTAACCTTGGTACATTCGTCCAGTGTTTATACCGGCTCAAATAACTCAAGTTCGCGTGCGCTGCATTATCAACGTCATGAAATCGAACTTGGACGAGGATTCCACCGCAGTGAAACAGGAGCAAACTGAGGTGCCATCATTTTCTTCGGCGAGGACCTCATTCCATAATATTGCGGAGAAAATTCAGCTGCTTGATCATATCCAGAGTATGCATGGATACGTTGTATATGCAGCATCCTCCCCGCCTGATGGCAAAATATATCGACAATAATTACACAACATAGGATCGAAGTTTGTCTAGAGAAAGCTGTAAATAATACTGAGAATGAAAACTACGAAGCTCTCTTTTACGTGACGGATTGCTCGCTGTAAGAAGATAGATCCAGTCTTTCCACGTTATCTGCCATGATCGCCCAGTCAAAACTGGAAAAGAAACGCTTT
>Ga0126338_10003103_pt1 | contig 11603 bp, 10 predicted proteins | sample OrbCmetagenome_2_FD_92529 | JGI IMG/M metagenome (GOLD analysis project Ga0126338, IMG submission 92529) | Coral microbial communities from Petempiche,Puerto Morelos, Mexico - Orbicella C C metagenome | ecosystem: Host-associated > Invertebrates > Cnidaria > Coral | place: Petempiche,Puerto... | reverse complement strand
CTACTACAGAACCACTGAGAAAAGAACTAAATGGTCACTAATTTAACACAGTTGAAGTACGACTGATCTCAAAATAATTCGCTTGTTTTTGCCGTCTTTTTGATTTACGACTTTCATCTTTCTTTTGCAGCGTCGTAATATTTTCGTTGCGCGGCGAAGAAATTAGTCAATTTCTTGTTTTCGGATTGAATTTTACATGAGTCCTTTGCTTTTATTTTTTGTTGTTTTCTCAAATGTTAGCGGTTATAGTACAAGAATGAAATTCTGTTGTATTTTGGTTTCATTTTTGTCCTCCAAAGTCAATAATTAACTCATTTTCACATAGTCAATTTTCTCAGCTTCTATAGGTCATTTAGTTGTGCGGTAAAGAAATAATATAATTTCTTGTTTTCTCATCAGTTTTCCACATCATGTTGAGTTCTTTTTGCTAATATTTTTTAATATTCTGACCCTTCATTAATTCAACTTTAAATAAACGATGTCTTGAAACCTGATCTTGTGTCTGTGGTTACTGTGCATATGGTTTATTTTTGTGCTTTCGCTCGCTCCGAAATATTCCAAAAAAACGCCAGGGAATTAGGGGTGGGTCGCGGGTAATTTCGTTCAGGCATCAATGGGTTAAAAATATATTTTTTTCTCAATCATTACTTTGCTACAGAGTTGTTGAACTTCGCAAAGAGAGATCCCGAGATGCAGCAAGAAGCAGACGTGGCAAGGAAAATGCTCAGTTTGATGAGCTGGCCAAACTCCTGCCATTACCCAGTGCCATTACATCCCAGCTGGATAAGGCTTCCATTGTGCGACTTACAATCAGTTACCTGAATATGAAACAGTTTGGAAAAAGAGGTAAGATTCTTCCTTCTTTTTCTGGTAACCCAAATCCATACACTCAATTCATCTCTATGCTTTATAGAATATGTTGTCCAGTCGTTAGAGACTTAAGATCCTCATTTACTGCAAACATCTAACTGCAATTTGAGGTTAGACATTTGCCGTTTGGACATAAGTAGATTTTGGATTTCCACTTAGAATCAGAGCCTTTCTACAAACAACAACAAAAGGCTACATGTGGGTAATTTTATGCCTAAAAAGTATACTCAATTTGTAGAAAAAGGGTTCCCTTATTCAATTTCAGCATTTGTATGTGGCATAAAATAAAATTCAAGGCAATAGGGCTTTGAGGTAAATGACTTGTGTAAAAACCTTCCTCTTGACGTTCAAAACATGAGTTGAAACCCTCAAATGTAGCCTTAGTATGTTATTTCAGCATGCTAACTTCTCATTAACTTAACTTAAACAGGTAAACGTTATCGTCTGGGGTCGACTAGCTCCCTTTTGTCAGAGTCCTCAAATTCACCCGGGTCTGATGCAGATGGAGGTAAGTAAATGAATAAATAGAATAAATAAATAAGTAAATAAATTTCCTTCACCTCGTAGGCTATCAACGACACAACAAGAGATACTGTCATCCATACTTATCTCTGAGCCAGGCTAAGAGTCTACATGTAGCTTTGATTTCAACTCATGTCTTACTTAATGCAATCAGTTCTCCCAATCAAAAGATATCTGACAGCGAAGATATACATACTGGTGATGTGTCTTTTCGTGGCCTCATGTAGGTATTGCCTTGAGGTTACTCCAAACCTTTGTTGGGCTACATTTGCCAAATTTTCTTTTTTTCAACCAAATTAGGGTTCATTAGTGCAGGTAACATTTTCCAAAACAATGAAAATGAAATATTAAACCGCATGTGAGATGTTGGGAAAAAGACCATCATTTTTTTTTTTCTGGAGGAACCTTAAAATTTAATATCAAGGGCTCTTTCACTTTCAGGTGGTTTTCTCCTTGTCTCTCTGGGCAAATATTTTCATGCAGTAAGGCAGGGTTGACAGTTACTGCTGTCAAATCACTGGGTTAAAATTATTTAACCCAGGAATAACCCTAACATGGCTGACCTTCTTTTTGTTTATTCAGATGTTCATTTTGAAAGTCCTGGAAGTCCCTCTCCGCCATCCTCCATTTCTTCACCGCCACCGACTAGCAGTACTTCTGCAGCTGGTAAGATTTAAGAGATGGAAAGCATTTGTTAACCCTGTAAATGAAGTCAGCTGAAGAAACCCTAATGTAGACATTTAAATGAAAGCTATTGAGCAGCATTTTATGAAGTATTGCAGTTATTATACCATACAAAGCAGTTCCGACTTTTCAAGTCTTTGGATGAACCCCTTAGATGGAGTACACTATATTTTCATGTTGTGCTGTTTTATGCTGTTCAAGAAAGTTTTGATTCACTCTAATGTCTCTGTATGAAACCCTTTCAAATAAGAAAGCTTTAAGCACTTATGATATCAGTGTTAAACATTTTATTAGTTCATGCTGATGACTTAGAATGTCTTTATTGATATTTAATATGTTTATGTTAACTTAGTTATTCTCTTTTCAGCTTCAGTTGTTCCATACAATCAGAGTAGCACGAGCTTTAGTGACCTGGCAGCCAACAGTGGTATCTTTTTGTTACAGGTCAGTGCAGATATACCAGAACTAAAATTGCCCAAATGATTGTTTTTTTGTAGCAAATGATACATTTTCCTTACAATATTTGTCAGAGGTGCTGTGGCGTCATAGTTAGTGCACACTCCTCTGTATCAAGTGGTCCAGGTTCAAGCCCTGGCTAGGGACATTGTGTTGTGTCCTCGGGCGAGACACTTTACTCTCACAATGCCTCTCTCCATCCAGGTGTATAAATGGGTACCAGTGAATTTAATGCTGGGGGGTAACCCTGCATTGGACTGGCATCCCATCCAGGTTGATTCAGTTTTAGGTGGTAGACTTAAGAGTGGCAACCTTTTTACTTTTTCATGAGAAATGGTGAATCAATTTCCAAATTATTGCCAAGGCAAAAATGATTGCAAAAAGTCTGTAGCATCTTTATAAGTTCCACTTACACATACACAATGTTTGTTTGGCTTCAGGCACTGGATGGATTCCTCTTTGTTCTCTCCAGCGATGCAAAAGTCCTTTATGTTTCAGAGACAGTGTCTGTGCATCTTGGACTGTCACAGGTGAGTGTCATAGATGATAGACAGGGAGATTGGCAGTGCACTTGTCTAAACATAGACCTTGTTGGACACCAGTTTCTAGGTGCCTGATGGATACAGTGTACTTAACAATTTAAGATCCAAAAATCCTATGCAAAGCACATTTACCATTGAGAGTTCTGGGCAGAAGGCAGGAAAAGGCATAGTTGATGCAAACTGAAAAGACAGAAGGAGATGGTTACTTCTGGCTCAAAAATATGTGGCTACCTGTTACACATCTTTTGTCAGGAGAGCAAAAACTATCAAAAGCTATAATCTATACAATCTACATTGTATCGGGGGTGGGGAGGGGGAGGTGGACAGAAAGACCATAATGTTATGTTGGCAAAAGTCTAAGTATCCCAAGGACCAGGATTGCATGTCATGGCAATTTTATGTTACATGTATCTTGAGCTTTTGATGTACCAAAGATAGTTTCTATCCGTGATACTCCCTTAAAAATGACTGTTATACAACTGGTTGATGATTTCTATTGTGCTCATCACCAAACTGATTGACAAATGAATCAATGAAACATGTGCACTTTTGCTTATAATATAACAATAAGCAATCAGCAGTCACAGTGATCAGCCTTTGCAGTGTCTTAACAGGTGATGAATTTTGGGTGGCTTAGTAGCTCAACGGATGTCCACAAAGTGTTCATGAGACAGTTGTGGGCTTAGATCTCTGAAGAGCTACCATAGGGTCATCATTGGAGTAGAATCTTTTCGGTCAAATTTCAAATGCCTTTCTCCCAGAGGATGTGAAGAAAGACATCCCATGTCTGAAGGCACGTGTACCCAGAACTACAGTGAAATGTTTGCTCATGTGATACCCTTTCGTTCCATTATAGGTGGAGCTGACAGGAAGCAGTATGTACTGTTATATTCACCCTGAGGATCAGCAGGATTTGTCCAATGTTTTGGAGGCTGGAAAGGAAGAATTAGAAAATCCCAATAATGAGGCAGCTGCTGGGAGATACACAGATGATATTCCTTTCTTTGGAAATGAGCAAGGTGAGTTAAGATTAGCACTGTTGTGTGAATCGAGTGTCAAGAATCGAGTCGCATTTTGAGTGAATTGAGTCTTGATACTCGTTCCATTACTCAATACTTGATTCTCACGATTATGGTACCCAAATTCACAATTAACCAATCAAAAGCTATGTCTGCTGTCCTGATATCCTGTGATATCAAGCCACTGACCTGATATGGCTGCAATATTGTCCCTTGGCTGAATCTGGATATGGTACGCTGTAAATACCTTATTGTACCTTTCTGGTATGCTTGGCAGCACATTAGGCTGGTTCGGTCACGCCATGCGTACCAAACTCACCTGATTTGCCTACCAGAATGGTATGATTAGGTGTAAGTATCAAGTGTCAACTTGCATTTGACAGTTACTGTAAGCAGAACTAAAGGATGCATGCCAGTGATAACTTTGTTTATCCCCTTTGATTGCATGCTGTAGCCAGGTAAAATTTACTCTTTCAACTAGAACTTATCATGATTTCTGTAGGGTGAAGAAGCCCTCAGGATTGCTTCTTCCCTTCAGCACATAAAGGAAGCTGGGTCTTTGCAGATTTACCTGCCAGGATTTGTTTGCAGTGGTTTGAAAATTTACCCCCATGGGTGGGGACAGGCAAATCTGACATGCACGGCACTCATCGCAACTTAATAATGCTGGTTCCCTGACCCACACCTGGGATCCTTGCAACTTCCATGTGTTTCCCAATGCAATCTCCTAAATATAATAGACATTTTTTTGTGGCTTTCCGATATTAATCTTTAGTAAGGGGTGACTACACTGTTTGTTATATAGTATAGATGTTAACTAGTAGAGGGCTGCTGAAGACTGCTGAAGGGACGAAGGGAGAGAGGGTTATTTTCAGAGTAAAAATAGCTTTTAAAAGGTAATATCACAAGAAGTCCAAAGCTAAAATGTTTTGGTCAATCCTTACCTGATAGTTTTTGTGCTTTGTGCAGCTTTCACTGAAGAGACAGAGCTTCCTAATAAAGAGAGACCCAAATCGTTCTTTCTACGAATGAAGTGCACCCTTGTAAGACGAGGAGGATCCTACACAAAATCCTCTGGGTTCAAGGTTAGTTAACATGTTTAAAATAGCCCAAAGAAAATATGTGCGCTCATTGATTAAGAATTGGGTTTGTACATGTATTAAAGAATTAGATTATGAGCTCGAGATTTCTATCAAGTGATAGACAAGGGCTGCGCCCTCTTTAACTATCACGCGATAGAAATTTCGAGCTCATAATCTAATCATAACCCTAACCCTAACCCCATAGATTTAAATCAATTGGCAACACTTGGAATACATCCATAGCCTCAGTGTCAAACCCACCTTGTACAACATAACTGCAAAGATACAGTGCCGTAAGGAAAGTACCAGTATTGTCAAGTCTTCTTCTTTTAGGGTCACACACCATGCTAATCTACAGAGAAAAAAGTTAGAATTACATTTAAGTAGCCAATCTGAGTGGCTACACTAAACTATACGCTACGGTCAAGATGGCTGAATATTGGTCTCTATCTTTTTTTGGCATGTTTATGGACCTGGACTCTGTCTCGGTCCATAAACGCGTAAAAAAAGAACTTGGCCAATATCTAGCCATCTTGACCTCATGTTTGGTCAATAACCCATATATAATGAAAGATATTCAATGTGAGCTCTTTCGTTTTAGGTTATTCACTGCATGGGAAGAATGAAGAAATATTCTGCCGGAGGTCTTCCTGGTCCTAAGTATGCCTTTGTGGCTATCGGACAACCTCTTCCCACAATGAACATCAATGAGCTACCACTGGAGTGCAACATGTTTGTGAGCCGAGTCAACATGGATCTAAGAATTGTTTATTGCGAAGGAAGGTCTGAACCAGTCCTGCTTCCTGTTTGACTTCATTTATATTCACTCCTTGGCAAAATAAATCTAAACATCAAATGTTGTACATCAAAGTTTCATTGTCTATTTTGGGAGCTGCAGATAATAAATGCGTAGAGTGTGTTCACATAGCTACATGCACACGTACACAACTCTTTTTATTGATGGTATTTTTGATCACAAAATTTTGAAAAAATGGTTAATGGACGTACAAAATACAAAAAATATGCTTGTGGGGAGGTAAGCAAGTGTAACAGAATATGCAAAAGTGAAAATTATATTTAGTAAAAAAATTGAAGGATCAAGACAAAACATCTCCATTCATCTCCAGACTGAATGATTCACCTATTGTGACTATAAGTTACCTGAATGTTCATATTTTTTGCAGCAATGTCTATTTAGAACAGTTTTGAGTTGACTATGTAAAGTAATTCACATTTGCCTTAGCCTATGTTAAGTTTTAATTAAAAGTAAAACTAAAACCAATTGTGATTTGCGCACACATTTTTGGCCACTTTGTGCAATGAGATTGTGTTTGTCCTCTCTAATTGGCCAGTAAGATTTTTGCGGTTTTGGTTTTACAGCACTCTATTAAAACAGTTAATATTCTTGGACTCATGATCAAGGGCAAGACAAGTGATTTTCAATTGAAGCAGAAGCCTCATTCAGTCTACTTAACCTTTGTTTTGTTTTATTTCTGGTAGAATCCACAAATTTATGGATTACTTTGCGAGAGACATTGTTGGAATATCTGCTTATGATTTCTACCATGGCAATGATGTTGGTGTGATTCAAGGTCACCATGCAAAATGTAAGGGCAATTTTAGTCGTGAAAGATAAAATACTATTCAAGAAATTGGCTATACAAGTTTATGAAATAACTGAGATACTACACTTGCTCTCATTGGTTGATAGGTGTGTTAAGATGAGAGTATGTAAACACCATATTTCACAGGATATTTTAGATTTCTATGTATTTTTGAGAAATATTTAGTTATGCAAACCCTTGACTGTGTCTCTGCCTTGCATAACTGTCTCAAATTCTCCCAACCCCCTTTGTGCTTAGATGAGGCTATATAAACACAGAAAAAGTCCTCAATTGTTTAAATATCTTTCTCTACTGTACCTATAGCAGTTAATGTTAAGTATTCATGGTCATTCTGATCATAATGCTTATGCCCACTTTCATCCACAGTTCTGACAAAGGGCCAAGTTCTCACAAAGTACTATCGCTGGATGAACAAAAATGGTGGTTGGGTATGGATGCAAACCAAGGCATCTCTCATTCCACATCCTACAAACCCAGAGCTGAAACAAATGTTGTGTCTGAATTATATTGTCAGGTTAGCATTTGCAGAGAAGATGCCTCAAATCTTGTTTTGCCTAGTAGTACAGTAGTATTAGACTAGTGACGGACTTCTATTTAACAAAAATTATTAGACTATGAACTTGTTGAGTTTTTTATGAGTAAATAGTTCTTGAGGTGCAACCAAGATGACTGTTGTGTTAAAAAAAAAAAAGAAGATGAGTAGTAGACACTTAAATGAAAAGCAGCTAAAAATGTACCATTTGGGTATGTTTAAACCAAAACTGGAAAATTGTCACACTATTGCATTCTATCAGTAACAAGTGAGCCATTCATGAAAAGTGAATTTTTATAGGATCATAATAAGTGTTTACTTAGACCATTAACTAAATGGTATGATTTTGTATTCAGTGAAGTGGAACACCGTGGTGTTGTACTGGGAATGGCCCAGTTAGAAGACAAGCCTGCTATGCATCCTCATGCTTACATCACTGAGGTGGAAAGTGATTCTGATGTCAATGGTGAATTGAAAGATGCTCAGTACGATGACCAAGTGATGGTTTATCCTAAGTGGCATGAGACCTGTAAGTACCTAGTAAAAGCAATAAAAAATTGTGGGCATCACTTTGGCTGTGTCTTTTAAGGGAGATGTCATGGTTTGTGGGCTCATCTCCGGATCTACTGGTCCAGGCTAGAGCAGTGGCCAGGGACATTGTGTTGTGTTCTTGAGCAAGACACTTAACTCTCACATTGCCTCTCTCCACCCAGGTGTATAAATGGGTATAGGCGATCCTAATGCTGGGAGTAACCCTGCTATGGACTGGCATCCCATCCAGGGGGGGAGTAGAAATACTCCTAGTCACTTCATGCGACAGAAATCGGGATAAGCTCTGGCCTGATGGGCCACATGGGTTGTATTCAGACTTAACCACAACAGACTCTTCACTTGCTCCTGGAGAGACCAAATACATTATTTTGTACCCTGAGTACACCTACAATGCAAATACCTGGGACTAGTGCTAATAAAACTATCAGCTATTTTAACTCTCAATTTGTTCTTTGTTGCAGCCGACAACCTTGTCCCAAAACCAACACTGATGGATGCAGTGGCCCTCACACGCACTGGTTACCCAAAGTCCACTGCAGGTGATGTAACTGGTCTAGAAAATGATGTATTCACCACTACAGCTGAACCATGGGGTCAAGCTAGTACTAGCACCTCGTGGAGTTCGACCAACAGGTACAACATTGCCAGGTCAAGCAGTGTTCCAGGTGATGGAGGGTCTACAAGCACCCTTGAAGATGAGTTTGATGACTGGGCAAAACTGATCACTACTGAACTGACAGAATTAGATCGAGACATTGTTAAGTTTGTGGCAACTGGAGGTGAGATTTCTCAGCTGCCTGATGCAAGCCTTGAAGTTCTTCTGAATGGTGACAGCCTCGATGGATTACAAACAAATGAAGCCATCCAAAATCTAGTTACGCCCAAAATTGAAGAGATTCCCATGGACAGTGAAGAGAATGGCATCTCCTCTGTAAATCTTGTCAATATACAGAATATGCCTCCCCCAAGAGTGCCCTCTGGAGGTTATGGAAACCTGCCTACGGATAACTTTGCTGGTGACACAAAGCCAAACTTAATTTCCATAAATCAAGAAGGTGACTTGCTTGAGACAGGTCTTGGCATTACGGGTTCAAAGATACGCAGGATCAACAGTCCTTGCATGTTTGGCAGTGGAAATTCCACCAGTGAGAGAAATTACCAGCAGAAAGCACCTACCCTGAGTCATTTAAACAGTGGTGGTCCTTCAAATGCTGTCATGATGAACATATCTCAACAGACTCAGAATCATCCCACTGGTAGAGATTCCAATGGTATGAATTTTGAAAGGATACCACAAATGCAGCAGGCTGATATGACGTCTACAGGTGGTGGCAACTTTAGAGTTCCAGCGCCTGTTTCACAAATGCAAAAGCAAAAGGATGCTGTGCACTCACAATTCTTTCCAATTTTGAAGGAAGCATTTCCCAACGTCTCCGATGATACAGTGGCTGACTTGATCGATGATATGATCCAAGATTCAGATAGGAGACAAGCTGAGGCCATGAGGATGGCAACACTTCTGCAACAAGCAGGTTTTGCCCAACTAGAGGAAGTTCCTGAAATTGAAATCAAACAGGAGGTGGTGACACCAACTCTACCCCAACCAACTAGTTCATTCCCTAGTTTCTCTGACAGTGTGGCAACTCAGAGTAGTCAACCTCAAGTTATAAGTGGTTCCGCATCTTCCTTCAGCTCTACAGATACCTTCAACCAGCTTCCAGGAAACCATGTCACATTTGTGGCTCCACCTAGAAGACCACAGAATGGGACAGTTCACAGTCAGAACCCTCCTATGAGGTTCCAAAATGGTAATTCTCAGTTTGAGAGTCAAGGGGACAGCAATATGAACTTTTTGCATTCTTTTTCAACTACAGAAACAAGTCCACAGGCAGGGGTTGCCATACAAGGTGACAATCTGTGGAACCCTGACCCACCTTTAAAGCAGAGCGTCATGGACCAAGGAATAAGGAACTTGCTGCAAAGCACAGGCAACCCATTGCCGAATCAGACCACCAACTTAAATTCTCAAGTGAACTCTGGCTTGCTCCCACAGCAGTCAAACATGCAGTTTGTGCCACAAAGCTTGAGTAACATGCTGCCTCAGAACGGTTCCAGAAACAGTCAAAGTAATATGTTTAACATGACAGTAGTTCCAAATGTAGACCAGCTGAATCTTCAGGAACCAAGCCACGTGAATTCCCTTCTCCAGTCAGGAGCTCCCCTACAAGCTTTGAGCTTTCAGAACCTCAATGGTGCAAGCATGTCAATCGCCAATCAGCACTACCCCAAGTTTGATGTGAGCAGGAAACTCTGACAGGTGAATGGCTCTGTTGTCCAAAGCCAATTTCGAACAAGGTGGTATCTTAACTAGGCACTCTGCATATTCTTTCAACTGTAAACTAGTTAAACTGCTTTCCTAGTAAAGAGCATCAGTCCAACGTATCATATTACTTGCGTAATAATTGTTGCACTTGAGACTATTGTACAAACATTCATGCATAAGTAAGATTCCTTTTCATGTACATTGTGTGGGCTCAATGTATTATTTTTAAAATGTATATAAATTAAAGTTAGTAAATGGTTTCATTAGCAACTAGAAATTATCAAAATATAATCTTGAACGTTGACTTTTAATTTTTTCACAAGTATCTTGTAGAAATAGAATGTTCTCTTTTACCTTTGTACATAAAGTTTGTTACAATAATTATTTGCAGTTAGTTGCTCAAATATGACACAAAATCTTGTAGACAGAAAATACAACTCATTTAACAACGTTAGTTATACCCTAATACCTCACCTTGTATGGTTTGGTGGACTACGGGAAATGTTTATATATTCTGCCATGTTTGTTTGTTTGCTTGTTTGTTTGGTTTGGCTTTTGAATATTTGTAATATTTTGTTCCATTACCACTCTCCTCTGGAGTTACATATTAGCAAAACTGGAAGTGTTTAGATGCCTGATTTTCAAATCCTGGTGTCAAGATGCCTCCTGAACATTTTTGTAGATCTATTCCACTAGAGCTTTTTGAGTTGCTCAGCCAAGCTTTCCAAAGGTTCATAAAATATATATAGTCATTAAAAAGGCTTATTGGGCTATTCCTTTATCAGGATATTTAGATCGTGCTTTTGTCGCAGGTATTCTTGTTAGACTATTTTGATTTTGTTTAAACCAATGCTGCTGTTGAAATGACAGTTATTTGCCAATACACCTGTTAAGTAATTACTATGGCTGACATAATAATGTTAACTGTAACAGTGATTATTAAGCTGCAATCAAAAGCTGTATGCACGACAATTTTTGAAGCAATTTTCTCCACACCTAAAAAACCCAACCATGACAAAGATTGTTGTTGCATAATCTGATAATACAAATAGAAATAGATATCACATTTTAATGGTTCCTGGAAAGTGAGATTTAGAAGCTGGTTTTGTGAACCTTCTTATTTTGCTCAATTTGTAAAGGAATACTGCATTATGAAACTCACTGAAGCTGAAATATTCAAGACAGCACAATGTAAGCTCTGGCGGTTTTGCAGGTGGCAGGGGGAGAGGAGATTGTGGGAGGGCCTGTCCCCCTAGGGTCTTCCCCCCCCCCCCCCCCCCCCCCCCCCCCCCCCCCCCCCCCATCTCTTCTTTTTTTTCAACCACAAAAAAAAAATAACAACTATAATTATCATTATTTTTTGTTGTCTCATGTCATATGTCTAAATAAATTTTAT
>Ga0126338_10003102_pt1 | contig 11604 bp, 7 predicted proteins | sample OrbCmetagenome_2_FD_92529 | JGI IMG/M metagenome (GOLD analysis project Ga0126338, IMG submission 92529) | Coral microbial communities from Petempiche,Puerto Morelos, Mexico - Orbicella C C metagenome | ecosystem: Host-associated > Invertebrates > Cnidaria > Coral | place: Petempiche,Puerto... | reverse complement strand
GATTTAGGATTTTACGTTTTTAAAGAATTAGGATTTTAATTTTAAAGTATTGTAAAGCGCCATGGACAATTAGTGGAAAATGGCGCTATATAAATGTATATTTATTTATTTATTTTATTTATTATTCCCACATATGTCTCATTCTCTGGTTCCACAAAGGAACAATTCTAGAAAGCGAAATATTGTCCATAACTAAAATCTTTCTTATTTTCAGTTTTCGTATTACTACGCTTGTATTCCAGTTGTTTTATCTTTTTCAATGTCAATACTTTCTCAGCTGGAAGGGAAAGAAAATACCGTAAAACTGCCGCTTACAAGCCCTAAGCTTATACAACTTCGTAAGTGGTTTTGGATGGACTTATAGACGGAAGAGCTTATATCCGGAGGAGCTTATAAGCGGAATAAAAACACCATTTCAAAATGAGCTACAACAGTGTTGATTAAAATACGTTTTTCATATACTGGTTTTTAATTAAGCTTTAAAACATCGCAATAAATCAAATTCATTTCATTTTAAACTAGAACAGAGCTTATACCCGGGGATGCTTGCAGTCGGAAGTAACTGAGGCAGATGTGCCTTTAACCGGGGGGCCTCATGATGAGAAAATGAATTATTTTCTCAGCTCTTGACTCTAGAATACGTAAAGACGAAGGGCAATGACTCTTAAGAACGGTGGCGAAAATTCGGCGATTTGTTTGACTTGAGGCCAATTAAAGAAAATTTTAAATGGTATTCAGCCGCCGCAAAACAATTTTTTCAAATGTTTCTACAGAGCGAGCTCTTAAAATCACCATTTTTAGAAGAATTAAATGTTCGATATTAGTACTGTCCGAGCTAGGGTTGTAATTTTTGCACAAAGTAGATCTTGCTCTTTGACCTATAGACATGGGAAACTATTTAGTAATTAACTATTTCCAAGCGAAACCGTGATGAAAACATTAAACTAAACAGAAACCTGGTATCAATACGGGTTCCCCGCTTCAACCCTTTAACGGAAGAAAATAAACTCAGAACCTTCTTTAATTTAACTTCTTCCCCACTTTGGAAAACTAAAATTTGAAGAGAACCACTCAGTTGATAACTTGATACTGAGAACTTTTCCATTTTCGAAAAAGAAAAATCCGAACGTTTAAATTTTGATAGCATCTTCCATTTGACAGCATTGCGCATGCGTCTGTCACAGTTGTCATTATTTTTGACAACGACAACCTGAAAACTGAAAACGATCGCCAGACGATTTTTCTTTTGCTCGAACAAATTTATTCCGGCGGACCAATGAATAACAATTCTAATCTTTCCGTGAAGCATGAAATTGCTCTCATCAACGGCGTAGCGACGAGAATTTCCAGCGCGATGTCGACGGCTGAAGATCTTTGCTTCGTCGTTATTCCGGGAAATCCTGGTGGCATTGGATTTTACGACATCTTCATTTCAACTATATTTCAAGCAGGAAAGGGAAAATATTCCGTGTACGGTGTTTCCCATGCAGGTAAGAGATATACACTAAATTCTTAAAAAAGGAAAATAAATAAGCGAGAACGATGTATAAATACTCTCGCGAAATGTTCGTTGGCAGAAAACTTTGGTCTCGAAATAAGGTTTTGTTTATGAAATGTTCTCTAGTCCGCTACTTAAGCTTATATATTCCATAACACAAAGAATTTCCAGCAAGATGTATTTTCTAATCAAAGCGTGTTTGCCGGCGCAAAAGCTAAGAAAATTATATTTCAAACCGATTACTATCAATTCTGTGCCTATATATATTGGTAAATATCAGTTGCAAATCGACCATCTGCTTGACAGCGAAAATTTGAACAAATAATTAACTTTCGAAGACAAATCCACACTTTTTTTCGATTTTGCGTCATTCCTTCGTTTGTTTAAACCGCAGAAAGCTCTTAACCCAGGTAAATTTCGCAAAGAAGGAGAATCGGTGTCAAGCCAAAAAGGCGATAGTGTGGTTGTTTTAAGGTCTACATTATATATTTTTTTTCTGCTGCAACTGTGACGGTTTCTCATTATTAATTGATTTTGTCGTGAAAACGACAAGCTAATAAACTACCGTCGATTTCCATAGCTCTGTTTTCTCGTTTATGCGCACCTTAATTAGAAGTTTATAAATAATAATTTCTGATTTTCTCAAACGTAGAATTCAAACGCAAACCTCGCTCGGAATAATTATGTTCTCTCCAATTAACCAATGTACATAGGCAAATGCAAGATTTATGATTTTTTACATTTTTATCGCTAACCGCATCAGGGGACTCTTCAACTTAAGTTATTTCTTTACCGCAAGCGAAGTTCAATTCTGGACGATTTTTTTCCCGACAACTATACTGAATAATGAAAGAAAGGCATTGTTCAAAATCAGTTTTGCTTTACATAATATTTAAAGACATGAAACCTGTTCAATTCCAACCTCCTAACTCCAGCTGTGCCGATAAGATTTTTTTTCTTAAACTGAAATAAATGTAAAAATTGACCGGAAGCACGCTTTTCTATTCAGATATTGCAGGTACACACTATTAGTGATATTAACATAGGTAACCCGCCATTAGTTTCTCCTTTCACGAGTAAAACAACTTCCGTGTCTCAGAAATTCGCCATTTCCACATCCCCCATAATACACTTTGTTTGCCCCCAAAATCCTGCATAACCTTTTTCTCCCATTTCTCCTGGGTATTACAGTCATTCCAAGAGAAGAGAAACTGAAGACAATGCTTATGCAAAATTTTTGGGGGCAAACAAGGTGTATGTATTATAGCTGATGTGAAAATGGCGAATAACGAATTTGTATAAACTCTGCCAGCTCAGTCCAAATATCCTAGCAGCCTATTTCATGGCCTTCAGAGTCAATTAATTTCGGTGACGTATCGAAAACGAACGGCACACTTTCAGACTCGGACCACGTGACCCGAAGAGCATGGGACGAGACGAAATATCGAGGCCTAGGAACTAGGGGAAGTCTTGTCCAGAGTATGGTCTATCGGCCAATGTTGGTAAAAAGCGAGAGCGAGAAGGCTTTGAACTTGACCACGTGGGTGAGTCCCACCTGGCTGATAGAACTGATTCATATAAATACTCGCGCCTGCTGATTACAATTCGCGCGGAACTTCAATCTGTAGCTTTCTATTGATTGACAGCAGAGATGAGCCCCTGTTTTGGTGCAAATAGCCATATTGGATTCAACACTAATTTATGAAATCTTACTGAAATGCAAGATGACGGCTAGTTTGTGACTAGCCACCGACGTCTCGGTTGGTTTAGGACGAACTCCCATCTTCCCTCTCTCCTCCGCAGAGGTTAGGTTAGAAATGTTCGTTATAGAAAGCCGCTGTGCGAGGTGAGTGCAGGTGCAAAGTCCATGCGCCTACACTCGCATCGTTCAGCGGATTCTCTCCAACCAAAAAAAAAATTTAAGCCTCTGCAGAGGAGAGAGCCATCTTGGTTTAGAACACAGAGAAGTTATTGGACAGGAGTATGATGTTTTTTTCCCCGTCTCTTTTTATTTTCCATAGGTCACGCGCAGGTGGACGAGCCAAGCGGACCGTGCAGATGGAAAACCAAACAATGGGACCAGGAACAACCATCTTCATTTACACTAAACGATCAAATTGAACACAAACTTGCTTTCCTTGCTTACTATATTCCCGTGCACTCCAGAGTTGTTCTAATTGGCCACTCGATCGGCGCGTACATCGCTTTGGAGATGCTAAAACGATATCACGACACAGAAAAAATCCTCAAATGCGTTTTGCTCTTTCCTACGATCGAGCGAGTAGACTCCGCGCCCAGCGGTAAGTTCTGGAAGTTCATCTGTCACTATCTACACTGGCCGTTTCTAATGGGTACAGTTCTGGTTTCCTTTCTACCATCTTTCGTCCAAAGATGGTCCATAAACTGGTGGATGTATTTAAACAAAGTGGAAAACAAGGAAAGCATAATGGAGGCGGCGCAATCAATGCTAAATTATCATACAGTTGATAACGTGCTAGAGATCGGCCGCCAACTTGCTACAATACGAGAACTGGATTACGAATGTATCCGAGCAAATCTGGACAAACTTGTTTTTTTCTATGGGCTGGGCGATCCCTGGGTCCCACAGGGATACTACGAGGACATGAAAGAGAGGTTCCCGGATGGCGATATCAAGCTGTCACGTGACAAAGATATCAAGCATGCGTTTGTCTTGGATACCTCTGAAAAGGTGGCCAAGATGGTGTGGGAATGGATTGAGGAACATATCGGTGAAATGGGGGAAAGTGCGACAATTAGCAATTCAGTGTTGACTGTGGATTCTGTCAGCATCTAAGAGGAATCATTTTCAACTTCGACCTTGAATAATACCACCACAAAAGTTACAAAGCTATTACGGTCAAGAATATTCTCTGAGCCCACGGTGTCCACAGGTTGCTAAGGAACGTGACGTCAGCCCATAGAGGCATGTTGACGTCACAATTTTGGAATGCTCACGAATGCTCGCTTTCTTTGTGACTGGACAAGAAGAATTTGAATGACTTCATGTACTTTTAAGGATTTCACAGTTAGACTGCATGATTGCATGTGAAAACAGAAACTATGTATCAGAAAAATCCATAAACTTACAATTTATTTCGCATGTTTGCATGTTTCACAGTCCACTCCAACTCTTGCCCGAATCGTTCAATAAGAACGCTCGTTCTATAATCCGCATTTTATGAATACCTATTGCCACAGCTAGAACTATACGAAATGCATGGAAACAGGGAAATCTAAGCGTTGACAAAGGTTAAAAAGAGGTATGGATACAAAGTATTTTATTGAGCATTCGCGCCAATACGCAGTGAATAGGTTATCTTTTGCTCAACTACGCTAACAATTATATAAAATAGCTCAAAAAGGCAGTGCTATAGATTTGCATCATATCTGAAAAGGACTGAATTTTTTTTTATTGTTATTCTTGAGTGATCGATATATTCAAATATGCATAATTAACAATAAATATGATAATTATTTGTCGTCAGGAGCTCATCAGTTGGGAGTGTCTCTAATACCGTGCGAGTATTTCTGTAATTAAGGTTAATCGAAGCTTTTTATTCCTGGGACTTCACGTCTAAGTAAAGTTTTCATTCATTCGTTGAAACGTTCTGGAAAACTAAAACGCGCCAAATTCGCGGAACAATCGTTCTAAAGATGAAACACCCCTGCTTTAAAAATACCACCGTTACGGATGCTCTCTCTTAGATAATAGCCTTGAGTCCTTTTACGTAATGCACATTGGTGAAAACGTCACTTTTTAAGTCTGTATAGACTACAAATACACGTTTTTGTGACTATGTGAACTTCGTAACTGATACATTACACTGTTTTTTTTTCCAGATAATTTAGTGCCCAACTGATTACAAAAATGTTCTCCACTTATAGGATAGATAAAATTAAAGTAGGAGGGTTATGGTGCTGCGCGAGCGCTAGTGAGTCTTGAAAAAAAAAAACGCTCTTAGAAGTCGTTCAAAGTTAAAAGTACCGTTTTGAAGATGTTGATGTGGATATTGTACAGAGGTTCTACTGCAATTTCGTGTTGTCCTAATTCCGGAATTTAAAGCATGCACAAAGCATAACCGTCTCTTTTAACAATAATTTGTAATCCAAACATCATCAACTCGTCTTGTTAAGTTGAGTCCGACTCGTCGCCGCTATTAAAACGAGGATATCCTCTTTCAGGAGCACGTCGCACTGCAAAAAGAAAAAAAAATTCAATTAAAAAGGTGAAGACATCCGTCTACAACATTCAACCCAAACCGTTACTAAAGTCGTCACGCAACACTTGCGTGACGAAGCTTTTTGCGACGACCAATGTTGTCCTAAACCTTTATTTCAGAACGCGGCCTTGTGTAAAACCTTTGACATGAAATGGTCTCGTGTGCAGACTTGTTTTCGCTCTGGGGCAAAAGGCAACACGGCAATGGCACATTGTGAGAGGCAAAGGAATTAAAGAATACTCTAGTTTTTATTACCTTGTCTTGTATCCCAGTCTGCCTCACTACCACTCTCCACCGGTGCACGGTTCCACGGCCGACTCCCTCCCAACTCAGGAGACCCCACTCGGTCATAATTGACCTCCGTCTAAATTAGAGACAATAAGAAAGGAATTGTGTTTATGTAAAGGTCGTAGCGGGGAAATTGATACAAAGCACCAAAAACGCAACATTACGTCGTTATTGGATGAATATCCGTCGAAATTCCAAGATTTTTGCTGTCTTCCAGAGTACACCAGGTCGCTACGGCTCGAGGAGGCCGTTGGAGGCCTGGAACTGTCCGGATGGTCAGCAGTAAATGAGCCACCCCTGGAAACAAAAAAAACAACAAGATTCATCAGATTAAAATGTGGCGGGACATGTCGCATACGCTTTTGTAAACAGTTAAAGAGTAAAATCTGATAGACGAACGGATGAACACTCAGTATCAGTATGGCTACACACTAAGGGTTTCTACAGGAGTTCAAAAGTTAGAACCACCTTGCACAACATAATAAACAGTACCACATGAAAGTACAGTCATAGCCCACGTATAAGAACGTAAATTTTTCAATTTAGCCTAAATAGGTTCTTATATAAATGGTACTTAAAGCAAACTTAGGCTACCAAGGTTCTTAAAATAGGTTCTTATATAAATGGTACTTAAAGCAAACTTAGGCTACCAAGGTTCTTAAAATAGGTTCTTATAGTTTCATATGAATTTCATCTGAATACACTATATATATTAGAAATATCATCTCATAATACAGTGTAAATCATTTATTTGTACCATAGAGCAATGCCTATAGGGAGTTCAGTGCAGGTACAGTATATGTCCTTAACAAAACATAACAAAGAAACTGATGTTGATACCAAATTCATAAAAAGTTCAAGCAATGAGCAAGCAAGTTACTTTTGAATAGATGACGATCTTAATTCAGCAGTTTCTACCTATACACTTTTACAGCAACCCCACTGATAAGAACTTAACTTAAAATTTAGCCTTAATAGGTTCTTTTGTGAAGGAGGCTTAAAATGAAAATTTTAGCCTAACAGGTTCTTAAAATCCAGGTTCTTATACGTGGGCTATTACTGTACTGTTCAATAGCTTTCATTTGAATGGTCACACAGTAGGGTTTCATCCACAGACTTAGAAGTTAGAACCACCTTGTACCGCATAATAAACAGTACCGCATGAAAGTACTGCTCAATAGCTTTCATTTGGATGGTTACACACAAGTGGGTCTTCCACAGACCAAAATTTCTGGCTTTTTTCTTTCTTTTATACGTAAACGTAATCTCAAAACTTACCTAAACATGTGTTTTCCCTTCACAGACGATCTACTTGGACTCTGCCACATATGCTGTCCTTTCCGCGGGCTAGAATCACCTGGAAACAAATGAAAGCGTTTTTTCTGTAGCTTTTCAGAACGAAAATCAGGGTGTTTAGTCAATTCTCAGCCGGGCGCTTTTGACTGAAAAAGTTAACTGACTCATTAATCCGCGATTGCTTTGGTTTCAATTGATTTACAACTCTCTGTGAGTGGTTTAAAAAGACCTTGCGCCACTTACTCAAGCGATAAGATAGAGAACAAAATGTTATCCCGAGTCGTTCACGTGCGTTTTCCCGCGCTTGACGCCAGTGACATGCGAAAACTTCGACTTCTCATTGGCTCATTGTGACGCTTACGTTTGTGTTTGCATGGGTACTGGTTATTGGCTTTGCTCTTACGACGCGCAGTTGAAAAGACGCTTTAATTAAGTCTACTTTATTCAAAATTAAGCAACAAAAAAGTCTTACTTTCCGAGTCAAATCCCGAGGGCCACACAGGAGGCCTATTTCGCCCCGTCTGTAATGAAAAACAATAAGTTTTGACTTCATTCACGAATTTCGGTGAAACGTATAAAGTTTGTTGAATGGGAACAATTAGAACATGGCGGCCACAGACATCACTTTTCAAAATTCCCCGGCCGACCTTTCACTGATAAAAATAAAATTTGCCTGACCAAATAGATACAAAATGTCAGATGTAGTAGTGGCTTCTAGCCTCCCCTTGCAGCCTTCCTTTCTACCCATTCAAAGACTGATAAGTTTCCAACAAATTTTCCTTCTTCATTAAGAAAAAACATCGTTGAGATCACAGTGACCCAAAATGTTTCTTCCAGCCTTCAGTGGTATCAAATCAGCCGTGTTCCATTTCAATTTTGTCTGACTTTTCTTCAAAATGACAATTTTCGTCGACTCCAAGTAAAATTCCCTGTCTTTTCCCGGACCACGAAGAATTTTCTCCCTGGCCGTTCCCTGGCCCGCTGTGGCAACACTATCAGATTTTAACAGAAGAAAACTGAGTCTTACCGAACTTCCAACTTGAGAAACGCTGTCAAAGCTGTCGTCAACTACGATAAAAGAAAAGAGTGAAGGCAACAGTTTTGTTATTTAAAGAATCACTGACGACAACCTTTTACATCTTTTCTGAAAGCTCAAAAACATATTAGTAGAGCAGTACAGTTGGACCTGGCTAATTCGAACTCGGTTATTTAGAATTCCACGTTATTTCGTACTCAAAACCATTTCCCTATCAGCTTTTTCGAACTCCCGCTATTTCGAATTATTTTTCGTTTCCCCCGCGAGTTCGAAATAGCGGAGTTCAACTGGATTTGAAAAATGACAGGAGCTAATTAAGAAAGCTAAGGAAGGATGGGGAGAATGCAAAAGGATTACAATACTAATAAAACTGACAACGCAAGGTTTGCATTCCATGTTTGGCACGGATTTCTTTGATAAAAGTGCAAACAACTTGTTCTAACGAGAAAAAAATCGCAGACTGTACGGCCCTCGATATTTAGTTTGAGCTCGTAATATTCTTTTTCCATTCATTTTGGGCATGTTTCCTGTAACTACTGCAGTTTAACTAGTAACAATCTTTTAAATTCTCTTTTTGATAGCAGTTTTTACCCTTACCTTCGCTTGCTGAATAAACGCTACCAGCTGAAAAACAAGAAAACAAGGATAATTCTGATGTTAAGCGCAAGCTATAAGCAGTCCAATGTGATACTTTCCCTCAAAGACGCTCACGCGAGAAGCGAAAAAAATACAGCCCAAAAAAGACGTGATTTCTTGAGTTATCCCGCCTCCAAATTTTGCCCAGCATGGCCAGCCAGGAGGGGTGCCTGTTTTGTGAAAGGGGCCCAGGTGGTTGTAAGATGCAGAGTTTGGTGTCACTATGGGATTTTGCCCATCACACTCTTTTACTGTTGCGCGATCAGTGTGGCATGAAATCTTCAAAAATATATTTTCATAGGTGAACGAATTTCACGACAATCCTAACTGGTTGGCTATTTTTAAATATTTACATGTAGACAAAAAGCTGAACTCAGAACTACCAACAACAACAGCTCAGTCCAGTTTACGGTAGACTGAAGAGATCATCGGATTACAAGACCAGTGTCCTGATCACTTGGCCATGCTGCCTCTCCAACTCTGTAGTTGCATCAGCTTTTGTAGACTTACGGGAGAGAAAGGAGAGATAAAAATTGTACTGTGCAGATAAGTGTACATACCGTCTGACTTTCGATCACTTGGCTGGCCTGTAATGATTCTGCAACAACAAAAAAGACACGATTTTACATGGGCTAATGCACAACTCTTAGTAATTGCCTCTCAATGGAATACTACTGAGTAAAAGAAAACAACCCACCCCACCCACCCACCAGCACACAGCCTCTCCCTCCCACCCCCCACTGCCCTGCACATCATCTAAATATTCAAAACTTACACACCAGCTCACAACTTACTTGGCACATCTCGCACATATGCTGACTCGAACTGATTCTGATGTTGCTGTTCCTTGTTTCATGGACTGCAAGGTAAATAATGTTCACAAGGATAAAATCATTTATACTTTAAACCACAATGGCTCTATAAAATTTGCTAGTATACTTGCTGCAGAACACTGTCTCAAAACCCCAGTGCACTTATAGTGAAAATGTAAACTCTTCTTACCAAATGTCTTACATTTACCTCAAAGTCCGTTCTGAGAATTTATCATTACATCAAGACAATATTTCCCTTGTGATGATTTCGTTTACTCTCATAACCTTTCTGCTCAGCTATGTATTGATATTGTTGGGAGAAATAAGATTTTGACTAAACTGATGAGATGAGAAAGGATTAACTTTCAGAACTTGACTTTCCATGTGCAGTTTGTTTCACATACATGTTGTATACTTAAGCAACAACAAAAGCCTTCGGTCACCTTGGAAAGTCTTGCTCCTGTGCTGTGGAGGTTTGACACTCCTTCAGACTCCAGCTCATCAACATTTTCTGGAAGAAGCGAAAACATACATCAACCACACAAAAAGATAAGATGAACATAGTAACGAAATGTTTCAAGTTATGCAGCAATGACAAATTACTCTTATTGTATCAAAAGCACCTAACAATTCTGTGCCATCGTCATGAAGATCATCATCATTATTTAATCCATTAACACTTCCGCTACTGGGATTCTTGTTCAGTAGAAGAGCTTGAAGCTGACGACGGTGTTCCTCTGCAGCATGTCGAGCCTTTTGCTTTCGTGATCTAGTGGACCTGTTGAAAAACAAAAGAATTACAAGAAGGTAAATTAAGTTATTTAGGTTGAGTTTCTCACACCAGGGTATGGTAACATGCCACTGTTTTACATGTATATGTACATGCAAGAGAAAATTTTTGCAGGTCCTTTTTCAAGTAGTGTTATGGCTGCATTCGCATCTATCATCATGTCTACATTTAATTGCTACTGTTGGACATCTATTACTATGCAAGAGAAGAAGTACAAAGTGATTGGTGATAAAAGCATAGAGGTGTAGTGCTCTATGAAGCAAAAGTTCTACAGCAATATGAGGTTCATAAAATGGGTGCCAGTACGTTGCCAGGGTATAAACTTAACAGGGAATTTTAAGCTGTGGTTTCAAATGACAATCATTCTTTCCTAGTGTATAAATTGCACCACCACATTACAACTTCTGGGACTTGAAGGTCTAATATGACAATAATGGCCCAAATGTTCATCAAAAATGAACAAAGCTTGAGAGCATCCAAAATAATACCTTGTGAAAAATATCATTAAATTATACAGTGGAACCCGGCCTTACAGTCACCCCCTGTTAATACAGCCTGTTAACGCCCTGTTCAGAAAACTAGTTACTGATTGTCATTGTTCCAGTAAATAAACAGAGTGTTGAAATACTAACTCATATGATGCCACAGACGAGGAGTCACTTCCTTCTGTTTGAATTTTGATGTCCCTTCCCATGTTCAGCTCCGCTTCTAGGCTATCATCAGCATAGTACACAGGACCTGCTGATGGAGCTCGTCGATTGTAAATCACTGTTCTTTCTGCTGGCCTTTCCTGAGAAATTAATTTGTGAACAGAACATCAAGCACAATTAGCAGAAAACATGATAACAGTTTGACTAACGTTGTGACTTGGAGCAATGTAGAAAACATGAGTAAACATGTTCCGGTACCATCAAAAAATCTCCGAGTGTTAAGAAAAACATATTAAATAATGGCTTTGGATTCTTTGAAAATTTTTTGTAACATGTACACATGTAGGTAAAATACAT
>Ga0126338_10003100_pt1 | contig 11606 bp, 6 predicted proteins | sample OrbCmetagenome_2_FD_92529 | JGI IMG/M metagenome (GOLD analysis project Ga0126338, IMG submission 92529) | Coral microbial communities from Petempiche,Puerto Morelos, Mexico - Orbicella C C metagenome | ecosystem: Host-associated > Invertebrates > Cnidaria > Coral | place: Petempiche,Puerto... | reverse complement strand
CCAGTAATTTCAAAAATTTTTGGCAGTGGTAGGAGAATAAGGTGCCCGTTTTAAAAAAAAAATTTTTTACAAAAGCCCCCTGGGTTGGTAAACCTGTTTTTTTCTCCCAACCCCCACCCCCCCCCCCCCCCCATCCCTAGATTTTCTCTTCCCATTTTAAATTTTGTCTCCAAAGCCAACCAGTGAATGATCAAGATTTCAGAAGATTTATTTCCTAAACATATCCAAAGATAACCTTACTCTTCTTTTTTTTTATATAAATTATATATTTTTTTATTTAATGCATAAAGAGAACTTACAGAATCAATATGTACCCTTTATGGTAGTTGTACATTTGCTATTCCTTTTCTACATACAAATCCACATCCACATTGTTACAATAATTATTGTGTTATCAATTCATTTCATTGAATCAGTGTCACTAATAGACTAATTTTGATATATTATTTAAAACAATAGACCTCAGTACAAGACTCTGGGGAATAACTACAGAGTTTGTGGGGTTTATTCCCCTGAGCATCATGCTGAGGTCCATTGTTTTAGGCTGAATCTTAATATATTGAAATTGGTCTATTAACTAACACATTATGCTAGAAGTCAGTACATATACGTCAGTTAGACTTATGCAAAAAAGAAAATAAATAAAACTGGAGAAAAGTGCAACTTAAAAAATATCAAATTGATTTCATTATAAATACCAGTATTAGATTACATTTCAACTTAACATTTCTGAACTACATGAACTACAACTACACTTTAAAAAGGTCTCTTACATGCTGCCAGAATTGGTGATTTTCATTTGAATGAAATGCTATCACACAACTCTAGCTGTTTGTAATTCAGAGTAATCACTGATAACTTTACCTCATCTCTGTCCTTCTTGGTCCTTCCTGTGGTGAGGGCAAATTAAATTTAACAGAGGCTAGGTTTACACACTTGAGGATTGTAAATTACTTAATTAAATTGGTTCTATATTGACCCAATGATTTAAGACATTAATTTCCTTTACATAAAACAAACTGAATAGCTGTGGACTCCTAAGTTTTTGTTTGTAATGAAAATAACTATCATTTTGAAACATTTTCTAAGGTTTGAAAAAAATCATTTTTTTCAACGATTTTTTTTTTCTACGATTGATGAAATCATCCGACTTGTGAGCAAACATAACTTGACATGCTACGAAAGTTATGTTTTTAGTGTTAGCAGTATGAATTTTTTGTAGTTGTAACTCAATGCTTTAATATCAATTTAAAAAAGAGAGAACTTTGATACGTGTTTTTTTTAGTGTAAAGCTACATAATTGCTAATCAGGAAATATACGCTTTCTTTCAAGTAAATGCACTAAACAATGAAATCCCGTATATCAAATAAGCTGGGTCTTCGATAAGCTCAAGTGCAAGTGAATATATTCAATATATTTTACCAAATCCATTAATTGTGTTAAAACCGCATTAAGCTCAATTGTTATCTTTCTGTTGAAAGCAAAATGCAATATTTCTTTAAAGCGTGACGAAAGAGAATTTACATGTAAATCTTCAGAAAGATCGTAAAAAATACGTTCATACTATGACGTCACGGCGAACTGGTTTGTTTACGTCTTGTGGTTTCCAAGACGCCGCAAAAGAGCGCGTTGATTGGTTAAAAATTACCTGGCAACGACGCAACGAAACAACATCAAATGCGGCTGACAAAAGAGAAAGCAATTTGTGAGGCTTGATTACTTCGAAGCAGCGTTTTGGGATTTCAGAACGCTAATATACTGGCTGCGATTGAAACATCGAGAGTACATGATGATAACTACTAGTCAAAGGAAACCATTAGCGGTTTCTAAAAGGGGAACGGGAGGAGATGCAATTTATGTGGACAGAAATGGCAACGCGGATGTGCTACCACCATTGAAACCGTCAACGAAAGGCAATGTAAAGGCCCATGAATCTAGCGTTTCTGGAGCTCTACCGCTTGTTGGGGGAGTTCAGGTACAACAGCTGTTTGAAGAAGAAACAAACCAGCAGAACAAGAGCAAGATCGCGAATGAAATACAAGCTCTTCCAGCCGTCCATCGCCCGATCTCGGTATCCGGGAATGCGTCGCCTTCGTCGGGAAGGAGATCCAGCGCTAATGGCTCGGGAACGCTGAAGTCAAGAGGGCTACCCATGAGTCCAGAACAGGCAATGAAACAGTTCATGCACAAACTAACAAGCTACGAACATCATGAAATCTTTAATTATCCCCAAATCTGGTTTGTTGGACCAAATGCTAAGAAACGTCAGGGTGTGGTTGGTGGCGCGAATAACGGAGGCTATGATGACGATCAGGGTTCGTATATCCAAGTTCCACATGATCACATCGCTTACCGCTACGAAGTTGTCAAGATTATCGGTAAAGGAAGCTTTGGACAAGTTGTAAAAGCTTACGATCACAAGACTCAAACTAATGTGGCGCTCAAAATGGTCCGGAATGAGAAGCGATTCCACAGACAAGCAAAAGAAGAAATCAGGATTCTAGAACATTTGAAAAAGCAAGACAAAGACAACAGCCACAATATAATTCACATGCTTGACAATTTCAATTTTCGTGAACATGTTTGTATGACCTTTGAGTTGCTGAGTATGAATCTTTACGAACTTATAAAGAAGAACAAATTTCAAGGTTTTAGTGTTCAGCTGGTACGGAAATTCGCGTACTCGATTCTTCAATGCAGCGACGCACTTCATCGAAACAGGATCATTCACTGTGACTTAAAACCAGAGAACATTCTTCTGAAACAGCAAGGCAGGAGTGGAATTAAAGTTATCGATTTTGGCTCAAGCTGCTACGAACATCAACGTATTTATACGTACATTCAAAGCCGGTTTTACCGCGCACCTGAAGTCATACTTGGAGCTCGGTATGGTATGGCGATTGATATGTGGAGCTTCGGTTGCATTTTAGCTGAACTTTTGACAGGATATCCTTTGTTCCCTGGCGAAGACGAAGGAGACCAACTCGCTTGTATCATTGAACTGCTAGGCATGCCTCCTCAGAAGTTATTAGACAATTCAAAGCGAACGAAGAACTTCATCAATTCCAAAGGACATCCGAGGTATTGCACAGCGACAACATTGCCAGATGGAAGCACAGTTTTGACTGGTGGCCGTTCCCGGCACGGAAAGACGCGAGGCCCACCTGGCTCTAAGAAATTCACAACTGCTTTGAAAGGTTGTGAAGACACGCAGTTCATTGATTTTCTTCAGAGGTGCTTGGAATGGGACCCTGCGCAACGTATGACTCCATCACAAGCCCTTCGACACCCGTGGCTTCGAAGGCGCTTGCCTCGAGCACCCGACTCGAACGCAACCGACAACAAGCCTTACCACCGGCACAACTCTGGATCGGCTGTAGCCAAGCTCCCACCAGCTGCTCCTACATCAGGGAAAGCGAAGCCACGAAGACAAATAGGGGAAATTTTGGACGATGGACGCGGTGTTACAGACTCAGCTAAACTTAACACCAGAACTGTGTTGCCGAAAATAGTTGGAAGATAATTTCTATAAGTTAATTCAATTCAGCATATAAATTCTAAACAATTTTTCGTTTACCACGAAATGTTATATTTTTTCCATGCCTTTTGGGCACTTTTTTAGGAGGGCTTTTAGTGTTTTTAAGGTAATCACACCAACTGTGATGCTTTCGCAGTGGACTTCTGCTTTTCATCAAGTGTAAATCGTTTCGACTCTTACGTGTACATCTACGTATAAAGCTCAATGGATAGTGATTCGAACAAACAACGAAATGAACACTATTTTTTTGGGAAGAAAAGAACCAATTATATGATCTAAAAAGTTAAGTTATACATAACAACGCTGTAAAGAATTGAATTTTATTTCTGTATATACGAGTGCAGTTAGGTACAATTTTATTATTCACCTTGTATATATGCATGTTTAGCTATTCTCATTCATGATGATGAAATTATCAGGATGAAATTTTATCCCCGAGAAAGCAGACCAGAGTTCATTTTAAATGTAAGTTTAGGGAAGAAGAGAAGTAAATATTTCTACTTTTCCAAAGAAATCTCTGTTTTCTTTGCTGTACATTCCCAGTGTGTCGTTGCAATGTGCATGTCATTTCCAAAGATAGCTATGTCAAATAGTTCATGCATCACCTAATGTTTGATAACCTTGATCTACAATTAATTTTAACACAGCACCTCAACGTTGCAACGTGTTTGATTGCCTTAAAAACCCAATAGGAATTGTTTCAAAGCAAAATTTACAGCAGAACAGTAGCCAGAAAGAGGACAAAAGGTCCTTACAGGCTGGGTACCCATGGTATGCCATTGTTTGATCTCTGTTCTCATCATTTGGTATTGTTAGGATACCAATAATATTTCTGTAAAGAGACACACAAACGTTGGCCTACATACTTCAAAAATGGAATTTCCAGGTAAACTGGCTACTCAGAAGTGGCTTCACATTTCTGCAGTATTCAAATTTTGGCGAAGTGTTAATTTTAGCATCATCTGTTACGTAACATTCATTCATGCTGCATTGTTCCTAATTCATGAGATCAACAAATTGTTTCAAAGCATGAGTTTTCAGAATGCTATTAATAAATTTTTGGTCTCTTTCCAAGAGATTGAAGCCCCTTCTTGTCAAACGTACTTAGTTTCCTGTCACAATCACTAATGGAAAAAAGGGTCAACATTTGCTGTCTAATTTGCTGGAGGTGGCATTTGCTGTCAGTGTCATTTTAACAAATATTGGCACTGAAATGACTTGCTTATTCATAATTAATTTCAAGACAAATAATTGCACTGATGGATCTACCCTTGAAATTCTTAATGCAGTTGCAAATCATACAAGAAAACTAACCTGCAACTTTTATCACTTGAAAAAACTTTGTATAGTTATTTTTCTACTCAATAATTTGTACTTACCACTTTTTCATCATGATAAAATCACAAAAAGCAGCAAAACAGACACAGGATATAATTGTGTTTGGGTAGCAGTGGCCCTGCCAAAGGGGTTCTCATGTCAATTCTCTGGATTTTTAAAACGTCTTGTCACTGTGTTATCAATACATTATTCTACCGGTCAGATAACGGAAGAAAACTGAGGAAATAGATGTATTTTGTTGCAAATACCATATTGGATGAGGTTGAGCAAAATATGTGATTTGTCAGTGGAAAGCAGATCAATTATTTGCCAAAGCTGAAGGCCGAGGCAAATTAATAATCTTTGAGACACTGACAAATCACGATGGCTTGTGATAACTGAGTTCAATAATTGTGCTATTATCCGATCACCAAGTTTGTTTTCATATTTAAATCACTCTCTGATGGCTCAGGGGAGCAAGCTGCCATTTTTCACGATAGTGTGGTTGCAGTAATTTTATTTCGCATGAGAAAAATATTATTTGCAGCAACACACATTTAGACTGTATTGTGCATGAGCAGAACATTATTTTTAGGCAGTTATTTCCAGGTCACGTGGTGGGCACTAAGCCAATGAAAAGGAAGAAATTACTGCACTGAATGATAATTTGATATTCCTTGTCAGAATTTACTGTTGTAAAAAGACAAAAAAAAAAAACCCACACACAAAACATGAAATATCCCATCATCCAGCACATGGAAAGTACATCAAAATTTTACCGAGTTACAAACGAATTCACACTGTGATAACATGATGGCTGCAAACTTGCATAATTGCTGGGTCCTGCAGCCAACCGATTTTCTTCATTGTTTTCCAAATCAATGTCCTGCTATGGTTATTGTAAATAACACAGTGAAGCATTTTTGAATCTTAGTGGTTTAAAAGATTGGCACAGCTGGTTTGCAAAGCATCCACTAATATTGCCATTCCCCAGCCCTCTACAATATGGTAATCCACATCTACACATATTTAGGTCACCTTCACCATTTGGTTACATTACCCCTACAAATGTTGTTGTTACCCATTTCCATAGAATAGTTTTTCAATTGAGTGTCGTAAAACCAAAACCAAACAAGTTACTTGCCAATTTGGACTACTCAGCCAATCTCAAACCGTAGTAAAACCAAAACCAAAGTAATTGCCTGATTACTTTTGACACTCAATTGACACTCAGCTGAGTGGAGAGTGCACTGCAAGACTAAGTTATCTTGCCCAAGAGAACAACACAAAATTTCTGACCATAGTTCTTAATCATTTCCTACTGTTGAGGATATTGAGAAAAGATTTGTTCAAATTTAATGAAGTTTAATCATTGTGATTGATACACAGTGATATCTCTTTAGTAAAAGAACCAAAGGACCAGTGCTGAGAGTCTGTAAAGTAGAGGAAAGGACCACAACAATTCTAGTTTCTCAGGGACAAAGTGAACTTTCTGCAATAACAGAGGTGTCCATATCATAGAGGAGTCTGTAAAGAGAGGTGCAACTGTAGTGGACTGCATCAAAAAAGTTTACCGTATTTACTTGAATAAATGCCGCGGCTTATACTAAATTTTTCAACACTCAAGTGCAGCATTTATTTGAGGGTGGCATATGGCAAGAGCATTGAAAGAGCATTGAAGTATACTCACTTTGAACTGAAACGCATTGTTATCAATGAAAGCAAATTTCCAAAGCTTGTTTAAAATGAACTACTGTATATTGTTCTCAGGTTTTGATTATATTCCTTTGAGCTTTGAATGCACTGATATTAAAACATTGTTACAATCAAGGAAAATAAATTTTTTAGGCATGCTCAAACTTGATTATTACTGTATTTCTTTTTTGAGTTTATTCCAGGGCAGTGTTAAGTAATATTGCTGCTCTTAAATGCAGCGTTTATTTGAGGGCAGTGTTTAATCAAGTAAATACAGTAACCACGAAAGGAAAGAAAGTAAACACTCTTTACAAAGCCATCAAGTAAAACAGTTCCTTTTTTGAATTCATTATTTACTTTACTCTACTTCTTACAAATATGTCAGGCAAGTTACAATATTTATATTAGTAAAACCACTTATCTTGTGCTTTGAGCTTCTAATGTACATCATTATGCTGTCACAAATGGCATTTTTAGTATTATGAATTAACTTGTTTATTTTTCATCATATTATAATGTGCTTTAAGCTTTTAATTCAACCTCCATACAAAAAAATACACAACAGGAGTTTGGATAGTTGAAATTGTTAAACAAATGTGTTATTTTCTCTTAATCTTTTCTAAGCATGGAAAACCCACATGTCTCACAGGGATTTTCAGATGTTTTGTTATGGAAACAGAAATATGTCTTTTGTTGCATCACTTCTGAACCCTTACAACAGACATTTTCCATTCTGTGGCTAGCAACATTGACTAGCTGTTAACCAAAAAATCTCCTTACTAATTTTCCAGACCTGCTAATTTGTTTTAATAATATTTTAAAATTAGTTTTGGAAATTTAAATTGAACAGATTCAGAATGCCAAATGTCTATCTGTGGGTTTAAATGAGAGCTAAAGAAAACTACGTTTTCTTAAACGACAAAGTAAGCTCTTGGACCTCTGATGAAAAGGTGATTTCTGAACAATGCATAACAGTATTTTCACTAATAATGAACACAAAGCTACACAATGTACTATTATAGCCTGAACATACTTGAAAATATAATCAACAAACATCAAAGTAACCATGACAAAATTTCAATTCTGAAAAGAGCAATTCAATGAAAGCAGCTGGCTCTACAGGCTTGACATGAAACAACAGCCGCTAAAACCTGCACTTGACTTGTACTTACAAGTATGCAGTCATGTACATGTATTTTAAAGCAACATAAGAAATACAAGTAACTAAAATCAACTCATGAAAAATGTTGCATCACTGACAATATAGCAACAGTTTAACAAACTTATCTGCTCTTACTTTAATGAGATATACATTTATGTCAGTGTAGAGGTGCTGTTTTACTACAGGGTGCTGGGTTACTACAGCCTTCATTCACCAGTACGACAACAGACACGGTTTTTGCACTGCAAATTTTGACATCCACTGGCTGTGTCAGGGTATGGACCCTCATCAATATTATCACAGTAGAAAAACTGTGTGTGATCCAAATTAGGACAAACAAAAACCAAGTCCAAAAGTCCTTCAGCTGTCACTTGCAGACAGCCTGATAAATCCAGATGCCTCAGCTTTGGAAGTCCTCCATACCTTGCCAAAGCCCTGTAAACAAAAAAGTTACAAAATTAATCAACAGGATGAAATGATTACATGTAAGATGAAATCACAATTTTCATGACACATCCAGACTCCAGTCCCCTGAGCTACATAATGCCCTGTTAACACTTTTTTTGTCTCATGTTTCTGTTAAATTTTATCATCAGTCTTGTGTTTCCCTTTATATTAGCATCTACCTTTTTCAAACCAAAAGTGGACAAAGTCTTTATCCTATACCAGACTATGTAGCTCTAAAAGATAATTTCAATGTGACATTTAATTGTTGTTCATTATTCAATGTATATTTCTATGAATGATTGAATTCCAGTGAGGGATGTCTCTCTGAAGCATTAGCTGGGTGAACCTAACAGCATTCCTACATGTCCAAGGACCAGCTTTACTTCATATACACAACCACATCAGCTCTGCAGCTGTAATTTTTATTGTGTTAAATAAATGCTATTATTAATATGTATGATTATTATTATTTTTATTACTATTATTATTATATAGTATTTTTATTAGTAGTATTCATGCGGGAACGAGATAGATTCCATAAATTAGTAGAATGTGTATTGTAAAGTTTGAGAGTAATTTTCTTTTGTTTTGTTTTGTTTTTTAAAATTACTTCTCATGTACTGTAATCGATGACACAAACTGCAAATACTTTTGCTACGTTTCTGTGACATTTAAAGTCAATCCAATTCTCAGGTTTTCTCAATTTTATTCATTTCTGTAAAGTACATTTTGCTTCCTTTTTTAATGATTTTAATACAATTGTTACATGTAAATAGTTTTGTGCTGTTAATAGTTATCATGTGAAGTTTTAGTGAAGAATTTTAATGAGCCCCTAAAATTTTTATTAATTTTTAATGAAAACGTTATTCTTATTCTTATTCTTATTTTCATTCTCATTCTTCTTATTTTTATTCTTCTTACTATTAGTTACACAGGGTCCGAAATTGACTTTTTTCGGCAGGCGCCAACTGGTGACTGAAATTTTTTTTTCAGTCGCCAAATGGAAAAATGTGGTCGCCAAAAAGTGTCAATAAAATTTTTACTTTGCAGCGAAACACAAACCAAAATTTTTGGTCGCCACAGGCTTGCCAGCAAAACATCTGCAATCGATGTAATCAGGAATCAAACAAGTGCTGAAATCATCTTTTGACCACTTTGACAGATCTACATTTCCACCTTTTGACGCCCAAAGAATATCTAAATCTTCATCTAATTTCTTCACGATGTTCCGTCTCCACCTTGTAATAAATTACGGAAAGATTTCAGAACGTCTTTGGACACCACATCGCCTGGATAAATATTTGTGGTGAAAGAACGCACGTGGTGTCTTGCGCCCGCAATACGTATGTTATGGGAAACTGCTGAAAAAACATGGCAACGAAGCTTCGCACTGATCGTCGCTGTGAGACGTTGTGGTAGATTTATAATAACAGGAATATCGGTTTTATACTTCAAAAGCAGTGGAAAGGTAAAAAGGAAGTGACCAATTGACGGGCGGCTTTGAATTTTATTTTAATCGATTGGGCTGAAAATCAAAGTTATCGTTAGTGTAATTATCGTGGCATGAAATAGTTAATTGCCCGCTGGCGACCAGTTGTGAAATTCTGGTCGCCAGTGCAAAATTTTTAGTCGCATTGGCGACCAGGAAAGCGCAGTTTCGGACCCTGTTACACCTGTAAAATATCTCACATAGAAAGCTATTAATTTTGTTGAAAGCCAGGTAGGGAGTTGTTATACATGTGAGTGGTAACTTATGACTTTTCAGAGCCAGTGGGCTCAAGAGCAATCTGCATTAACATACATTTTAGCACACAGCAGTAAGCAGTGTTGCTAAACACTAACCTCTGAGCCAGGGTTATCAATTGGGAAATACAAATTTAATTGAAATTACCTTAGTCCTGCATCAGTAACCTGGTAACATCCAGACAGTCCCAGATAAACAAGCCCTCGTTTAGCAGTCTCTGGAGTGATGCTTATCAGTTTACCACATGAACACTGTGTATGGCAGTCACAACTGCTGTCCTCAATATCAGAGATTCCTGATCCAACAGGAAGTTTTCCCAGAGAGGACGACAACTTGAACAGGGTTTTATCTGTGATGTTCTTGCAACCAGATACTTCAAGAAGTTGTAACTGCAAGCCACCACCCTTTCTGAACAGCCTGAAATTACAAGAAATGAGATATGTGAGCATGCATCTATAACGCAATGTTCAATGGCACAAACAAACAACAAAATGTTGTCAATTATAATTTCTGCTCTCCAGAAAATGTGTGGTAGCAATGACAGAAGAGCAATCCCTCCAGACTTTCTTAGCAGTGACATGATATTAAATATTGTAATATATTTTTCTGATGGCTACAATAAACTTGTTGTTGTTGTTGTCAATCACTACTCAAACCACATTGTGACATTATATTCAAAATCCCATGTCTTTTTCAAGCTGGCTACAGATAACATATTTTGTAAACTGCTGAACATGAACTTCTTTGACTCTATCAGTATAATTTGGACCCAGTCAGATTCTTTACATTTCTCTCCAACCTCCCATGTGACTTCAAATGATATCAGAACTATAGATTGTGGGTTTGGTTCAACTGAGTCAACTAGTGAAGATGTAAACTGTTGAAGACCCTGACCAGCACTGAATAATAATATATAGATTTAGCCAAGCCTACAAGCGGAGCTCCTGGACCGGGTTGTTTAAAGCCCGATTAAACTAACCCAGGATATGCGAGAATTTTGATTTGAGTTTTGTAACTTTACGGTGAGGTTTTCTGTTTCTGTTGTTTGGCCTTCTGTTTTGAGTTTGAATAATCTTAAGGTCCTCAAAATACACAAAATAAAAACAGCGAAAAACATTTGAATACAAGAAAAATTATACTTCGCTTAACTTCTATAATCCCGGGTTAGCGTTAACCGGCTTCTTAACAACCCGGCTAACACGTTAACCTGACATGAGCCCACGATTCAATTGAAAACAAGCACTTAGTCAGCAGTCAACTTCAAAAAACACGTGACCTTGCTGAACTCTTAACTTGAGCCTGCGATATGGTCACATGATACTGGTCCATGGATACCTTGTTTTGACAGGTCAATTGACCAGAACATGGATGTCCAATATCAAATAGGGATGCTACAAACTGAGGGTGCGTGTCTCTGTCAGCCTATAAGCATGGCTGCCATCTTGGGTGACTCCGTCGTCGCCACACGTACGCGCCCACAAGCAATATCGCTAGCGATGATAACCATATGAGAAAATCAATTCATGGGTTTCCTTTTCTTTCCTATATGTGTATGGGGCTCCGTCGGGCCGCCAGAGCTCCGCTAATAATAATAATAATAATAATAATAATAATAATAATAATAATAACAATAACCATAACAACAATAACAATAACACAACAATAACAATAATTTACTAATAATAATAATAATAATAATAAT
>Ga0126338_10003099_pt1 | contig 11607 bp, 10 predicted proteins | sample OrbCmetagenome_2_FD_92529 | JGI IMG/M metagenome (GOLD analysis project Ga0126338, IMG submission 92529) | Coral microbial communities from Petempiche,Puerto Morelos, Mexico - Orbicella C C metagenome | ecosystem: Host-associated > Invertebrates > Cnidaria > Coral | place: Petempiche,Puerto... | reverse complement strand
TAGGTAGGTACTAGGTAAAATCTGCATTTGAGCTTAATTGTCAGTCAGGCTGGTGCAAATCTACAGTTTCAGCTGTAGCTGAAGAGGCCAGTAATATTTCTAATCACCCTGGATGGGATGCTAGTCCATTGCAAGGTTAACCTATGCATTAAAGTTGGCCCAGTATGCGTTTCATACACCTGGATGGAGAAAGCCATTGTGAGAGTAAAGTGTATTGCCCAGGAGTGTAACCCAAACCAGGAACACACACCACTCAATCCAGATTCCAGTAAGCGAAACATTTAAGGCCATCACCCATCCTAAAGTAGCTCTGTTTAATTATTACACTTGGTTCCAAATAACTTTTTCTTCCACTACAAGTATACAGCAAACAAGCATGATGAGGTGGAACATCACCATTCATGCCTTCTTTACTTTGTGTAAAAATGGCACTTTAACACTTACTTCTGTCTCCCAAGAGAGGAGTTATGGGTTGTGGGTTCAACTGGGAACCCATACACTGCATTGCATCTAAATAATCATTAAAACTATATGAACTGACCACACCTCTCAGCAGGGAGGTTTTTGTTCATCATACACACCCTACTTACATGAGAGTGTCCACTCCACCCACCAGCATATGGAGGTGGTTTAGAGTTGTGATGGAACTTGTTAAATGTCGTTTAGCATGGTCTAGTTGCTTGATATCTCTTGTTATTTCCTTTACCTGTAAAAAGTAATTGTTTAATAATTGCAGACTTACAGATGTACCAGAGATGACACAAATAGGATGAAAACATGGAGACATAGGCATATTAGGGGACATGGGAAAGGGGGATATGAGGCGAAATGTTCAAAATGTTTGGTAGAAGATGACAGAGACATAAAAATATGACCCTTCTGTTAAATGTACATAGCATTATGGAGGCACAGGGCTTGGCAACTGGACAGTGTGCAGAGAAAACCACTCAATAACCCAAAGGCCATTCTCACTAGCTCTGGACAAAAATTTCAACCCTCACAGTACTTTTATCTGTCACTTGTATTTCCTGCAAAATTTTACTTGCCTTATGCAAGTGAAGGTCAGCTGAGATAAGATAATCTTTATCTATCCACGGTAAAAATTTTGGTAAAGAATCCACTAGCATGACTGCAGACATGGGACATGGAGATGTGGGTGACTAGAAAAATGAGAATGTGGGAAAGTGGGTACAGGAGGATTTGGTTCAGGGTTCAGTTCTATAGAACTAGTAGTACTACATTTACTGGGTTGAGGATAAAAAATATTGAGACGGGTTGGCTTACCATTTGTTCTGATTTGTCTGCCTTTTCTTTAATGTCAATAATTTTGGCAAACAGCTGTTGAATTGCTTGTTTGGCTTCATCAAGAGCCTAGCAACAGAAACAGAATTCCAGATTTAAGTTGGAAATATTGGCATCAAACAGCCTTGATATAAAGTGTGACACTGTTGAGTTGTATTCACAGACTTGAGTTAGAAAAACTGTTCGTTATATGTGCAAGACAAAGTTCTCCTCAACACAACAGTAATCACTGAAAAATCAGTGGCCCTCATATAAATATTTACAGAAGAAAAAGATGACATGTTAAAAAATAAAAATATAGATTGTAAAGATACTCAAATATGCAATGATAATATAAAAAACTAAGATAAGATACACACTAAAATATTAAAAAGCAAAGCATTAATTGGATCAAGTCTAACAATTAAAACAAGAAAATTACAACTCTTGTGGCTCTAGATAACTCCCAAGTCTGTGCATACATGTACAGACTTGAGAGTTACCTAGAGCCACACTCTGTAGCGCAATAAACAGTAAGTAGTAAAATGCCAGTGCTACTCAATACTGGCGTTACCGGTACATCCACAAACTTGGAGAGTTTCAATGTGATGTTAAATGGTCCCATCAGCTAAGGTTGTGTTTTATTAAGGATCAGTTGGAAAAGTGTTTCATTGGGAAACCTCTTGACCATTCCAAATACCTAAACAAGTTGCAGTTCGAATAGTTGAGTCTAATGGAAAATGACCTTGTAAATTTCATCCAGCAACTTTAAAAGTCAGCTCAGTGACACAGGTACTAAAAGTGTAACAAGTACAGATTTATTACAACTTCTTAAGCGGCTACAAGATGAATGATCTGTAGTTATCTGGAAAGTTCTATTCTTCAAAGTGATTGCTTTATTTGATTATTTTAAAGGCCTGCAACAGTTACACATAAAACTTGCTCACTTGTCTTCCTTCATGACCAATGTTAGTCTGCCCTCTAACAACGGTCCTTATTTCTTCATCAAGACCCCTGTTCAAAGTAAAATCAATGCCATAATTTGAAACAAAAACAAACTACATGCATCCAAAAAATTGCTGGTCACTCACTATAAATATTTTTACCATCGGTTAACATATTCTAAGATAGCAAATGTTAAATCCAAGACTTTGCAAGACAGCAAGACAAATGCTACTTTCCCGCAAGCCCTAGACTTTCTTAGCCTTGCAAAGAAAATTATAGTAAGAGTCTGCCACTTGACACAACACATACTTATGATCTTACTGTCTCTGATGCATAGTAGTCGAATGCTAGTTTACCCCATTAGAACTGTATTTTGTCAGACTATCTTGTTAACAATTTGCCAGTGTCCATAGAATTTACATCTACGTGGAGTGGGGTAATGTGACAGTAAAAGCATCTGGCCAAGCCCGAGACATGCGTGTATCTGGCAATAACCCTAGCCAGACCCAAACCCAAACCACTCGATTCTGGGTTTAACATACCACCATGGGGCCTTAAGGTCTTAGGAGGTGCGGTGGCCTCATGGTTAGTGCACTTGTCTCCGGATCAAGCAGTCCAGGTTCAAGCCCTGGCTGGGGACATTGTGTTGTGTTTTACGGCAAAACACTTTATTTTCACAGTGCACCTCTCCCCACCCAGGTGTATAAATGGGTACCGGCTAATTTAAAGCTGGAGGTAATCCTGTGATGGACCAGCATCCCATCCAGAAGGGGAGTAGAAATACTCCTAGTTGCTGGTAGTCAGACTTTATGAGGTATTGAGCAGCATCTCTCACTGCCCATTTTTAACCTCTGCAACTAAATTAATTCTCTTCTATAGCACATCCAAGGCAGCTCAACCACAGATTTAGTATAAAATAATCTTATAAAGACTGTGCTTATTTTCAAGGCTGTCTAGAGGTCTAAATACAAAATGTAGGTATTCCACTACAGATCTGCCAATTTTATAATGAATGTTGTTTCTCTTAGAGGAAAAAAGTTGTATATGATTTGTAATTCTTACCTGATTCTTAGCCTCATCTTGTTAACAACATCATCTATATTGGCTAGGGACTGAAATTTAATTAATAAAAAGTAAAATAAATAATTAAAAATAATAAATGACACATCAGTTCATGTGTAGCATGCAAAGTTGATAAGAAAATTGCTACATTGTAACTCACTGTTCCTCGTTTACACCATTCAAAAGATTCAGTGCTAACTGCTTTATATGAGGAATGAAATGTTTGATAAAGTAGGAACTATTAATGTGCAAAGGATAAGAGACTAATCCACATTTGTTGTTAAATTTTAGTGAATTTATGTACGCTAAACTTAAATTTCGCTGTGTGACCATGCGATCTGGTCCCAGTCAACGACCCATATTTCACCCTCGCTCACCATAGAGTCTCCAGTAGCTCAGTGGTTAGAGCGTCCAGCTACATCATGCAGGGTCATGGGTTCAAATTCCATCTGGAACTGGGAATTTTTTTTGCAAGTCGATGTGATTTCTACATTCAGTATTCCTTATAATAAACTTAAATTGCTGAATTTAAACAAACCTGTTCAGTGGGAAAGAGTGAATTAATATAGTCCACTGGGTTAAAATCTTTGCCGTCCAAGGGATCATCACTCTTGAAAACCTAATAAAAAAAGATTAATAAAACACAAAAACAGAGATCAGTTTCAAACTTTTTTAACAACCCTTGTTAATTGTCCATAGTTTTGGTTTCAATACTCGAAGAATCCGCCACGTAGGGGGTTAGCCTTCACAGCTTGTTAATTTTGGATTAAACAGCTTTTCCTACATTGGCTCACTACTATTGAAGGAGCAACACTTCCAGGTAAATGTAGCTAATTATAAAATGAGTAACTAAAGGTGTATGTAGATGACTGCAACCTTGGCTAGTTACTATTATTACTACAGCTTTCTCCCAGGCCATCACGGTCAAACATTTTGTGACATTACAGAAACATAGAGACGCTTTATCATTCCTACCATGTGACCCTAAAACCATTGACCATGGCAAAATATTAAGGCCTAGAAACTAAAGGCAAACCAGAACCAAAAGTGCAAACTAAAAATGTTCCAGTATAAATTGATGGGATCAGGTTTTGTTCAATATACAGAGATGGAACTGAGGGTAAAACTTCTTGAAAGAATTTCCTCAACTTCTTGCAACTTACTAGTTTAAATCAATTGCCCTTGACTTCAAGGAGCATCAAAAATAAACTTAATTCACACAGCTTGTAATATCAACTACATGTACAAGTATCAATTTGCAATGTTTCATTGTAAAATATAAAATTTCATTTAGATTCATTACACTATGGAAGGCTCATTACTTAATCTGCATTAACAATTGCTAATTTCAAGAATTACTAAGTAACAACCATGAAATTCTATAATTTCAGAACTCTACACCAACCTACCCTTACCATAACTTTCACTCCTGCAATTCAGCTAACAGTTATCTTTGGCTTATACCTTCGCGCTAAACATGCTACTATGCATGTGTTCTTGTAGCAACATACCACTCATTTTCTGACTTCAATTTTAATCAGATTATCAATAATGAAGTATATCAATAATCAGAGTTAACTGGGAGATCTGCTGTTGGCCAGCAGGTGATCGACTTGGGCATGTGTACTTGAACCATTGCTGTGTAGTTTTGCCCTCATGGTCTTGCTCTGCCTAGCTTCGTCACTTTTGCCTTTGATTTGCCCCCTCCCAACCACCTCTTGGTTCATGGTGGGCCCTGTGCCTAGGTAAGTATGCTTATTCTCCACTGAGAATTCAGTGCAACAGGTGCCATGGGGAGGTTACCCGTCGGAGGTAGGCATGGTTACCCCCTTTATTTGCACTTTGCCCGCACTCGCTTGCTCATTGCCTGCTTTGCTTTCATTTGGCACCTACAGCTGTACCCTCCATTTGAATATTGCTTATCGACAAGTTAACTAGTTATAATTCATCTTAATTAGAAATTATAGTCACAGCAATTAACAGAAGGCATAAGGTATACAAACACTATTTTGTATTATTATTTCTTCATCCATTTGAGAGGACTAATTGAAGGGCAGGCACCCCAGCCCCTCTTTCACTTAGTCCATCATGCATGATACGAAAGAAAACCGTGAGAGAATAAATGGCCATATGAACTCCTGGGGATGAGAAGCAGGTGAAAGGAGGGACTACCACCTAAGCCAGAGAGTTTGACCTTTCATGGCCGAGCGATTTTTCCAATAAATTTGCAATCTCATTACACATATCCAATAGGATTCGTCATCTTTACATAGAATAGAATAGAAAGCCTTTATTTTAACACAATAAGTTTTAAAAGCTAAAAGCTTGTGGGGTCGTGTCTAAAATAAAAGACCTGATAACTATGTAATAATAAGCAAAAATTAAAAACTACTGACCTTATAAGAACCTGATCTATATTTACAATATTTACACATCATAAAACATTCAAATATAAATAAAATAATCATCATAATGCCACACAGTTGAGGCAGACACTACATTGAATTTAAAATCTTTAATCCTGTCATTATCACCTGCTGTTAACAACCCCAGGAGATGTCTTCAATGAAATCGCTTTCCTCTTCAAGTAGCAGGGCAAAACCATGCCGTGAGATGTGTATCTTTGTTCGTTAAGCAAAACTGCTTAAGAAGTTTTGAAAAGAAGACGGCAAAGGAGGCATCTTGTAATGATTTTTTTGCTGTGTTTGTAAGTTTAAATTTAAATGTTGTTGCAAAATTTCAAATTTCAGTCATCAAACTGCGGTGCCATGTTTGCTGATAGCAGCAAAATCTTTGAAGTGAACGTTCGGTTTCAATTGAAAGTCTGGTTCAATCTTTTTAATGGAGGGCAGAAAGGCCAAGTTCAGTCAATTCATATTTACGGAATTGTTCTTCAACGATGCTGTTGACCTGGTGTTGAGGGGCAAAAGTACTAACATGCTCTCATTCGGGGTCCAGGCGAAAAGCTTTGCCAAACAAAACACTTGATAAATTTAACTCTTTCCATAGCCTGCTGGCAGAATCACAAGAACATCACTGCCTGTGAGATGCAATTCCGATGCTTTGATTTGCTCCAGTTCCAAAGCTTTCTATTTTCAGAAAGCGAGATAAACATTCCTGCAAGACATCACACATATCCTGAATGTTGACAAAGTGTTGTCAATGCTCCTAACATAAGCCAATCATATTTTTGCTGTGTGAGAGCAACACATAATTCAAACTCTCTGGCCTAGGCGGTCGGCCCTTCTTTGGTACATGTCTTGCCCCCAGGATTTCACACAGCCATTTTTTCCTTGTGGTTTATTTACAGTTGCACTCAACAGACTAAGCAAAAGAGGGACTACTTGTATATTCATACCCCTCCCGTGGAAGCCTCTCTTTAGTTTGAGATTCCCACCCCTCTGAATATTCTGGTGTTGCTTCCTACTTTCCTGTAAAAATTTTGTTTTTGAAACCCCTCTCCCCATTGGAATTTCCGTTAACCTTCCTAGGGAGGGTATGGATATTTTCTGGAACTGCACATTTCAGCCACAGCTTGGCATTGCTTGGACCAGAGTTTTCCATGCTAGAGAAGAAAAGCGCAACATAAATATTCTATCGTTAGTGACTTGTAAGTCACGTGATGTATGGAGATATGACCATGGGCTCAGTTGAGTTGTTAAACTGTAGATCTCGTAGATCCATGATTAAAAGTTTTAACAAAGTGTTTTATTGCAGAATTGTGGTTTTAAATTGGTGGCAGCAGTGAACAAAACAAACTTTACATCTACCTGTGGTCAATGGAGATATTTTGATGGCTTTTGCAACTGAATATCATCGTTTTGTGTGGTTCTGCGTGGAAATTTGGCAGCTTGTGTGTTTGCTTGCGTGGTTTCATCAGTTTGCAATGGCGGAAAACTCAATTGTGGAGTCAGAATTCAAAGAGATGAGTTGTTCGACGCCAGTTACCCCTTTTAAGCCAGGAAATCCATTTACACCAGAGTCTGATTCAAGTTGCCAATCTCACTCTGCAAACCCATTTGCGCCAGAGAACAAATTAATTATTCAGCTAATTTTTTTACACACCACCAGGAGTTTATGAAACCTGTCAAAAATCCTCTGGATTATGACGGTACTCAGTCGCTACGAGATTATTTGAAACACTTTGAGTGTTGCTCTAATGTTAATGGTTACAGCAAAGAAGAAGCCGCTGTATACCTGGCCACAAGCCTTCATGGAGAAGCCCAAAAGGTGCTAAAAGGCCTGTGATACCAACTCTCAAAATTACAAGAAGATTGTTGACAGACTGGAGCTTCAGTTAGGAGTTAAAAAACAACACGAGCTGCACCAGCCACATCTGCATAGTCATCACCAACAGGAAAATGAGAGTGTTCAAGCTCTTGCTGCAAATATCTGGTCTGTGTCCAGTCTAGCTTATCAAGATTTGTCTCCTGGCACTCAGGAAAAATTTGTCATCCAGAATTTCTTTGATGACATCAAAGATCAAGATGACAGGCTCGGATTATGCAGAGATAAACCATGCACCATGGATGAAACACTGTCGTTGGCTTGTGAACTTGAAGCATTTTGTCTCTTGTCTGGGGATTGGCGAGGAAGCTCTCCGAAGGTTTGCTCTGTTGATGAAGTTGAAACAGAGCCTGATTTATTTAAAGCTCAGATGGAAATGTTATGTTCTGACCTTCAAGCGCAACAACATCAGGAGACTCAGCAAGATGCTCTTCAACAATTAGTTCAGCAGATACGACGGCTCTCCCAGTCAATGTCTCTGAACACCTCTGAAAACCAGCAACGCCCACCTGCTCCACTATATTTCAGTCGAAATGGTCCATGCTGGGATTGCAAAGAATTTGGCCATTACCGTTGTAACTGCCCCGCATGCAAGTCACCTGACCACAACAAACTGGACTAGGGAAACGGCAGCAGGGTGCCACCCAAGGGCCAGGGGGATGCCTGAGTGAGAGTGATGCTGGCCCCACTTCTGAACATGATGTGAACAATGCTATTCCACAGCCATTGTCAAAGCAGGATATGGGTTGTCGTGATGTGCCCATGGAAAGGTCACAAGTTAGTAACAAATTACGAGACCTTCATTTGCCAGGCTTTATTGGTGGAACTCGTGTTATGTGGTTGATAGACACTGGTGCTGCTCGGTTGATTGTGTCATTCAAGATTTATAATTCTTTACCTGCCAGTGTCAAGTTTAGTTTGCGATTGCTCTTGCTGATGGTCAGCAAGCAAAAACACATGGTTTGAGACATGTTGTAGTGTGGCTGGGTACTAAAGAGTTTGAAATGCATGTAACTGTGGCTGAGGTTGAGGATGAGGGCATTCTTGGTATGGACTTCCTGTCACAAGCTGATTCACATTGTAAAAAACCAAGTGTGGATTAATGGAAAAGTGTTTGATTGTAAGTTCTGATTTCAAGAACCAGCCCCTCAGTTTGTGATACATGGTGTGACGGTCAACAGTTATTGAACCTAACACTGAGGTGATTGTCCCAGTCACTGTTCACAAACGTTCTACTAACTTAAATCCAAAGGCATCTCAATTGGGCATCCAATTGTTAGAGCCTTGCCTTACTTCACATTTGCAACAAAAAGGCCTCTATGTTGCAAGGACTCTGGTGGATGTAAAAGAGGACAGGGGTGGTTCCCTAACATGTTTTTAATGATTCTGACGAAGTTTACAACTTGGCTGCCCAGGCTAAAAGACTGTGGTTGCCCAAGATAAGCCGGTTATTGATGTCACTTCACTGGAGCTTTATGAAGAGAATCAAGAGACTGTTGTGGGCCAAGCCAGAGTAATCAATCAGCATGTGTTACACAAAACCATTGAAAGGACTCTACCAGAATCCCTACAGGAACTTTTACAAAGGAGCACAGAGCATCTGACTGACAGTAAAACTGAGAGACTGCAAGAGTTACTGTACAATTACCAACATGTGTTCTCCCTTTCTGATGGGGACATAGGCACCACACATATGATCCAGCACAGAATTGAAACAGGCATTGTGCTCCCTATCCAACAACAGCCCCGGCACACCTCTCAATGGAAACATGATGAAATCACGCAACAAGTAACTGACCTATTGCAGCAAGGGAAGTTGAAAGAATCATCAAGCCCTTGGTCCTCCCCAGTTGTGCTGGTGACCAAAAAAGATGGCAGCCAGAGGCTGTGCATTGACTATGGCCAGTTAAATGCAGCTATGGTAAAGGCTGCTTTTCGCTTGCCGTGCGCTGACAACTCAGTGGCTGCTTTAGGTGGGTCAAGATGGTTTTACACCTTGGATCTTGTTTCCGGTTACTGGCAAGTGGCAATGGACGCGAACACCCAAGAAATGGCAGCATTTGTAACCCCAAGCAGCTTGTATGAATGGAATGTGATTCCATTTGGCCTTTGTCAGGCACCAAGCACATTTACCAGATTGATGGAACTTGTCTTGAAGGGCTTTCATTGGAAAATCTGCTTGATTCACCTCGATGATGTGATTGTCATGGGGTGCACATTTGAGGAAGAGTTAGGGCCTGTTTACAAGGAGGGAGGGTTATCCTAGCAAGAGGTTAACCCTAGCTGGAGGGCAAAAGATAGCCCGCGTTTACAAGCAAAATTGCACAGGTAGTAACCCTAGCTGCCTTGTAAACACAACGAAGAAAAAAAGAGGAAATGTGTGAGTGCTAGGGTAACCCTCCCTCCTTGTAAACAGGCCCTTAGAGCAGCAGAAACAGGTGTTTGAGCGACTGGCCTGGGTGGGGCTGAAGCTTAAGCCGAAAAAGTGTTTTCTCTTCCAGAAATGGGTTCACAACTGGGACATGTGGTCACAGAAGAAGGTATCAGGTATCAAAAGCTTCCTTGGACTTGCCTCTTATTACTGCCGGTTTGACTACTGTACAAGCTAACAGAAACAAAGACAGCATTTGCTTGGAAAGGAGAATGTCAGCAGGCCTTTGACAGCTCGAAGGGTTCCCTTACATCCGCTAGGGTCCTGTCCTACCTGACCAGAGAGGGGAAGTTTGTGCTAGACACCGACACATCAGACCATGGAATTGGTGTAGTGCTATCACAGCTTCAAGATGGGATGGAAAGACCTATTGCATTTGCAAGCTGACTATCGTTGAAGTCTGAAAGGAACTATTATGTGACTCATCTGAGCTCTTGACAATTGTTGAGTTGGTGAAGCAACATTGGCATTACCTGATTCTGCATTCAAACTGATCATGCCCCATGCGTTCTGTCATTAAAGCTAAGGATCCAGAAGGACAACTGGCATGTTGGATTGAATTCTTAAAGGGACACTCTCACAATATATTTGCTTAAAACTGTTATACATTCACAAAATAGTCCCTAAATTTATGTAACAAGAACTTAATTAGCTCTAACTAAATGATTAAAAGCAATTTCTTGAAGAAAGTTCACACTGCAGCAACATTCTTGCAACATTTCAATCATTTTCGAGCCAAACTTGAACCTTTGAAAAACTGACATCCTGACACTTTTTCAAAAATCCATATCACAATCCGTTTCCATCCTCGTCATTGTTAGCCATCTTCACTTCCTAGTGGGTTTTAATCATTTGTCAAACACTGCTCTACAAAATAAAACCATTATTGTTCAGCTTCCAATGATCGATATATGTTTTTGAGATTTCCAAAATCATGCTAAAAATGGTGACAATGTCCCTTTACGTACTTTTGACTTTGATATCTAGTCTTGACCAGGACAACGACACCAGAATGCTGATGCACTTTCCCTTTAGCCCTGTGATGACCATTGTATGTGTAACACTCCAAATTCACTCGAGCTCGATGTGTACACTCTAAAAGCACATGCTTTAAGGTGGTCGAACACAGTTTTCAGGAGCCTATGCCAAATTCACCATTACTTTTAAGCTATTTATGTTTTGGCGCCCATTTAATGCAAGAGTCAAGGTTAATAACAGAAAAGTTTATTCTCACATTTTGGTTGAGATGTGTGCTGTTGCCATGGCAACGGGGCTGGTTAAAAACAAGGCTTAAAAAATGGTTTTTGTTTATTTATAAAAAAATCCAGTCGTTAGATTTTTTTCATCAGTTGCACACTACGAATTGACATTAAATCCCTTCTGTCAACACTGTTCTAATAAAATTTTGACATAGGCGATTTTCGTAATTCGCCGCAAATCGTTTTCACTGCATGTTCTGTATTATCAAAAATTCCCTATGTCAAAATTCAGATTTTTTGCGATAGATCATTCATGTGGTTTCTGAACTATTTTTTTGCCAAATTTCTTGAAATTCTAACGACTGGATCGTCAGAAATCGGCAAGTTTCTGCAAAAGCAATC
>Ga0126338_10003098_pt1:10000-11609 | contig 11609 bp, 7 predicted proteins | sample OrbCmetagenome_2_FD_92529 | JGI IMG/M metagenome (GOLD analysis project Ga0126338, IMG submission 92529) | Coral microbial communities from Petempiche,Puerto Morelos, Mexico - Orbicella C C metagenome | ecosystem: Host-associated > Invertebrates > Cnidaria > Coral | place... | reverse complement strand
GTCAAGCAGACGGTCAATATCCAGGTAGATTTCAAAGGCAACAATGAACCAAGGAGAGGCCGTGGGGGCAGTCGTGGTGGAAGAGGTGAAAGAGGAAGTCGCGGTGGCCGAGGTGGCAGGGGAAGAGGTCGTGGTGGATATAGTGGCGGATTTAGCAGTGGTCGTGCTGATTCTGAAGATAGTGCTGCAAACTTTGCCTTGAATTCTGAGGAATTCCCCACTCTTGGTTAACAGACCAGTTGTGGAAAAAAAAGGGAACTTGTGTTCCAAAAGACTTGAGTGCTGCATATGTTAAAAGGAACCAGGAGAATCTTACATGCATTTTGACAAATAGAGAAGACGATTTTCCAGAACTCATTTAATAAGTCACAAAAGAAGACAATATTTCTCAATAATTGAACAAGTGCTAATAACAAAAATGCACTTGACAAGCAGACAGTATATAGTGATAGTTATGTTGCTAGAGCAAGGTGCTATGTCATTGTACTCCATGTTACTTGAGTTGCTTTATATGGAGTTGCGAATTTAACTAGTCAAAAAGAAGACAACATAAAAAATATTATTGATGGAATTATACTTTTCTGACAACTGAGGCCAATCAAATTTGTCCTGACTCTAATGTTCTTTTACTTAGTGTTAACCTGTGAAGCTTGTGCATATGGTAAGATATCAAACTTGTTCACCTGATAGTGAGTAAAAAATATCACTCATTTCCGAGTGTGGCCCTGAACCACTCAGCCAGTTAATTAATCATGCTTGGCCTTGAGATCATCCACAGTCTAGTCTTAAATGTGATAGTGAAGAAGTATTTGCTTTTTCAGTTCTGTATTTAATTGCAACTCATTTCCAGTTGTCAATAATGGTGTTTCTGTATTGTTCAAATTATGCCTAGGTTGGAAGCCCAATAATATTTTTCACAAGTTTGTTTTCTGTACAATTTGTAACTTTCCATCTGCTAATCGCAGGCCCCTTTTTATCATGTTACAATAATGGCAGAACTCTAAGTTTCTGCTACTAGGGTGAAATAAAAAATAAAAAGGGAAGAAAGTATTCCAGCTGTCGTTTATTGACTTCGTATAACTGACAGAATTTGGTTTCAAATTTGCTTCAATGTGAGTCAATAAAGCGTGTCTTTTCGTAGGTGATTGGTTTATTGTCTAAACATTTGTTACACCTTCGATTAAAAACATGAAGTCTAATGAGATTGAACTTCAGTTGAGTTTATCTTCAAGCTAAAACTGCGAAATGTTGATGAAGTAAGAAGTTCCCGTCGAAAATTCACGGTATCCTTTAAATTGTCACTTCGGTTGTTATCAACGAGCTTAACCTACGCATGTCGGGTTTTCGGGACCTTAATTTGTAAAGAGGTTGGTGCTATTTGCCTAATCAGCCGGGTTTAATTTGTGGAAAAACTTGGTGGAATAGATGGGTTTTTTCAGTGGTGTTTACGATTTGACCAAATGTTCAGGAAACTTTCGAATACAATAGTACGTTTTGAGTCGTTCCTTCGTCTCTGATAACTATTACTTTGGTTAGGCCTGGCCAGAGCATTTTGCCTTCCCAGCTTGCCTTGAGCTCAGTAAACACCTGGGGCAGCAGGTATCCTCTA
>Ga0126338_10003098_pt1:0-5000 | contig 11609 bp, 7 predicted proteins | sample OrbCmetagenome_2_FD_92529 | JGI IMG/M metagenome (GOLD analysis project Ga0126338, IMG submission 92529) | Coral microbial communities from Petempiche,Puerto Morelos, Mexico - Orbicella C C metagenome | ecosystem: Host-associated > Invertebrates > Cnidaria > Coral | place... | reverse complement strand
ACCTGGATACTCTATTTTCTTTGCACCTTGAACATGTAGACATTTGTTGTGATATCAAGTTTCAGATGCAGAGTTTCTGGGGTAAATTTTTGCAAACAGACAAAGAAGAAAATTATCATTTTCTTGTACATTCTAAATCAGACAGGATATATCAAGAAGTCTTTTGCAGTAAGAGTTTTTGTTCCAACATGTGTGACTGTTTATAGGGGAGAGCTACCATCTGTACAGCAGAGTCATGTTGCCATTGCTCAATTGAGACATCCTGTAAACCTGGGAAGGACACTTGAGGAGACTCATTTGGTCGTCTTGGTTCTGGCTCCTAGTAAAGCAGTAAGTGTAGGATCTTCAGGACTTGTTAACACTAGAACAGAGTAATGGGTTCTGAAACAAAGGCCGATACATACAGAAACAAACAAGCAGAAGCGTTTAGCTGATTATGGTGGTCGTTGTCATTTTTTAACAGGGCTGTGCTCTAGAATCGCCCAGGTGCCACAGGAGACTACTAGCATTTGTCTTTGATTGACTGGATAAACTTATTTTTTTCATATAAGTGCTGGGCACCCATGATTTCATGACTAGGAACCTAAGTTGGGTTCCTCGCAATTTTTCTTAGACAACATCCTTTTAAGGTTTCCATTCAGACGCAAAACAAAAATTTGGGTTTACAGGAAAAAAGTTGGTGAAGTCTAAAGTCAAATAAATTGTATTGAAAAGACACCTGTTTATGAAGCAACATTTCAATGTTTCATTTTCACTCTTGGAAGCAAACACATGCATTGTGGTCTTTACTTTGTGTGATAAATAATTCAAACATAACAGTATTATTTGTACTAGAAAGTATGTGTTTGGACAATTTTTGCTCTTTAGAATGGTTTTGATTATGACTGTCACTTGTATGAACCAACTCTTATTCAATTGTAACCACAGCTTTCTAGTAGTCAGTGGTTGATGAGGGTCCCCAATAGGTTTGGCGTGATGCGGGATTTGGCTTTTTTTCACCATGATATTTGGGATTTTAGCTGAAAACAGGGGCGGGAAGCAGGAATTACAATTACGAGCGAGAGTGGGATTTCGTGTTTTTATGGGGTTGGGATGTGGGATTTGCAAGGGGAACAGAGCGGGATACGGGATTTCAATTCTTATGTGACCTTATAAATTGTTATTGACCAGCGCAAAAAACACAAGCTGACAGAAACGAACTGTATAGCTGTGTCAGGTTTCAAGTAATGAATAGCAACTGCTCTGTACCCTGTCAGGTTCTTTCAAACGTGTCGTCCATTTCCGACATTTTTGATGCTTGCATCTGTAACCTTGACCTCCCGATCCTTTCTAGTTTTTCTAGTCTTTTGGCTTGTTTTGGTCAGGATGGCCACACTGGATGGCGGTGATAGTGATTTACCGAACGAAGTATGCAACATTACGAATTGCATCACCATCTATTAGACCATAATACGAAAAGGATGTGCGAGCAGGAATGCCTTCATTCGGAAAGAAAAGTTCTGAGCCCAGTTTTCAAGTAAAGTGAAGACACTGAAAGCTTTGAAAGAAACTGTCAAGTGTGTTTACGGGCCATCTCTTGAATATGGGAATGAACAATCTTTTTCTTTCACTGATACGTGGACAAAAGGAAACAAAACAGTAAACCGTTTAAGGAGAAAAACGTTATAATCATTTGTGCTTACATATCTGCTACCCATTGAATTCTTTTGTGATCTTGTATGCAATATCTTGTTTTAAAAAGCTTGTGCCAATAATTAAATTAATTATCAATTTAAAAAATTGGTAATTTACCCAGAAATGTCCTGGAAAAGTAGGCGGAAGCGGGATTTCCAGGCAAATAGGGGCAGGATGGTGGGATTAACAGGAAAAAATGGGCAGGAAAGCGGGATCTGAGAACCCTATTATGGACCCTCGTTAATTACAGAATAATTGTTTATATTCCAGCACTAGGATACTTGTAATGAAAGCACTGCATGTGTTCACGCTAAATCTTTGTCTCTGTCAGAAAAGTACCAAGAACTCTTTAGAGACAGGAAGAACTTTTGCAACACTGCTGTCAGATATAGAAACAAGACAATTACTTATTGAAGTGGAAACCGAGGAACAATTTAAGGTTTGCTCAGAACTTGTCATATCTTCACAATCATGGCCAGACCAGTAATTACTCTGTGAAATGTCTTACCCCATGCACTGTATATCAAGCTTGTCTCTCATTTTGTCTGCAGAAAGTGTTGTCTGATCGCAAAGACCTGCTCTCCTCCAGATCATACGCAACAATTAGACCAGCTAGAAAACCTCCTGCTGTTCAATCAAAATCCTCCTTTACCCATAGAAGAGATGATCAAAAGGTACATGTAATCAAATACCTGAGACTTAGCTTAACTTAAATATTTTAAATACTGCACACTGTTGGGTTCCTTATGCGCCTAGTGGCACAATAAGACGAGATGATGACACTGTTGGTTATTTCTTTTCCAAACATTTTCATCAACAATGATCAAATTCATGTTTAGGTTTGATATCTAACATAATGAATTACTTCTTCCATAGAACTAATAATACCCTGATACCCTGATACCCTGATACCCTGATACCCTGATACCCTGATACCCTGATACCCTGATACCCTGATACCCTGATACCCAGATACCCTAATACCCAAATACACCAATACTTTAATACCCTAATACCCAAATACCCCAATACTTTAATACCCTAATACCCTAATACACAAATACCCAAATACCCTAATACCCTAATACCCTAATATGATAATAACCTAATACCCTAATACCATAATAACCTATCAACCTAATACCCTAATACCCAAATATCCTCATAGCAAATACCCTAATATCCTAATGCCCCATAACCCCAATACCTCAATATCCCAATAAACCAATACATTAATACCCTAATACCCCAATACCCTAATACCCTAATACCCTAATGCCCTAAAACCCCAATATCTCAATATCCCAATACACCAATATTCTAATGCCCTTATACCCTAATACCCTTGATATACCCTAATACTCTTAACCTTAATGCCCCATGACCCAAATACTTCAATATCCCAATACACCAATACCCTAATAGCCTCATACCCAAATACCCTAATAGCCTAATGCCCTAACACCCTAATACCCTAATACCCTAATACCCTAACGCCTCATAACCCCAATACCTCAATATCCCAATACCCCAATACCCTAATACCCCATAACCCCAATACCTCAATATCCTGAGATACCAATACTCTTATGCCCTTATACCCTAATACCCTAATGCCTCAGAACCCCAATACCTTAATATTCCAATACACCAATACCCTTATGCCCTTATACCCTAATACCCTCATACCCTCATACCCTAATACCCTAATACCCTAATACCTTAATACCCTAATGCCCCATAACCCCAATACTTGAATATCCCGATACACCAATGCCCTAATACCCTTATGAGTTTCTGCTGAAACTACAAAGCATTGTTGTACCAATGAAGCAATTCATTTCCAGTGACTGAATGGTTTATACATTAAGGCCACTTGGTTTTATTAGAAATTTCTGGAGGAATAGGATATTAATAATAGTGCAAATTATAACCAAAAGTTTTGTCCGTCAATTTGACAGAAATCAGAGCTGTTTTCCTTTGGAAGAGGACTTATTAGAGACTTGAAAAGAAGATGGCCACATTATTTATCAGATTTTAAAGATGGTAAGTTGAGGGAGAATGTGTGCTGCAACTAAGATCTTAGACACTTTGAGATATTACAGTCCTAACTTGGTGTAATGGAGATAAAACTAGTCCTGAATCATGCTTTAGTGTGCATCATCAAGTTATCATATGCCTGTGGATGTTTGTGGAGCATGACAGAAGTGTAGAGCTGTTGGAGACACAGCTAATAATAATACTGATGATAATGATAATGACAATGATAATGGTAATGATAACAATAATAAGCAACTTTATTTGAGGGTAGCACACAACAGTAATCACTGAAAAACCAGTGGCCCTCGTATAAATATTTACAGAATAAAAGGATGATGTGTTAAGAATTAAAAATATAGAAACTGACTCTTAAATATGTAACAATAATATAAAAAACGAAGATATGAGACACTCTAAAATATTAAAAAGCAAAGCATTGGATCAAGTCTAACAATTAAAACAAGAAAATTAAAAATTTAGATGATAAAATGGTCCAATTCCTGATAACTGTCCATAAAAAGTTTAAAGATAGATTCTGTGAAGTTTGAAAGATTAGGTTGGTTTTTAATATGAGCAGGAATCATATTCCAGAGGCGGCTAGTCAATACTGAGACCTCAGTCTCCCGTTTGAATCAGGGGCAGATAGGGTTTAATTGACCATGCCTGCTCGTTCAAGCATCTGGGTAAGATAAGATGGGCACTCCCCTAAAATTCGTTTATATACCAATATTGACTTTTTGTCACCTGAGGGCACCTCTAGCTTCTTGAATGCTTTTCCAATTTCCCAAGTGCATCATAACTGTTAAATAGATTGTTTTGTAACTCTGCCAGTGGAAAGTAATCTACTACCATGGCTGCTCGTTTCAAGAAAAATTTATCTGGGGAAGCAAAAGTTGAAATGATGTATCATAGTGATTTATTTTTATGTCTAGTGATCAATTTCATAACCCAATAGGAATAAGAGGTCGTCATACCATTCCTAAGTTGATTTCCACAACACTGTTCTTGTACTTTGCCTGCCTTCTACCATCTATTGCTTTTGGTGTCCTCAACAGCCGTAACACCAATGGACAAATTGGTGAGTAAGAACTGTAATATCTACCAACATTATTATTATTTCCTTTATTTACAGCACTTAAACAGCAAAGCAAGGCATTCATAATTCACTGGAGTTCAATTATTATTTTTTTTGGGGGGGGGGGGGGGGAAGGGAAACTGGGTTTGAAAAAAAAAAAAAATTTTAAAAACCTCTCCCCCCAGTTGCGAAGGGTGAACATCAATATATT
>Ga0126338_10003096_pt1 | contig 11611 bp, 10 predicted proteins | sample OrbCmetagenome_2_FD_92529 | JGI IMG/M metagenome (GOLD analysis project Ga0126338, IMG submission 92529) | Coral microbial communities from Petempiche,Puerto Morelos, Mexico - Orbicella C C metagenome | ecosystem: Host-associated > Invertebrates > Cnidaria > Coral | place: Petempiche,Puerto... | reverse complement strand
TTAACAAGTTATTTGAACCATTTCATTTTATTCCTTTTAGGAGGAGTATGTGGAAGAAGGAATTAATTGGAGCCCAATTGATTATTTCAACAACAAAATTGTTTGTGATGTTATTGAAAGCAAGGTAAGATCACAAGCACTTTCTCATCAAATGATGCTGGACCTGGATGTAGAGATCTAGACACAGCATAAATGGTTTGTGTGATGTACTTAAGACAAAAGTGTAAATGAGCTTTCAGGCCAAGGTAGCACAGAGTTGGAGCTGCCTAAGAACATGACACAATGACTCCAGCCTGCACTTAAATTTTATAAAAAAATTCTGGGCATGGTCAACAAAGGAGGAATCACTACCCCATGATACAATTATCAAAGTGTTGATACTGATGATGCTGTAGACACTGAATTTATTTAATGCTAGACAACTTGTTCTGCGACATTGCTGTGAGTGGATTAAGGCTAATATTGTGCAATGGCTTGTTTGTATTGACAGAAACCTCCAGGTATCATGTGTGTCCTTGATGATGTATGTGCCACAATGCATGCTGTTAGTGAGGGTGCTGATGCTACTCTTCTTGAGGTGTAGTATTTATTTAAACAGGATTGTGCAATTTCATGTATACAATTCAGACACTTAGACCAGTTATAAATCAATTCATTACTCATTATCTAATAAGCTTTGGACATGCAACATTATAGATTATACTGAGCTGTAATGCAGAATATTATCATAACTGACGTATATAGCAAGCATCACACACTTTCTTAGGATGTATTATTTGGCAGTATGTTCAACATGTATACATTTTTTGGACTTTGTAGAAACTGAACAATGCCGTGGGGACACATCAACACTTTCAGGGAGTCAGTGGTGGGTTCATCATTCACCACTATGCAGGAAAGGTAATTGTTTTTGTCATTTATTACAATTTGTGGCAACATACATGATTCAAACAGAGCTTTTCTGGATTTGTTTCAGGTAACTTATGATGTTGTTGGATTCTGTGAAAGAAATCGTGATGTTCTTTTTAAGGATCTTATAGAGCTTATGCAAACAAGTGAAAAGTGAGTTCAAAATTTAGTGTATCAGGTTTTTTCAATTCTATGTACATATCACCCAGTCAGATAAATAAAATAATTTATACCTTGTGTTGTATGTCTCTGAAGTCAGTGAAGACTCTGATGAGTCCTTACAACTGGCAACTGATAATCTTATGCATTTAATCTCTACTCTAAAATTTTAGCTGAACTCCTAACTAAGGGAATTGAAAAGGGAACATCACTTTAAACTCTCACTTACTCTGATCAAATGTGATTTGTGATTTGAACGGGCTTTTGTTCCCTTTGATCTCCTGATATGCAAATCTGTCTGTGAGAAAAGGGCTACTGCTTTTGTTTTAAGGCTGATAAATGGCCATTAGCTTTGAAGGCTGGTGTTAAACTGATCTTGATCTGAACTTTCTAACAATAGGGTTTTCTTTCTAGTCCTTTCATAAGGAATCTTTTCCCTGAAGATGTAAGTACAGACAAGAGAGGAAGACCCACGACAGCTAGCAATAAAATCAAGGTAAAGATGTTATCATGTTCATACATGTATTACCTGTGAATCATCCCTCAGTGGAAAATATCAAAAAAGAGATAGGACTTGCAAGTGCTAGTTTGTTCATAGACTCTAGAGCTATGCTTAGGAGCTGCCATGGATTAGCAGCCCTGGAGGGAAAGTGTCCCTGCATACTCCCAGCTAAGCCTGAGGCAGGCCTTACCTTTTTACTTCAGGAGGAGCTCTGAGCAGTTTTCAGTTGATTACACTTAAGGGGAAACCAAAGTAATCACAACGACCAATCACAACAAATGTAACCAACATGATGAATCAGTGACCGCTCAATACAAGGTGAATACAAGTAACCAGAACCGAGCTGAAGAAAATGCATGTGTCAGTTTCACATCTGGTTTGTTGTGTTGGTCACAGAAGCTTGTTAAGCAAATTACAGACTGTAGTAGAGCAAATTTTTAGATTACTTTTGACCCTTAAATGAATACCACGTGACATACATGTATTATGCTAACAAGTAACTCACAGTGCTTGCTAGTTATTACATGTTGCAGCATGAGTCTTGCCACACCCCCATCACAATGGCTGTCAATAATACATGTTTCTTTTGTATTATTTTAGACTCAAGCCAACCTACTGGTGGATAAACTGATGAAGTGTACTCCACATTACATCCGTTGTATCAAACCAAATGAGAGCAAGAAGGCTCATGATTGGGAGGCAGACAGAGTACGGCATCAAGTGGAATATCTTGGTCTCAAGGAAAACATCCGTGTTAGAAGAGCAGGTTTTGCCTACAGAAGACCCTTTCAGAAATTTCTTGATAGGTAAGTGTGCAGTTACAAATACCTGAAAAATTGGTTGCAAATAAGCATAGACCCAAGACAAAGCACTGAAACTCTGGAATCCTTGTGAAAAGCTGCAATGATGACATGTGACAAGTAACATCAATGTATATGGTTACCTATTTATGAACTTGAAGTTGATAAACATTCGGTGACAGAGGTAGTCAAGGAAATTTCAACATATCGTATATCAAATTTGGAGTTCATCATTATTATCGATTTTATGTGGTATTCCAATCCTCCCTCATTCCCCTTTCAATGTCGTAGTTTTCAACAGGATCTATATATAAATAAATACCTGTTAAGTGCATTGACTGACTCTGTCACTGTGTAACTGACATATGTAAGGTTCATTTGGTAACACAGTTCAACCACGAGAATTGATCTGCTCTTTAGATATGCTATCCTCACCAAGGAGACTTGGCCAAGATGGAGCGGAGATGTGCGAAGAGGAGTGGAACACCTGATGAAAGCTGTCAATATGGAATCAGATCAGTGGCAGATGGGAAAGAGCAAAGTGTTCATCAAAGCGCCAGAATCAGTAAGAGACTGTAGAGGACATTAGGGACATTCTTACTCTTTAGGGGACATTCTAAAAACACAGCCTGAACTTGTTTAACCTACAGTAAAACCTACAGTTTATACCTAAAGTAAGTTTCTAATTCAGTCTTTTGGGTTGATGACCAAAGCCAAGAAGGAAAGGCAGAAGGAAAATGCCAGCCAAGCACTTTGTTCAAGGTCGAGGAAAAAGCGTTGTAACACAAAACGTAAATTGGCAGAAGAGAAGATAAGCAACTTGCATCAAGATAAAGTGTTGTGGCGTTCCTTTTGCCAATTACACTTTCCACCTTAAGGAACTACTATTTACCATGGCTGCATCTTGATTCTTAATTTGATTACTTTCTTGAATTTCAGCTCTTCTTGCTTGAGGAACTAAGGGAAAGAAAGTTTGATGGCTATGCCAGAAAAATCCAGAAAGCCTACAGAATGTACAAATCAAGACAGTACTTTGCTGAACTCAAACAACAAGGTAAGTCAAACATAGAGGTGCTGGCTGATGTCCACTTCTCAGGATACTACATGTACACAAGCCATAATTTGAATGTACATTGACAGTGAGTGGTGAGTACCTGTAGGGAGTGTGGCTTCCTTTAAGTTGCAAAAGATAAGTAGTTTGGTAGCTAAAAACTCCAGTGGTAGCATTTCGATCGAGTCTGTGTGACAGAATTGGTTGTTGAGGAGCTTTTACTTTTTCGTTTTCCGTTATGAGGGAAAACCTGTCTCACTATGAGGCAAACACTCATCAGTATTTGGCAAGTGTTCTGAGTACCTTAGTTTGTGATTTAGAATCACTTGCCATTTACAGGACCTACACGCAGACTAAGCCTCCTAGTATACTGTGGCATCAAAGCAACTAATCAAAATATAAATTGGAAATTAGCTTCTGAGTAATTTTGATTTAATTATACTGTTCAAATGAGGTTTTACTGAAGTGCAAAAGGCACTAAATTGTTTTTATTGTTCTATGTGTGTGCTTCTTTCAGCATCAGACATCCTTTTCAACAAGAAAGAGAGACGAAGAGGCAGCATTAACCGTAACTTTGTTGGTGACTACATTGGTTATGATGGGAACCCAGCATTGAGAAGTTTAGTCGGTATGGACTCATTTATTTTAGTGCAACATTAATATTTATTTTATTTATGCTTCACCCTTTTAATCTTCTTTTAGAAAAGCGAGAAAGGATCGAATTTGCTGTCACAGTGAACAAATATGACAGAAGATTCAAGGTGGGATGTTGTTTTGATGAGATTCTTGGTAGTTTGGACTTTATTCTTGACTTAACTCTTCCATCATATTGACACACGTAGTTTACAAACGTGTGCATGCATTCTGTGTGTAATGAATCAGAATTGACCCTTTTTACAGGCAATGAAGCGGGACCTTCTGTTATCAAGCAAACACATTTACCTCATTGGAAGAGAAAAGGCAAGTGTGGTCAAAAAAAGAAACAACTTATAATATTTTCAGCATTGTTAAACGTCAGTTGCTCATCTATCTTTATCTTACGCGTACGTTAGTTATTGGTATCCTGGGAATCCTGAGGTACAATGCTCTCTCTGGCAAGAAATGTTATTCTTACAACTAAGCATTAGGCTTAAAATTCTCATGATCTTCCGCGCTAAATCCCAAAAAATTAAAAGCAAAACTTGATTAATGTAATCAGATGGCCCCTATACTTGGAATCCTTGTTTAAATTTCACCAGTAAATTCCACTTTGGTCAAAACTCTTCAAAATTCGTTTCTTTTTTTCAGCGCTGAAAGTAGAGACTGAAGTTTACAGTAATGTTGTGATAAATAATCTGTGTTGTAATTTCTCACTTTTAGGTGAAGAAAGGACCAGAGAAGGGTAAAGTGTACGAAGTGGTGAAGCGTAAACTAGAAATGAAGAGTATAGGATCGGTATCACTCAGGTTAGTGTGATTTAAGAGATTTTTTGCAGTGATACTTCTCCCTCCCCTCGCCTTGTGTTGGACTGCAACATCAGCACAGGTTTGACGTACAAGTTGACATGTCTACATCAGTTAGTGAGTTCAATGTTGTTGTCTGGAAAATAACGTTGACCAACTTTAATGGGAAGCAGGAATGTGACATTTTTGACAGTTTTCAAGGTTTCGAGTTAGAGCTGGCGACCAGTTAAAGTTTTCAGCTACTTCAAGCTGCTTGTAAATCACAGCAATTGAAATATAGCTATGTCGCCTAAAAACGTTTTCTACCTTTTTACCTTTAACATTGCCAACATTGTTGAGGTTCTCTAATAACTGTAAGTTTCGCATTGGGACAAAAAAACTAAGAGTAAGTACAATACTTGGCATTGTATTAACACCCCGCGTTTACCTGCCACCTGTAAAGGTAGATTAAGTCTGGATACGAGCCAAGTGGCCCATCAGGCCAGAGCTTATCCCGGTTTCCGTAGCATGAATTGACTAGGAGTATTCCTATTTTCCCCCGCCCTCCCCTGGTTGGGATGCTAGTCCATCGTAGGGTTACCCCCAGCATTGAATTCGTCCAGACCCATTTATAGACCTGAGTGGTGAGAGGCACTGGCACTTGCCCAAGAACACAACACAATGTCCCCGGCCAGGGCTTGAACCCGGACCGCTTGACCCGGAGACGAGCGCACTAATTATGAGGTCACCGCGCTTCCCTGCCTGTGTATATGTAGTTCTTAAAATACATCTCAGGAAAGAGCAAGATATTTTTGTGTTAACATGAATGTTTATAATGTAATTTATTTTTCCAGCCCTCTTCAAGATGACTTTATAGTGCTTCATATTCCTGGCGAGTATGACAGTGTTCTAGAAACCGTATTCAAGACAGAGTTTCTTACTCTTCTGTCATCAAAATATCAAGACTCTCTGAGTCGTCAGCTGAAAGTGGATATCGTCAGCAGGTATGATAAATTCAAAGGTTTTTGCGCAAGATGTCCCTTTAACGGTATTATAACCCAAAATGCATGTAATATTCCTCTATCCAGTCAACCGCCAACTGTTGCACGTAATACTTTTTGAAACAGGCCACAGCTGTTTCCCGCGAACCGTGTCTACCCAGCCAAATTTACAATCAAATGTTAGGAAAGCGAAAGTTAGAAAAATTAGTTGAGCGTCTTTTAGCCAAGCTGAATACAATCTTCCACCTAGTATGTTATTCTCATATTGTGTAAAATTCAATTTTCGAAAAAGCTTTTTGCCATTGGATTCCCATACAAACTCTAATTTCTGACCGCTTTGTCTACCTGTCACGATGGCGTCGAAAACCGTGATTAGGCCCGTTACAACCTGTGTTATTTCCTGGTCCTTCTCTGTCTCTTCGGTGCATGGCACCCAAGACCTCTAGTAGCAATCACTTCATACCCCACCAAATCGTTTCTAAACGTTCACTGTGTTATGGCTTTAAAAGGTTTAAATGTACAAGCCCGAGCTATCGGACGTGTGGAGAACTGTAAAAAGAAATAGTCTGCAAATATGTATTGTTTTCTTTTTACTGTGTATGTTGGAGAACAAGGTTTATGTCTACTAAGCGCTCTAACCATTGCTGGCAAAAAGCGCATTTCCTTGACAGCCTGTCGTTTCTGTTGAACCTTTCAGTATCACAGTGGCGGTGAAGAAGGAAGGGTGGGGTGGAGGAGGGACACGTACTCTGACCTTCTCTCCTGGTGATTCCGACTTCCCTGCACTCAAGCCTGCTGGCAAAACACTCAATGTCTCCATTGCACGAGGACTTCCCAAGGACACAAGTAAGTCTGCGAGACAGATCGCGTTTATACATACTATGTTTCTTCCAGCACCGCGAGGAAGCCATTTAATGTCCACAATATAACAAGTTAAAATGTTACCAGAACCCAGCTTTAAGAGATACGAGTATTGAAGCCCAAGGAAAACCGCATTTCCATAAGTACTGATACTATGCCATATTTCCCTTGTTTCGTCAGGACCTGGTCGTCAAGTCGCAGCCAGTTCTGGCCCAAGTAAACCCCGTCGTGCAGGCCCTGGGTACCCCTCGCAGCAACAAGCTCCCGGCCAAGTGCGTGGCCGAAAAGGGTCGAGTCTCAATAGGTATGCCCAAACGCACAAACAACCTTCATTGCCGAGATCTGGAGCACAACACCTGGCCCGAGGTCCTGCTAACATTGATGTCAGACAACAGGAATTCATGCGAACTCCAGAGTCAGGAGTGTGTGGGTGAGTTTGTGTTACGTTTTGTTTTTTAGCAGCAAGTTAGGGTGATGTTACATGCAATTGTTAGCCCGCGGTTTTCGTCTCGAGAATTGCTTAGCATCGTGAAGTTTAAATTACGCTATTCCATGACTGTTTTCAGTGTACCCGTGGGAACTCGTCTTAGTTGTTCATTGGACAAAAAGAGTTGGAAACTGTTCGAGTGTTCAGTGTTGTCTTAGATGACGATTTCGCCAAAATGATACACGTTCATCCAACTTGTTACAAAGTAACTCAGTGTGACATTGATGGGGTACCATGTCACTAATATGGAACTCTTATATCCTAGTTGCGCGGTTTTTGTTATTGCCGGTACATATACGATTTCTGGAAGAAACTGCGAGAAAAGTCGATAGCTGAGTGTTCTTGAAAAAAGCCCTCCAAAGACCTTTCAGTACCGCGTGCTACAACATAGGCAGAACAATATTGCATGTAAGATCACATTAGTGTACACGAACTATTATTCTGTAATCATAGAAAGATACCAGACAGGCAAAGTAATTATAAAAGTTAAAGGGGAATAGGCGATTTTATTGCCGTGTTGTGTTGTGTGGTGTTACACTGTAGGTAGTGTGCTGTGCTTTTGGTGCTTTTTGTCTGTGATGTTTTGGGTGTGTTGTTGATAAATTGAGTGATAAATTCCTTGTCAGAATTAAATTTCCTCCCGTCGGATTCTGCAATATAAAACAATAACCGGTGTAACACATAATTATACTGTAAGAGATTGATCAACGAAATAACACGTTTAGATACCAAACCGATAATTTTCAGGTTTAACTGTCAAGTGCCGTCTATTACCCAACCTGACTCAAAAGTTGCTTTTAAAATTTACAGGAAAATAAACTACCTCAATTTTAAAATTTATCCAAATGCATCACAGTTAAAGCCAAGTTAACAACTTACGCTGCGCTGAAATAGAAGCAGTTAGGTAATTGTGATCTTCTCAACGCCTTTATTGAATTCACGACCTTTAAACCATAAACAGATTTAACCGCATGAACCCACCCGTCACTACTTTACGAGGAGGAACTCGAGCGACTTATCCCACTCCCAGTGGACGCCATGTGGACTCTCCACCACATATCCACCATGCGGCATCCTCCCTGCAGTTTGGCGACGGCTCCCGTCAATATGGGAAAAATCCTGAGCAGTGGGATACTGCAGTCTATGGACAGTATAGGAAAACTTACGGTGGGCAGAATGCGCCGTACAACGCAACGACTTTGAGACGAACGTCTGAGGATGGTAAGAGGAGGGTAAGTTTTGAAGACGACCACGTGAATGCCGCCAGACAAGCCAGGCAGCGCCCGCGTTCTGCCAACATTACCTCTCAACGAGAGGTAATTCATGTCTTTCCATTCAGTGAGAAACACGATGAAAGATTGCATCAAGGAGGTGAATCACAGCAAGATCCTTATGCCAGGGGAACTGCAGGACGGAGTGGACACCGAACAGTGCAACGCCCTCGCTCTGTGACCATGGCATCACAGAGCGAAAGTGTTTACAGTTCTACAACCGAGCAGCAGAGAATGCAGTGGACAGAAACAGCTAAAAGAAGTCAGTATTCAGCAAGACCGCCCGATCAAAGTGGGTACAGTAGGGCGGGATATCATCTGAACCAAGCCCCTCAACAGAGTTCGTACAGATCAAACAAACCTCCCCACTCAGGGAATACCACAGCTCAGGACACAGCATATTCAGGAGATTACCGAGCCAGGAATGCTTTGCACGGTGCCGGGTACAGCACTACAAACCGTCGGCAGGCTAGAGCTTTACAGAATGGATATGAGCAGATGAACCCAGTGGATTACAGTAAAACCAGTGGCTCAAACAGACAAAATGCATACGCTCCAGCCCCGCAGAGTCCAGAGTATGTAACAATGTCAAATCCGCATGCTCCTGGAGCAGTAAAGTACAATGCTCAGGGTGTTGTACAGCAGAGAACAACATACAGGGCAGGTAATGATCAGCGTACCACAGCTCAGCAGGGATACGAGCAAATGGCTCCCTTGTACCTCAACCCTCCAGTTCCACACAGTGCTGCGGGATTCCAACAAAATGGAGTTTCATACAGTGCTGCCACAACTCAACAGAATGGAATACCATACAGTGCAGCGGGAAATCAACAGAATGGCATACCATACAGCGCAGTGGGAAACCAACAGAATGGCATACCATACAGCGCAGCGGGAAATCAACAGAATGGCATACCATACAGCGCAGCGGGAGCTCAACAGAATGGAACTCCATACAGAGTTTCCACAACGCAACAGAATGGGGTCTCATACGGTGCTGTCCCAAGTCAGCATACTGGAACACCATACGGTCCTGCTGCAAGTTCGCCGGATGGAATGCTGTACAGTGCTACCAGAACGCAACAGAATGGAACTACACACAATGCTGCAGGATCGCAACGGAATGTAATACCGTACGGCACTGCCACGAGTCAGCAGAATGGAATTCCCTACAGCACTGCCGCAAGTCAATGGAATGGAACACAATACGATGCTGCAGGTACGCAACAGAATGGAACGCCATACAGCACTGCAACGACTAAGCAGAATAGAACACCCTACAGTACTCGACAGAATCGTATGCCACACAGTACGGCCGCAAGTCAATGGAATGGAACACCGTACAGTACTATTGCGGGAGCAATTCCGCAGCACTGCATGTCATATAGCACAGCACCATCGCAACAGAATGGTACGTCGTATAGTGTTGCAGCAATCCAACCAAATGTTTCATACAGTGCTACACATCACCAAGGAGGGCATGAGCAAGGAGGCAGCCCCCAGAGCTACAGTTCGACTCCTCACCAGAATGGGTATGATGGCTATGACGGTAACCATGGGGCTCCGCAGCAGAACGGGTATGATGGCTATGACAGCAGCTCTGATAGCGAGTTCGATGATGGTGATGATCAGTATGATTACGTCAACTTGAGGCAGTGGCATGATGCTGAAAACGGATCTAACAGTTCAACTAACCAAGACGATAGGTGAGCTAACCTTTCCTTTAACATTTCTGAAATCTTGAAGTAACGGAGAAATTTGCAAGTAAAACGAAACGCTAAACTTCTAATTACCACTTACTGCTCGGAGCAAATAAGCTTTAAATTTATGAACCTCTCTGCTCAAAATCCCTAAAGGTAAAAAACTAAACGTTTCAAAAACAGATTGAAAAGTAAAATTAATTCCCAAATAGGCCATATTCGTATTCTCGGTATTGGACTGGAACTAGCATGCAATGGAGGCTAATGCGGGGAGCCTTTTCAAATGCAAATGACTCTAATCGCTTTTTAATGATATTCTCCCGCCTGAACCTCCATTTCAAGCTAGTTCCAGTCCAATACCGAGAATACTAATATGGCCTGTTGTCTCAAATAAAACAAAAAATAAATTTTGATTTTCAACTTGAAACTGTGAATTTGTAAACGAAAACTAATGTTGACATGCAGTTAACCAGAGAGTTGGAAAATATGTTGTCTTTTACCCAAGATGTCGTATATCAAACACTTGATGCAGTGTTTCATCACATTCCAAATGCCGAGAAGAAATTTGAAAATACGACGCGTTGCCTAGTATTTTTGGTGACATTCGAGGTGTTTGGAAATGTGGTAAACACTGTTTCGAGTGTTTGATGCGTCTTCACTATTTTCTTTCGAACGCAAATCAATCCACGGTAAACAGGATTATCTCCTTTTAGCTTGATGAAATGCTAATGACATTTATAATACTTGGTAATATGTGACAATAACAAACGAGGGTTTGCTTTTCATGGAGAAAAAAGTTGTCTTTAGACGGAGGGTCCCCCTCCATCCTGAGCCACGCCGAGCGAGAGAACGTTTTACACATTTCTGTATAGATAACTGCGGACTGTTTATATGACAAATCACAATATGGCCAATGACAGATTGCATAACACCATACATAACAATAAGTTTTCGTTGTGGTTAGAGGACGTTGATCGAGTTTCGGAACCGGTTTATCAAGTTTTAGAACGTAGTTGTAAAACCAACACCTGTCAATCAAAAAGTGCTCTAGAGTCGATAAATTGAACATTGCCACAGTTGGTTGGCAGAAACTTAATACCCGGTATTCTTGCAAAACGAATTTATTCTGGGATTTATATATTATATGTCGAATTATTCTCGCATTTTGATTGGTTGTTATTATGATCCATTGGAGGACAGACGCAAAGATGATGTCGGAAACAATTGTTTGGTTTCTTTATTATATAAAACAAATAGATTCCATGTTACCGTGTGTCTGTTCAGTAATAGATCACAATGTCAAAATGTGGTAAGATCATCAGTGACACACTCGGCTATCGCCTCGTGTGCTACTTTTTTGTTCTTACCACATTTCGACGTCATCTGTGATCTATTACTGAACAGACGCACAGCAACATGGAATCTATTTGTTAAGTAGATAGTAACGAC
>Ga0126338_10003095_pt1 | contig 11612 bp, 10 predicted proteins | sample OrbCmetagenome_2_FD_92529 | JGI IMG/M metagenome (GOLD analysis project Ga0126338, IMG submission 92529) | Coral microbial communities from Petempiche,Puerto Morelos, Mexico - Orbicella C C metagenome | ecosystem: Host-associated > Invertebrates > Cnidaria > Coral | place: Petempiche,Puerto... | reverse complement strand
TGCTTTGAGTGCGGGTTTTTGGGTGGAATTTTCGGGTAGGTTGAACGTAAGTGGGGAGTGATTATGTTTTTCCCCCACCGACCTCCGCCCTTCCCCCCCCCCACCCCACAAAAAAGAAAATAATAAATAAATAAATTCGTGCAAGGGACTTGCCCAGGAAGAAAAAATCCTGCAGAGCTAGGATTTTTTTCTTATGTGCCGAAGGATCTTATCAAGAATTTTACCACCTTAAAAAAGTGCAAGAACAAGTTTAACTGTCTGATTTATAATTTTTTTTGTTAATGAACTGAGACCAAGTTTCAAAGTACAGTCAGACTCAATTAGTTCGAAAGTTTTTAATCATTTTTAATTATGTTATTCTTGCAAGCATTTTATTGTTCTTAACACTCTTTTTTGCATTTTCATACTTTACTGTACATACTTTTACTGCTTTGCTTTATATTTATACTTATGTAAAAAATTTTATCTTCACTTTTAAGGTTGACAATGACCAAACTTCGGTCAAAGGCACAAGGATCAAAATGTTTCCTTTTTCTTGTGCTTGCGCTGATGCTTGCGTTTGCGCTGCAACAGCTGAGAACGAAATACCGCTCAGGCGTAACACAAGCGCAGCACAAGGGTATTTGTTACACGTGGTTATGTTTCCCCAGTGAAAACACTGGATCCAGATTACCTCGCGCCTAAACAATTTGGAATGTTCGGATTATTTTGCTTGTGCTTGTGTTTGCGTCTTATTTCGTTTTCACTTGGGTCATCCCTATTGCTTGTGCTTGTACTTGCGTCGCTAGTGAAAACCATTTTGTTACAGCACATAGAGACTGGCAGTCTACCTTACACTACACGAGTTTCGTTGCCAGCCTACAGCTACGTATACCGTTTGAACATGCATATGTTAATGATTGTTACACTTGCTATTAATGTTGTTTGACGTGGCGCCCCTTGATTCTGCCCATCCACCTCTCAACCAGCAACAAAGTCGGAGTTTAGTATACTTTTAGGTCGAGTTCGAAAGTAAAAGAGATTTACCATTTAAGGAGTGTTTCCGTTATCGGTCAGCGCTGAACAAACTCACGACCTGTATTCTTGGGGCAGACAAAGCCTCGCGGGCTCTGCCTCTGCGAATGTGATTAGATTGGAGCCTCAGTATGTTCCTTGTAATGTAGGCTTGCAAAATGACGATACCTAATTAACAAGAAACAACCACAGTACAGCCTTCCGAGACGCTTTGCTACAGAACTGATAAACGTCCTCTGCCCAGCCGAAAGAAAGAAAAATAAGTTGGCAGCCTCAAGTTGCCATTGAACTTGGAACTTCTTTTTCGTTCAAATTGCTCGTTTTTTAACTTCCCCATACCGGGAAACTGCCCACGGCTGTTGGCTAGTAGCCTTAACACTGCGCCTTCTCGATGGATCAGAGAGCGGGAAGAGTCTATTAGAAATAACTTCAACGCTTACATCAGTGTCTCGATACAGTTTTTTTCTGGACCATACCAATCATTTTCATTGAGCTTTTTCCCAGTTTTTCTTTAATCAGATCGATATGAAAATTTAACCAGTTTTGGAAATAGATTGAATTAAATTTGGTCTAATTTATTTTCTAGAGCAACCGATTTTTCAATAAAAACAATAAAGATAATTTAAATATTAAAAATCGGTAAAACATGATTTTTCTCGAACCAGATGTGATATAATAGAGCTGACACCAATGTCTTAAACTATGGTGTATGGCAAACAGAATGTACAAGAATAGAAAAGGTCTGTATGTTTGATTTCGGGTAAATTGCAAAAACATTCCAAATCATACTTTTTGCTTAATAATAGTAAATGTAGCGATAGATCAGCACTGGTTTGATGGCATAAATGTGTCTCAAAGTTATGTTTCGTACCCACGCGAGTCTTGTTGGCTTTCTTTTTCGCGATCTCAAAAACGAGTCTTTTTTCTTAAGATTAACGTTTGATTTTAAGTCCTTTTTCAAAAATCTCTAAAACGGCTCGATAAATTTTTCACTGAAATCGTTAACAATGCGTGTTTGATAATGCCAACAGATATAGTCCAAATTTTTGTATATAATGATATACTGGAACACTTTCAAATTTACCGATGTGAAGGAGGCACTTGTACCGACGAAAACGTTGCGTTACAAATTCACGATTTGCAAAATTATTTTAAAATATTAGTGCGTTGTGTTTTAATCGACCGCACTATATTGTTTTCCATGGTTTGTCTTTGTGTTCACATTTTTGCATCACAGAGGAATGCAACATTCAGTGACAAGAATATTTTAATTTAGCATCAGTTTTTACACGGTGAAGTGACGCAGCTTTCTCGTCGGTTCAAACACTCCTTTCTTAACCGTTAAATTTGATCAGTTCTACTTGCCATACACCATAGTTTAAGACACTGGTATTAACTTTTTTATATCACATCTGGTCGGTGCAAAATTTATGTTTTACCGATCTTCAATGTTTATGTCTATCGTTTCCATGGAAATAACGATTGCTTTAGGAAATACATTATACCAAACTTCAATCCATTTCCAATTACTGGGGTAATTTTTACATCAATCCAACTAAGGAACTTGTACAGACCTGTTTGAAATGTTTAGTATGGTCCAGAAAAAACTGTATCGAGACACCTTAACAATGCTGAAGGTAGTGTAAAACAGACACAGTGATCGAACAAATGCCTAAAACTTATCGCACCATCACAAAAGACACACACAAAACGATTTTCACGCGACTGAAGCGCGACATTGCATAACTAAAGGGTTCATGATGTAACCCGTGATGTATTAATCCGCTGGGCCAAGAGATCGCCAAATCACCGCTACACAGTGGCAATTAGACGAAACTCACCAAAAAGAAATGGCTGTTTAGCACACGAGGGAGTATATTTATTATCGGGCTCGACATAACTGATTGTAAATAAAAGGGTTTATTCATTTCTTGACTTCTTCATTAATTTAATTATATAATGAAAAGCATTGATGAATAACCAATTGCATGACTCAGGACAAATGGAGCCATTTGATTGGTTAAGGGAAATTCTCGTGATCATTGCCATTATATTTATTGTAATGTTCCATTAAAACTGTATATATATTTAACAACGTTATCATCGTAGTATTTTTAGACGAGCTAAATCACAGAAGGGCGCGCATTTGGCTTAACCCACTTCACACTAAACGAAACTGTTGCGTGGAGCATAAGAATGGATTTCGAAAAGGAAATGCAGAAGGCTTTAAAAATAATTTTTCAAAACATTCAAGCTTTGGAAGATAACAGAGTTCAGCTACCGAACAAGTTCAGGAATGACCTACTTTCTAGATGCAATCAAAGGAACGAGTACAAAGACGCCGTTCATCCACTGAGGCGCAGACTTCCTCCGAGAGTGATGCCTGTTGTGGTTCGGTTAGGTCCGTGAGTAATCTACGTAAAATGCTGTTTGTTTAGCCTGCAAAATGCCGTACGTGGTTTTACTTTCTGAACATGATTTAGCGCCAGTGGTACAGGCGTTATATAAGATGTACACGTGAAACAACCATTCATGGTAGAATTCTGTGGCTGAGGTTCAACATGAAGGAATTCTGACGGATGGCTACAAATACCTCAACTGGTGTTAGGCGTCGGCCGAGAGTTAAGAACGCCGCCAGCTAGCGCGAAGGACAACAAAGAAAAAAAAAAATAAGCAAAAAACAGTTCACCCAGTTGTTTGAGAGAGAATCTCAACAGAGTGGGTTTGATGTCAGAAATGTACTGCCGTGTGAAAGCTAGTGTTCTGAGTCAAAGGAATTCACAAGGCATAATGAACAGTCAGCTAAACGGGAAACGGAACCATGCAACGCGGGGCGCGTATAACCACAAGAGATAAGATGCCATTAACTGAAAATTACGGCAACTGGTTGTCAGAGAAAGTGCTGAACTTTGTTATTCCATAAAAAGAACTCTGAGAAATCAATCGCATGGCCAGTGATGCTGAAGAGGACTTCAGTTATGATTGATTATGTCTGTATAGCGAGACAGAACTGGCACGTCACGTCAACATACAAGTAGAATAGGTCTAAATAGTGTGAAGTTATTGTTTTACATACATACCCACATGTTTATTCAAATTCATATATACAAAAAATATGCATAAATTCGAAAAAGGAGTTTAGAGGTTAACCCTATTAATAAAACTCCCCTACAAAAGAATAAAAATTACAATTAGAATTACATTAAAAATTATTAAAAGAAGAAGGTAAGAAAGAGATTGAATAATGTAAAATGATCGCTTTTACGAGAATGAAATTCTAATGAAACGCTAATAAATTGAAACTTTCCTTTGTTTCGTTATTACTTTACAATGCTACAGTACAAGAACAAAGCTTTAATAATTTTCAGCAGCGTAGCAGCTAGTTGGTGGTACGGTGGTCTCATTGTTAGTATAAGCTCGATTCCGGATCGAGCGGTCCGGGTTCGAGCCCTGGCTGGGGACATTGTGTTGTGTTCTCGGGCAAGATACTTTACTCTCACAGTGCCCCTCTCTACCCAGGTGTATAAATGGACTAGCATGCTATTCAGGGGGGGAGGGGGGAGGGGGAAGTAGGAAAACTCCTAGTCACTTCATGCTATAGAAACCGTAGATAAGCGCTGGCTGGCTTGATGGACCACTTGGCTCGTATCTGATCTACTAATCGAATAATCTATAGCACCTTGTAGCGTGTAGCGTACGAACACAGACGTATTTCCTGCTGTCGCTTGTCTCCGCCGAGGCAAGCGATGTACAGGTAGCAGGAAATCCAGGGAAATTAGAGGTGGAGTGTTGACTACTCGCGATTCTTAGATTTAGACCTGATGGCCTACAATTTCCTCCCTTTAACACCAAATGGAATGGAGTGCAAGTTCATTGAACAAGACAAAATTTGGAGGGGGTGTGGCAAAACGAACTTTGATACTATTCCTGATAAAACATTAACATCATTAAACTTCTTCCGTCCTGATCGCCCTCTGGAAAATCAATTACATGGATCATCACTAATGCCCCATCCACACTGCGTCGGAGAAATTTGAAAACGCAGCTTCATTTCTACGGTTAGGCCTACCTTCCACACAAAACGTACTGTCCTTTTCGGAAACGAAAACGCTCCTCAAACCGGAGAAATTTGACAACTTGAACGCCGGCTTTGCGTTTTAGCGTGGACGGAAAACATTTTGAAAACGAAGCTTTTCGTAAACGGTGACATCACGGCAGTCATGTGATTTCCCTACCAGAGTCTTCCTCAAACACAACTCCAAAATGCCTGGTGATTGTTGCGTTTTCAAATTTCTCCGGCTTGGTGTTGAGGGAAAACATTTGATGCATCTGGAAAATGTTTGATGTCAGAGTGAAAGAATAATTCCTAACTGGCTCCAATGTTCTTAAAGTTATGAGACTCTATTCGTTTGACTGTTCGTATTAGATATTTCCGGTCAATATAACAACACTGTTGCACAATTCTGTCGTTACTTACGTGTTCACGTTGAGTGGCTTCGTCAGTGATTTTTCCTGTCCTTCAGTCACCCACGTGTGGAACAGGGCGTCATTTTGTGGTGAATAAATTAGCTTTGAGGGGTTAACTTCTTGATCGCATCAATACCTAACTCAGATCCCCGTTGCAATCTGATAATAACTACGTGGATAAATGATTGATGCCAATCAAAACTACTAAGAATATAAATCTGTAGGAAAATTTTTATTATCATTATTATTTTTTCTCTCCCCAAAGAAACTTGTTCACATCCACAAGTTACTTGTCACGCCTAACTTGATTTGCATCCGACACCTCCAGCATTTTTCTCAGACGTAAAGGAAGCTGTTTACTGGATCAATTAAGTACTTGAGGTGTTATGGGTCAACCAAACTTAGCCAACTGACTTTTGTTCGTGTGAAAGAGACGACGATGGGGTTGACTCATTATTATTTACTTAAAATTTATTGGGTCATTTGTGACCCCGCTAGTGACGAAATTTGTTACGTAGTCAGATTGGTAGCCACATAGCCCTTGTCCTCACAAAGACGCTGAACGCTCCTAATATAGCTCCTGTTAAGATAGAAAAAATGCAGCTATTCTACTTGACATGACCGCAGCCACTTTTCTATTCTTCCACTGATTATTTATAGACACGGTAACAGGAAAACTCTTTAGCCCCGTTGTTTGATGATTGAAGAGCAGTCACTTCGTTATAGACCTAACCTTTCGCAAAGACAAAATTTATCAGGACCAGAGCGAAGAAGATGGATTTCGAAAGAGAAATGCAAAAGGCTTTAAGAGTTATTTTCCAAAATATACAAGCTCTAGAAGATAAAAAGGTTGAGCAGATCGCAGTCAAGACTGGGAAACTTTCGGCATCAGGAGGTAAACGAAAGCAGCGCAAATTACCCTCTCTAACTTTAACAGATTTGCGAACTTCTTCCAAGAGTGCTGGCAATTGTGGTTCAGGAATGTACTCCACGTAACTGAACATTTCTATTTTTTTAAAACTTGAATTCTACATGCCCGCAGGGTTATTCATGTACTTTTTAAAATGGAATGGATTGATAAACCTCGTCAAAGTTTCTAGATAAACAAGGGGACCGTTGCACTGGTTTAATGTGGATGAGTCGAGTATTACAGTCATTATGCCTTCTGACGCTGGATCTGTTTGTATGAAGATCTCAAACGCATGGTTTTCGCCGTCTGGGAGGTTGAATCACCGAGTTAAAAGCGTCGACAACCCGCATTTAACGGCATTTAATGTGTTTTTTTTTGCCAGAAATTATACAAGTGATAGGAACAGCCGGGTGCGGCTGGACAGTTGTGATGCCTAGGATCGAAGTACAGTGGGCAAATGCCTCATCACGGGACTACAGTGACGCTACTTAAGATTTAGGTATTCATCGGATCTTACACTGTTACAGAATACATGTGTCCTGTCTTACAAAAGCGTCCTGTGGCTGATTTATCTGGTATTAGTATAAATCTACTTGCGTTCTATCACGATCGGCGTTCTCTGATCGGCTACGCTACTCACTATCTATTCTGTCGTAGATGGTGTGTAGTGTAGCAGTGTGCGCTTGTTAACAAATTGGTGGCCGCTTCTTGGCGTTTTCGAAGTGTCTGTAAAGAGGATTTAGATCGTCTTAAGTTTTGGACGACTGGTAGATTTATACTAAAACAATTAGATTACTCGCTCTCCGCTATTTCTATCACGCGATAGAAATCTCGAGCTCATAATCTAATTGTTGAATAGAGCTGAAATGAATTGCACTAGTTGCCTGAACAAACAGTTTTGCCGAATAGTGGGAAACTTGTAGTCCACTTCGTCTTTTGGAAGAAATAAAAATTGGAATCTGCGATGCAATTATGTGTCACACAATACGCCCATGCATGGAGTCCAAGACATTTCTTACTTTCATCTGACACACTATTCCACTTTACTTTTTTCCGTTTCTGACCTCTTATTATGAGTGGACAGAGCGGAAAAGCGTTCAATCGGTACATTGATCATTCCAGCAGCAGGCATTAATACTAATTTTCTTTTGTCCTCCGGCACCCACCCATGTAACAAGCCCTTTCAACCTCGTTCCCAGGGTCTTTTCCCTGGCTTAGGGGTGGAACGCGAACAAATCCGGTTCATATCAGTGTAATTGTCGTCTATTTGAACATCTATGGTGTCTGTGTTAACAGTTGACATTTTGCTAATACAGTTCAACCCCTATTAAATGGCCACCCTCTGGGAAATGGATAGTGGCCGCTTAAGGTGGCCGAACATAGTTTAGATACCTGTGTTTCAATCTCCTTTTTCTCTAAAACCCTTGATCCTTTGGTCGCCAAAAATGGCAACACGCAAGTCAACAACACAAACTTCGCATTTTTGATAGCTAGGCTGACGTAAGTGCAGTTGCCATGGCAACTGGAATAAATATAAACAGGCCTTTAAAATCGGTTTTGTTTGTTTGCAGAAAATCTAGTCGTTAGATTTTCTTTTTCATTTGCATGCAACGAGATTGTAACAATGCTCACAAGTTGGCATTATTTTAATAATAGTTTAATAGAGGGATCTTTAATTATCACTTGCAGACGTTTAACTGGAACATCTAGAATCGCCTCTGTCAATTTTTTTCCATATTCCAGTTACTTGTTTTCTAAAGTATTTTCTTGCTAAATTTCGTAAAATTCTAACGAGTGGTTCTCGAGAAATATGCATATTTCCAAGAAAGCTATTCCGCATTCAATCGCAATTTTTTACCTTACTACGCATGCGCTGCATCTAACTGAGTTCTTTCGGTAAAAAAGAAAAATCTGAGAATTGCTGGGTTCTTTGCATCGTTACCTTTTCTAACATACATTTTTGATAAAAAGAGTAAAGCCATAAATACACTGTGTTCAATTATGAAGAAAGTACAGACGGCGAGGACATTCACCAAATAAAATGATCGCTGTATCGACGCCACGGTTGCTTTGTACAATCCTTGTGCGCGCGCTGAATGGCATTAGCAAGAGCGCGCACGGAAATTAAGTTTGGCCACCTTAAAAGGGGTTGGCCGCTTAACAGAAGTGAAAAAAAAAAAATAATAAAAAATAGGAAAGCCGTCATTGGGACTGATTTCTGGCTACCTAATAGGGATGGCCGTTTAATAGGTGGCCGCGTAATGGGGCTTCGACTGTAACGTCGAGGTTCTCGGTTGAAATTTCCGATCACTCATCGGCCGGTCTTCTGTCGACCTCATCCGTAAACAGCCTGAAGTAACGATTCTGCTATCCATTAGATTATTTATTAAAACGGTGTTTATTGCGGCGGAAGGAGCCAGGAAAGGCGGAGACGTACTGAGGCCAGAACCTCCCACTTCCCGTACCATGCTCTTCCGCCTCTCGGACCCTTGTTTTTTGACACCCGCACTTTTCCGCGTTACTCCTGGGCCCATGCCAGGTAAATTAGACGTCATGACCAAAAACGTAAATAACGCTAAGGGCTGTACATGCATTTTCACCGGAAGTCAGCCTGGTTTTGTTTCGAGTCCGAGAGCGAATTTTCGTTTGTTCGTAGTTCGGAGATAATATTTTGCCCAAAGCCTCGGTGGACGCTCGGCGCAAAAAATTTTGCGGCTTGCATTTACCTCTCGCTTTCCGCCCTCTTAAAACTTTCGCCATCCCGTCTCCTATACCACTCCCGTCCCACATACTGGCGGGTTCCCGTCTCTATGTTCTCTTCCATGGTTGTGGGAACAGGAGCCAGAGACAAGTCTTCTCCCAGTTCTCACCCTTTTCTTTCCTGTCTCACGCACCCCTCCCGCACCCGCTGTTCTCCTGGGCTCACGCTCCCCTCTCCCCATCCACTGAGAGCATCTGATCGTAAAGGAGCGTTCACTTTCACGTCATATACAGGAGGATGATGATCAAGTGGATCAAGAAGACGACCCTCGACAGAAAAATACGCCTGTAAGGTAGTTGGAAAGAGTTTCCAGCTCTTTGCCCCTCTTCCTACTTTCAGTGATTGATCAATACTCCCGCGGGGAGGGGAGTACTCCCAGAAAAATTTGGTGGGGGTGTGCGGCCCGCTTCCCAAAACCCTTACCATATTTATGACCAAAATCTGAGATTTTCCCTCCCCTATTTATGACCTGACCAGAAATTCGATACCCTTTTTATGACAGTTGCGGCCGACACAATTGCCCTAAATATAATTTTTGAAGGACTTTTGCTCATGGTCTTACCACTACTGATAAAAAAGTGGCTTCTTCTAAACAACATACCTTAGTATATACCACCCAAGTGAATAGTGTTTTTCGCGCGTTCTGATTCGTTACCTCCGAGGTGATTAGCAAGTACTGTTCACCTCCGAGCAGCCGGCGCGAGAGATTTTAAAATTTCCGACTGCTTGTCACACATAAAATAAAGTTTTGGTCCGCTAATTATTCAGCTTGTGTGGTATATACTAAAACAATTATTCACCTCAGTGTCGGTGAAAGTGATGGATATATCCACCACTATTCACCGCCCCTTCGGTGAAAAATTGTTAATTATTTATGAGCAAAACAGCTGAAAACCATACCCTTTGGGGCCGCACATACCTACATAGCCCATATGAGGGAGTACCTCCCCCCGTACTACAACAATTCTTTGCCAGACTCGTGATTCTACAAGTGATAACACAGATGCAAAAGCACTTATGCTCAAAATTGTCAGCATGGAATCGATTTGCAAGGGTCAAACGCTTGTTTTTTTGTTTGTTTGTTTGTTCGTTTTTTTCACGGTCTTTACCCCCATTTACGATAAACAGACTGATGAGTCAAGTAGGATAATCCCTTGCAAGGGGATCACGGAATGTTATCGCTTCCGTCTCGATCACGGAGACTATCGACTGATCATTTTTCCTTGAAGACTTAATTTTGTCCAGTGAAAATGGCACACGAATTACTCTCGAACTTCAACAGAACTAACTGCTTACCCTGGTAAACGAGAAGTCTCTTATATTTTTTGTAGGTTTAGGGATAATCTTGGTCCTCTCAAAACCTTAAAACAATCGTGATTTTCTCGTGTTTGATTATAGTTTTGGAGGTTGCATAACACATTGTCTGGTCACGTGATCACAGCAGGTGAAAGATAAAGAATAGTTGATAACGAAGGGTTCCATTTTACTTTATAGGAAAACTTCATTCACAGTATAGATTGTGTTATTTCATAGCACTTCACCTGCATCCTTTGAATTAAAAATATGCATACTTGTCTAGGTAAATCACACAGATGCGAAGATATTACAGTCTTGATTCAGCTACATGCGGATACATATAACGTTTTGCCTCACATCAAGCCGGCTTTAAACAGATCATTGCAGTGTGAGTTTGTTTCATGTTTAACCCGGTTAGCTAAAGGTGGAATAGCTCTCATCTCGGAAATCAGCCAATTAGTTTGACAGGAATGTTAGAAATTTATTCACGCAATCACGGATGACTGGCATTAAAATAAACATCTGCGAGTCGTTATATGATCTTTTAAATTTTTATCAGTCTAGCTGGTCTACTTATCCTGGTAAGCTATTCGAGTTGATGACAGCTGAGAAGTAATTAATTAACACCCGGCTCGGCAATATCGGGCACGATCTGGATGGTCTAAATTTGGTGTATCCTAAACTAATTGCGGAGTAACGCGAGACTAATTGCGGTTTTGTTTTTGTTCACTGATAGTTGAGAAATATCAGAGGGTGAAATCAGTTCTTTGAGCGCTACCACTTGAAGATCGCGCCCGGTCCCCCACAGTATGTTGCGGCGGGAAGGCGACCTCCAAAGAAGGATCTGGAACGAGAGTAAAAGATGCGCGCAAACAATTCCGTTTCCAGATCAAATTCTCGGCAACATTAGCCTACGTGTAGCCGTACCATCCAGGAGGGGTGGGTACGTCCACACGTAGGCTACAATCTTGGACAGAATAAAATGGAACAATTATCCCCCATCCCCCACCAAAGCAACGACGAAGGCGCGAAGGAGCAAAAACGCGCCATTTTGGCGTAATTGAAATGGGGGGGGGGGGGGGGGGGCGGGGGTTTATTTTTTTTTTGCAAAGGGTTGGGGGAAATTTTAAAGGGGTCGTTTTGGGGGTTTTTAAAAAATTTTTT
>Ga0126338_10003094_pt1 | contig 11613 bp, 7 predicted proteins | sample OrbCmetagenome_2_FD_92529 | JGI IMG/M metagenome (GOLD analysis project Ga0126338, IMG submission 92529) | Coral microbial communities from Petempiche,Puerto Morelos, Mexico - Orbicella C C metagenome | ecosystem: Host-associated > Invertebrates > Cnidaria > Coral | place: Petempiche,Puerto... | reverse complement strand
CTTGAAACATAGGCTTCTAAAAGGCTAATTGTCAAACAATAGCAACAAAGTCTAATTATTACCATCAAAAGTAATAATTCTTGATGACAATACTGCTGTAAATATCGATTCATGATTCGACAAAATCGAGTTTTTGAGTTATAAACTATCAAAACGTGCTTGTACACCAGGGTGCTTCTTCTTCTTTCGCGTCCTCTACCCGAGTGATGCATGGGTGGGATGTTGATTCTCAATCGCAGAATTTAAATCTAAGTCTGTTGATTCTGACTTTCCAGAAATTCAACGAAATCATCGACAGTTCCAGAGCAGAGGCTGATTTAGCCGAAGCTAATATAACGGAAGTTGAGCGACTTATCAGTTCAGCGAACAACAAGTCAGATGAGGCTACCGCCAACCTGGGTGATGCACAGGAGCTGGCCGAAGAAGCAGCGTCAACAGCCGAGGGGGCGCGAGATATAGCTAACCAAACGCAACAGGTGAGGAGCGGGTTATAAGTTCATTAGACTGTGAAAATTTAACGTTGTCATGTCTGTAAAGACGCGGAAAATTCAGACAAGTTCCTAGTGCGTTTATGTGCGAGGTACCTCTATTACAGGGGTTCTATTGATCTCGAAAAGCCCTTGTTCAGCAAAACGTGGTAATGTGGCCTTTTTGGCCAGATTTCAACTATATTCTGTTAAACGAATGCCTGTTGATTGAGAGAGGTCTTAAGGGGTAAAATGGGAACGGGTATTTGCCGAGTTTTTCACTGGGACAACGAGAATGACAATGAAAATTACCACCACCACCACCACCACCACCACCACCACCTCCCCACCCGCCTTTTTGCAGGACTCTCTGTAAAGTGTTCACACCCAGGGCTGCTGTAGATGCGAACAGTCACCTATTTGGACATGCTGTTAACCTCTTAGTTCCAAAAAGTAATCGGCGTCTGAATTCTCGCTACAGAAGTAATATACTGTGAAGCAGACAAGTGATGAGAGTAAAGAATATCATCAACTCACGGAGGGTCTGTTGTCTTGATGTACTACCAAATTCTCAATAGTGACGTTAAGACAAATGTAAGATAGTCATTAAGGAGAGTTGATATTTCGATGTTGAGGCTGAGGGAGTCAATCTATATATCTCCAACAGAAGGCTGAAATGATAAAGAAAGAGGCAGAAGAGCTTACAATCCCACGAGACAATGTGACTGCACCCGTATCAGAAGCCGCCAGTCAGTTGTCTGACTACAAGACCACCGCTGAAGCACAGGGGCAGAGCATCAAAGACGCACTGAACAAAACTAAGGAAGCTGGCGAGGCGGCAAAAGAAACTCGAGATAAAATACAAGATGTACTTGAAAAGTTGCTAGCACTGTTGGCGGAGATTGATGGCTTGGGCAACGTAAATATGTCGAGGTTGAATAACCTTGAAGAGCAGCTCCAGAATGACACGGACACCGTGCGTCAGTTGGATCGTGAAGTTTTGGCAGTGGAACAACAGAGTGATTTCATTAAGGAAAGCATCAAGAAATACACCGTTGATCTGAATAAATACCGAGCGGAAAAGAAATTGCTACAAGAAATGTATGAGAAATTACCCAAGGTATGCCCAAGAGTCACGCCAGACCCAGAGGACTAGCATTTAGTCGTGATATACAACAGCATTTTGCTTAGCGGGCCACTGGTATGATAAATATTGCGTGACTTAAATCAATTCTTGGACATGTCAGCTCCGAGACACGCCGAACAACCTAAATACGGTTTCTCGATTGAGAAAATTGCATTTTTTGTCATCAAATAATATTATTGTAACTATTCTTGAAGATTCGAGGCATTTTGTTTCATGCTACCTTAAAATTAAGCGTTGAAATTTGGAAGGAAGTTGCTGATCGATATGCTATGGAGTAAAGATGCCATTTTGGCATTCACAATTCTAGTATCATATTATTTTGTAATATTAGCTTTTTAAAAATGTATTTACGGGAAGGGAGTTTGTTAGGCTATTGAAATACGTTCAGATTTGAATTGTTAAACCTGGTAAAGCTTATTTTAGTATTTTAAAACGCAAAAACTTTCACCAGCATCAAACTCAACTTACTTGACTCGTGAAATTTATTGAGGCGGAGTTTTTCTTTTAACATTTGCTCACTTTATTTATTAGCTTACATTAAGCTTTTATGTATGAGGAATTAAAGTCTCTTAAAGCTGTTGCAAAAAGGTCTACATGTACCAGCGTGTGGCTTTATATGGGAGTGTGACGTTTAAATTAGGGATGGCCAATGCACGACAGTTGCGAAAACAAAACAAATTCATCCGCCTTTGATTACGAGCCGGCGTACCTAACAAAGATGTTACACTATCGCGAGGCCTGTAATGAGAAAATATTGGTCGAGAACGAAACCAGTTTTTCCTCGATAAGGGCTGACCATGTTACGTTCAGTAATTAATTTATCATCAACATTGTCATGTTTTCTATTCATTAAGATATCTATGCTAGACAAACCCAGGTGAGTTATTTCATTTGGATCTCATTTTGTCAGAGTCTGTATGTCACTGCTTGGGGTAGAAGTCGTTTTAATCCATCTTAGTTGAGGAAACTAGATTAAACTGACCTTAAATAGCCTAAAGATGTCGAGGCTAAAGGTTTTGTGGCTTGACGTCGAACATTGTAAGACCTAAAACCCGCATTACACAAAAAATATTTAATAAATGGGGCTCCAGTTTCTTGGGGCAGTTCATCGTGCCACACCCTTTCAATATCCAAAGTTGGTATTTTTGTAGCTCAATTAGAGACTGGAGCGATTATGCTAATGAGGCCAATTTTATAATCAAAGATTCCCAACAGCTTCAAATGACCTCAGCCCCAACCATGAGGTTAAGCCGAGAGCGGGAAACTTTGTCTTGATTAAAATTGGATCCAGGGACACCCAGCGAGCTTTCTTTTCAGGATCTCTCAGCAAACAGAATACTCAACAAATAAACCCTTTTGGAAGAACATCCAGATGCTTTAATAGGTTACGCACTTTTCTATTCACAACAAAACACAGGCAGTTTGAAAAGAATTTTACACCTTCCAAAAATTTAGTCTGAATCCAAAATAAACACGATTGTTATTTTCAGGCACTTTGAAGTTAATAGATAAGAACCGTAATAGCATTCTCACGTTGCGTGCATGTGTCAAAATTAATATATTCTCTATATTATTCAGAAGTATGCACATGACTGAGTGAATTGAGTATAAACAAAACCAGATGCTTAGTAATAACGAAACCTAAAGATAAACAAAATTAATGGTTTACATTAAAGCTATCCACGTTCACACCTCTTTGGACACCTCCCCAGCCCCATCCCCACCCCCAACATATTCAACAATGTGGAGCTTGGTTACTCAGCTTTCCTGGGTTCTTACAAAGATGTGAGAGAAATAAGTACACTTTTTTACGATAACTGCAGAAATTCTTGTGCACTCATTGGTTAATTTTCATTGCCAATATGCAGATAGATACATGAATTTATAATTTATACGATGCGTCAATGAGCGAAGAGTGGACAATTTGACAATTTGTCAATTTGTTATCGTAAAAAACAAATTGACGCAAGTTTTTCATGTGTCTGTCCTGTTTTTGACAATGAATTTCATCATAACATTGTCAAAGTAGTCTGCAGATATCGCCTCGTGGATCCACAACCACTGACAATGTTACAACAAAATTCATGATCAGTCACAAGAAAAACACATGAAAAACTGACGTCAATTTGTTAAGTAGAAAATGTGATCCAAAATGGTCAGGAAGGAGTATGAATATCAAAATATATATTTTTGTCATAAAATTCTCAACTTTCTTCACGATTTAAACAAAGTACTACATGTATCTTGTTCATTAAGTCGTTCCAAGTTTCTGTTCCTATTTCTGATTTTGAACACCAAGAGAAAAGGGTAGAGAGCCCTAAGGAGAGTTCATTTACAATACTTCAAATAATGTGCAAAACCAAGTTCTCAATTTACACTCCCCAAAAGATCTTTTCCTTCTGTCTTTTCTGAATAACTTTGAAATCACTGAAATAACATGAATCATATTTAACATATAGAGCCTTGCTTCTTTGTATCCTAACAACTTATTCTAATGTGAAGTAATCTATGACAATGATATGTATGTTGAAGTATATTGAAGTCCCTTACTGTTTAACCAAGCTCCACAAGTTGAAAATCTTAATTTTCTAGAGTTCAAGGGTCCCAAGGTACAAGTCTGTAACAACCATCGCTCCATTGAAAAAAAAAAAAATTCCCTCCTTGAAGCTATGGAAACACTTTTTGCTCTTCATTTCCACTGCAACAGTCTCAAATTCATTAATTTCACAATTTTCACAGAGAATGTTGCACTGAAATCTAAAGAGGACCTGTCTGAATTTAAAGCTTCTTAAATTAAGGTTTTGCATTCTTGGCATCACTTATTTTGCACACAGAAGTCACATGATAAAAAGTAAACTACGTGTACCTGTCAGCTTCATAACAGCACTCTTACTTTTTCACAACCAATTTACAGACCTTATCCAAGACCCATAGGCCTTTTTATTGTAAAAGGCACTAGGGTCACACTTTTAAGCGATTCTGTCACATACAAAACAGTCTTGAAATGAAACAATAGAGTTTGATTTGTCTTTTAGTTTATAAAGCAAGTGACTAGCAGAAGTGCTGCAATTCTGGCTTCTTATACTGACTCAGCATGCACATATACTCTACTTACAATATTATTATTATTGATAATGATTGCTATAACTTTATCTGTGAATACATAGTATATAGTTTATAGTTGAATCACCCATCAGAATCGCCAAGACCAATCCACTGGATTTGTCACTACACAACACTAGTGTGATGGGATTATTTATTTACAATTTGGAAATACACCCAAATAATTTTTCAGAATTAACACAAACTTTGTACCAATGACCCAGATATAAAAAATTATAATTTGAAATTTCAATAATATTCTTTTTGTATAAAACTTCTTTCCATGTCATTATTATTTCACCTACTTTTTTATCTATCCATCCCTGGGGTTAACCCAAGCCATTTGTATTTAATGGGTGCACCAAGCCATTGATTTTAGCCAAGTCAGTTCAACTAAAAACAATATTGAAATGATTTTCCTGCAATATTCACATGCAGAATCTTTAGGTAGGGCACATTATTCCTCTTTGAGGATCTTTTAGTTAAAACACTAAGCATAAATTATTGAAAGTTATCTTCACCTAAGCTACAAGATAAAAACCGTAGTTTAGACAAGAAAAAAAACCAACTGTCAAACCAGGTAGGTGCACCCTCATATTTAAATTTAAGAACCAAAACCACACTGACAAATAACATTAACATCCAATGATTGATCAAAAAATAAAACAACTCAAACTCTTAACTAATATTTAGCTATTTTAAGATTCTTTGAATGAATGTCGAGGGGCTACAGGAGATCCTTGACCACTAGCACCGCTCTTATCACCATTGCCATCCTGATCACTGCCAACCACTTCTTGATCACTGAACAAGGGGTTGACAACTGTCATATCACCTGTCTGCAAAGTAAACAATAATAAATGTAGAAAATGTGTTTCCAATGCAAATTACAAAGGTATGGTAATTGAATGCATCAGCTAAAAGAAGGCTACACAGTGTCCTTTGAACTGTGTTCTCTCCTTAACAAACAATGGTAAACATCACCTTTTGGTTTTCAAAAGAGAGGAATAACAGTTATTTCCTATTTCTGCATTTGAGCATAGGGGAATGGTTATGAAACCCGGCAAATTTCTTTGCTGTGTGTTTTTGTTCTCTTTTTTGGCCTTGACCATGTTTAATAGTTGTTTACTCCGTACTGAGGAACTAACCAATAGAAACATTTTGGTTACGTAATTCATTCATAGTGTATGAGCAAAAAACAAAAGATTGTGCACGGTTGTGGACCTTCCAACATAAATGCTGACATCTTTGTTTCCTCCTTTGATGTTTGCTGGGCTTCATAACCATTTCCCTCTAAAAACCATAATTTGAGCGAAAGCTACCTGTGACATTCTAAATGACAGTAACCATCTCAACATGTTGTTGACACAGCATGTATATGTGGACAACTTACCGGAGCCAGTCCGTGACACTCATAAACAGTGTAATCTTCATCATCTCCCTCATCACTATTTTCGTCATCATCAAGTGTCTCTCCCTTAATCCCTCCCTTCGTTCCACTAGCCCTGGTTTGAAACAAAAATAATTCTTACACAATGACCATAACAATGGCACTAGGGAATAGAGTAATCACTGCATACAATCTGTACATAATTATATCAACTTACTTTTCCATGGCTGACAGTTGACTTTTTGTCTGCTGATAATGATATATTTCTGCACTGTAATCAAGATTATGGTCTCCCTAAAACAACATACAAAATTCCATTATTGAAAATATACACTCACATCATTACATTCAGGTTTTATTATCAATTCTTTCATATTTTCTGGCTAGTACTTACACCTTTAATGTAGCTGAATGTAATTTAGGCTAAGTTAAACGCGAAACAATGCTGGCCAGCAGTCGCTCCCTGGGCATTGGCGCGAGGTGGCCAGGGGTTTGCACAGGGGCCTTTGCATGTTTACAGCTTGGCTTATGTTTGTGAATATCAGGTGAGTTTGGTTGAGTCATGGTTTGTATTTTGCAAGCCACAGGATGCAGAGAAAACCAGTTTTCAGGCTTGACATCTGGGCAAGCTGTAACTATGATGTAATAACTGGGAAGTCACTCTCACTACCCTGAAAACAATTCATCTCAGTCTTTAAGTAGTTAAATTTCATCAAAAATTTTCCCAAGAAACTCTACTCACCAGTTAGGCAAGTGAAGGACAGAATCTACCAGCCCAGTTGCAAAATCCACAAGCCCCAGGTTATTGGACACAACTTTCCTTGCCTTCTAATAACATAGTCAAGCCAAAACACCCATGGAAAGACCAAACAAACATAATATGCTGCCAGAGCCAAATAAAAGGTTTAATTTGGTTTTTACCATACTCAAGTTTAGAGTGGCAAGGTTAACTTACTAGTGTATGTGATAAGTGAAAGATGGTACATTTGCAGCCTGGTGAATAAAAGATAAAGATGAAAATAATGTTACCACGAGCATGGGACAAAGAAAAAATCTGAGATCCCAACAAGTAATGGGTTCGAATCCTGTTGGAGACTCAGATTTTTTTCCTCATCCCATGCTCGTGGCAAACATTTCATCTTTATCATTTACTAATCATACAAATCTCCATAGTGAACGGAAACATACCTTAGTGACCTGTGCACCCTGTTTTGTAGCTCCATAACTTGAATACTCTGCTTCACTCACAGCCTTTGCTGTAGTATGCAGCCTTACAAGAAAATATTACATTTTAGTTTAACCATTCAAACACAGCAAAACAATAAAATGTATTTATCATGCATTGTGTAACCTTGTCCCTGGGGTACTATGTCATTGCAACATGTTGTCACAATGCTTCATTAGCAGGGCATTGGTATATCTATATGACGTTGTCTTCATTTGTATTCATTCGGGTCATACGGCCGCTTTTTCGCCCCCTAAATTAAATACCCAATGACTTTGTCTCCTTGAATCCAGGTCCTGCTGGACCTTTGCCGCAGGTTGCACCCAACAGCCTAAGTGATGAGTCTTTTTCGCTTGATGGAAGTACGCTGTCGAGTTCGTACAGTGGTTTGTATGACACCTTTGATTCTTTGATCGAACTAGACCACTGCGAATTGTATCCTCTTTTTGATCTTGATTTGGATGATAAAGGTTTAAGGATTGGTCACTGGAATGTTAATCGCTTAACTTCAACTAAGTTTGATCAGATCAAGCTTTTCCTTGCCGGAGAGTCTGGTAGACCTCAAGTTGACATGCTTTTCTTAAACGAAACATTCTTAAAGCCTGATATTCCTGACTCATTATATGCCGTTCCCGGATTTACAATTTATCGCTGTGACAGAATATCGAAATGTGGTGGCGGTGTAATGGCCTTTGTCAATCAAGATCTGCGTGTGAAGCGTAGAGCTGACTTGGAGAATGCTCACTTAGAGATTATTTGGCTGGAGGTTTTCCCATTCAAGTCAAAAAGGTCTCTTTTTATTTCAGGAATTTACCGTCCGCCCTCGTACTCTTCGGCTGACGATACTCGCTCGCTGACGATACTCGTGTTAATTTCACCCCCAAGCCTTACTTTCTATTAAGTAAAAAAGTGAAGATGAAATAATTATTATCAAAGTCCCAATGGAGCAAGATGACATAATTCCTTGGACAATGAGAGTTGAGAATAATTTCATGTAAACAAGGCTTGGTATTCAAGAAAACACACACCAGGGGAGGAGTTGATGACTTTTGAAAAGGTCATACAAAAAGGTAAAAATAAACTGTTGTAAGACTATGGACAAAATTCACACTAATGCTGCATTAACTGGCTCAATTGTGCTGTGAATAACTGGGCCAGATAGTGACGCAAACAGCAGTAATTACCGCTGAACAGAGCAAGCTAAAGGGTTCTCCCTTTGCCCTCAAAAAGATAAACTACTTGAAGTCAAACACTTGGTAAGCTGCTTGAATAACATAACAAATAACTTAAAAACTACATCTCTCAAAGAAATACTGTAACAAAATTAATGCGAGTTTACTTACTTATACCAGCAGTACCCTGCTAACGCCAACCCTGCAATCCCAGCCACACTGCAACCAATTACTATAACTAAAGAGAAAAAGATTTTGTTAAAATGACATGCTTACATCACAGTCACATGTAATTTAGCTTTGTTGTTTCGTCAATTCAAAAAACAATCCCCTTACTGTCAGAAAATAGAAAATGAGAGTCGAGTGCTTGAAAAAAATATTTAGACAGTAAAATTTGACGTGTTTCCATAGAGACAAGCCTATTTGCAACTATTCTTGCTATTTCTTTAATAATAGCATCTCATTGCAAATCTGATATGAAGAACATAATAATAATTATGGCTTTTAAATCAGTATTAAGTTCAAGAAGAAGTCTTCAAATTTAAAATCTTCATTACTTTGGTCAAGCTAATCAGAATTACATTTTGGCAGAATAGTAAAATGCTTCATGGTCCATTTTCAATTTCACTGAAAGTGGGAGGCAACCTGTCTACAACTGATGCCTTAGGGAATGAGGCACTGCATAAAATAAGGTGTTTATGAATCAGACAAAGTCAGGCAGCTAAACAAAAACTCCTGCCATTTTTGCAGTTTTTACTTTTCTCCACAACTGTACCAAGCAAAGTGATGAAAAAAGCCACGATAGAGGTTTATACATTCTATGAATTTGTAGGCTTAGCCATGATTTAAAATAGCAAATCATTCAGTGTTAAATTCCCTGCCTCACAACAACCACAAATGTCCTCTGTCACAGTGATTTTATTACAATTTGCTACCACTAGGCAGTCCCTGCGACCTGTATTTATACCTCATCATACTTTTTTGTTATGTTTCGGCAGCATATTAGGCATGTTTGGTTGCGCCATGGTTTGTATTTTGGTGGCAAGACTAAAGGCGCCCGATATACTGCCAAGCAGACTAAAACAAAAGGTACAATAACATTATTTATAGATATTTATCATACCCAAATTTGGCCAAAGTGACCATGACATCTTAGCCATATTGGGTCATTGACTTGATATTGCAGGATATCAGGACAGTAAGCACAGTCTGTGATTGACTGATTGCAAATTTGGGTACAGTGACACAAAAAATCACAAGTCTCAGTCCAAAAGCAATGTGTCCTTTTTTCCCATAGACTGACCCCATTTCTATTATTTTCAAGACCAATTATTATAACCAATTAATTTGCAGCAATGCCAGTAACATACAATTGTAGTTATGTAATAAGATTAAAATTTTTACAATCTTTAAACCTCTTTTAAAAACATATTTATTTGAAGTGGCTTATAATATATAACTGACATTAATTACATAGTTTATGATATTGGAATAATGTTCATAATGTTGATGTATAGAGACAATTTTTTTAGTTTATTTATTTTATTCTTTTGTTCTTCTAATTTATTTTATCACTGATTGTGATGCATTTTTCGTTTTATTTCAATGTTAATATCATTAGAATTAGGATCATGATTTCCATTTTAAGTTTTTATTTGTGAATAGTTTTTATGAATAATTTTGTAAAGTGCATGTGAACATATCCACATGTTAATTTCCACTACAAAAGTACCATTATTATTTATTCATTATTAATATTATAATTTGGGTAGCTGATCTTTGCAACTCAATTTACTTGGACCCAATAAAGCCACAGAAATTTCTTGATATTTTAAGCTCAACAAGCTAGAATTTTAATGCAAAGGAACTGCATAGCCTTGATAGTGAACAAGTCCAATGTAAACACGGTGATTGAAATCTGTTTGAAACTGAGACCTGTTTTTCACTATCTGTACCATGCTATGGTCTCCTAATAAAGTTCTTGCTCTTCTCTCTCTTCACGCTGTTTTCAGTGAGAATGTAAACCACTATAAACCAAGGTATCCACCCTTCGAAAGAAGCAACCCATGAAAACTGACAACCCTCCAAAGTAATGACAAAACTGAAAATAACAAAACTCAGTGAAGTTTGACTTTTTGGAAGTAAATCTGAGAAACAAATGACAAAAAGGACAGTTGATTACTCTGCCCTGATATAAAATTTTCTCTTTGCACCTCTAACTTACAGGAATATTCTACAAACAAAAATAAAATAGACTTGTTTTTGCAATTTTAATGTACGCTTACAGCAAAGAAAAGTCTAAAAGTTCCATGAAGCTGATAAAAAATTCTAATGATTAAATGATAAGAATCATTTCACTCTGAGTAGACACGCATGATTGTATGTTTTCAAATTACCCAGAGCTGTCCATTACTCAATTTAGCTATTTGAGCCAAACTTTTGCATAAACTGTTGGAAGATAATCTTTTGGCACCTTAAAATAGACCGATAAAGCATACATTTGAAACATGAATCTTGTTTTCACAAGGACATTTCCAAACACTGGCACTGACATAAAATGTTTTAAAATTTAATTTCATTAAACCTGCACTGAGTAGCATTTTGTCTACAGTGTTAATAATTAAAACAGTTTCCTTTTGTTTCTCTTGCCACATCTCTTTCCAAATATAAGTCCATTCAAGGACAGCTTGCTAACAACAGTAACTATATTTCATTGTCAAAAAATTAACACCATCTAATTGCCCTTTTTGTTCAAAGGAATCAGCCAGGTGAAAACATCTGCCAATTTATTATAATAGAAGTGACTGAAAATTTAAAAGAATTTGATTGTGTCCATCATAAAAGCTTAAGGGCAGTACAGGATATATTCTTATACTCCAAGTCACTAGTTCTGCAAATTTATTATTATTTTATGGAATTTAAAAAACTAACTTCAGTCTGAAAGTCATTGTGATTTGTCAATTTTCAATATTTTTTTTTTCCAATTTTTGCCACAACTTTTCAGAAACCATAATATTACTTCCATTTAACATAAAATTTTCTTGATTTTAATAATTCCATAAATATTTCTAAAAACTACAGTCATTACTTGCTATTTCACAGCAACAGTT
>Ga0126338_10003093_pt1:5000-11613 | contig 11613 bp, 10 predicted proteins | sample OrbCmetagenome_2_FD_92529 | JGI IMG/M metagenome (GOLD analysis project Ga0126338, IMG submission 92529) | Coral microbial communities from Petempiche,Puerto Morelos, Mexico - Orbicella C C metagenome | ecosystem: Host-associated > Invertebrates > Cnidaria > Coral | place... | reverse complement strand
GTGTATTTTTTTTGTTTTTTTTTTTTTGGTTTTTTTTTTTTTTTATGTTTTTTGTTGGGTTTGTGAAAAAAAAATGTGTTTTTGTTTTATGTGATTAATGAGAGGTGGTTTCTGGGGGGGGGGGGGGGGGGGGTACTCCCATAGGTGTGTGCTGCGAAGGGTCTTAAACCCTGACCCTATTTAAGGATGAATCAAACGAAAATTGATACCCTATTTAAGGCCCAAACCCGAAAAATGAGACAATTTATAATGATACAATTTAGGCACCCTATCTAAGGATCACACCGGGACACTATGCCAACAGGGGAAAAAATGATACCCTATTTAAGGATCGAGAACCTCAAAAAACCATACCCTATCCCGCGGCACATACCTATATAGCCCATATAGGGGAGTACCACCCCCCCCCCCCCGGGGGGCTTTTCAGTACTATTACTACTAAATAAGTTCCATTAAAATTAAAATGAAATAAATCAATGTACCAAGCATTAAAGGGGTGAAGGGGAAGGCGACTAAATGAGTCCTAACATGAATTATATGCCCCTATGCCAGTCCTAGACTGTGGCCGACAGAATAAAACATGGACAACTATAGTTCAATGAAACTGGAAAGGTGGCTGTGAAACAGGTTACCCAAGATGGTATGCCTTTGGTTGAGGTCAAGTGCAAAGTAGCATTAAGGGCTATTGATAATGAACTCAAAAGGAATCTTCCACAAGTGGAAAAGAGGCTTCCAGAACAGACTCAAAAACAGAGTCCAAGTACCCCAGAGGTTTCTATAAACCCATCATTTCCTCAGTACTCAAAGAAGAAGTTAACTGGAATGCTGACTGATGACCCATCAATAAAGAGTTCCTGAAATATTGGAGAGCAAACAAGAAACTGAACACAAGAGAGAGAGAGGATGCAAATTGTCAACAGAAACCTACAGCTTGTCAAAACAGTGGTACCATATCGAAAGGAAAGACGGTTTATTATGATGAGAATCCACAATTACTCCATGGGTGATGTGAAACACCTAGTTCTTCTGCACATACTGAAAAAGAAAGGTCTTAAAAGCTTTCATGTACAATGACAACAGGCATCAAGGCAGTGAAAGAGGTCTACAACTCATAAGAACTTCCTTCTACTGGCCAAAAGTGCTTACTGATGTTGAAACGTGGATCAAACATCATGCACGTTGTACACTGGCTAAGATGCCACACCCATGAATTTGGACTCCTATTGGAAGTTTTCTAGCAGCTCAATTACTAGAAGTCTTTGCCATTGACTTCACTATTCTAGAACCCCCTTCAGATGGTTGCAAAAATGTACTCATCATGACAGATGTATTTACAAAGTTCATCCATGTAGTTCTTACCAAAGATCAGAGAAAATCCACCACAGCAAAGGTACAGGGCAAGGAATGGTTCCTGCAATATGGCACACTAAAGTGAATACACTCTGACCAGGGTAGAAACTTTGAAAGTAACCTCATCCATGAGCTCTGTCATATTTATGGGATCAAGAGGTCGAATGGAAAATGCCCCTTGTGAGCAGTTTAATTGTTCAATGTACATGTATGACCTATTGAGGATGCTACCCAATGAGAAGAAGTGGCCAGAACACCTTCTTGAGCTCCTGTATGCATATAATGCAACCCCCTATGCATCAACAGGATACACACCTTTCTAGCTCCTATTTGGCAGAGAACCACAATTGCCAGTCGACATACTTCCAGGAGGGGAGGACCAAAACAAAGAGAGCCTACCAGGAAATGTAAGTGACTGGTTGATCATGACCAACCACCAACCTCACCTGAGAGATGCATACCAAAAAGTAGGCGCCAGTAAAGGGAAGATCAGTAGATCAACAACACAGTTCATAACACAACTAAATGACCTTCGATGCGAGAGACTTTAGGAATAAGAATACAAAGCACGAGGGAAGCTCAATACAGGAGAACTGCACAAGTACATAAAAGAAGTACTGCTGAAAATAAACTCTGTCATGGCCTCATCTGTCTCCTTGACATTACAAAATGATGATTTCCCTGTGGCTAACACATCACTTTCCTCAAAAAAGGTAAAACAGCACTATTTAAAAAAATTCTCTCTAGGGTGAAGTTGTTCTGGGCTTCTCACATAACTCTATGGCAGGGTCCGAAATTGCGCTTTCCTGGTCACCAATGCGACTAAAAATTTTGCTCTGGTGACCAGAATTTCACAACTGGTCGCCAGCGGGCGATTAACTATTTCATGCCACGACAATTATACAATAACTTTGATTTTCAGCCAAATTGATTAAAATAAAATTCAAAGCCGCCCGCCAATTGGGCACTTACTTTTTACCTTCCCGCTGCTTTTGAAGTATGAAACTGATTTTCTTCATTATAAAGCTACCACAATGTTTCACAGCTACGATCAGTGCGAAGCTTTGCCACCATGTTTTTTCAGCGGTTTCCCATAACATACGTATTGCAGGTGCAAGAGGCCACGTGCGTTCTTTCGCCATAAATGTTTATTCAGGCAATTTCGTGTCCAAAGATGTTCTGAAATCTTTCCGTAATTTATTACAAGGTGGAGATGGAACATCCATGAAGAAATTAGTTGAAGATTTAGATATTCTCTGGGCGTCAAAAGGCGGAAAAGTAGATCTGTCAAAGTAGTCAAAAGATGATTTGCGCACTGGTTTGATTCCTGATTACATCAATTGCAAATATTTTGCCGGCAAGCCCATGGCGCCCAAAAATTTTGGTTTCTGTTTCGCTGCGAAGGAAAAATTTTATTGACACTTTCTGGCGACCACATTTTTCCATATGGCGACTGAAAAAAAAATTTCAGTCGCCAGTTGGCTCCTGCCTTAAAAAGTTAATTTCGGACCCTGTATGGCGAGTGCTGTATCAATGTAGCCATGATACTACAAATCTTATAGAAAGCACTGAAGGATCCGCATGAAAACCGGTTAAGGCTGATATGGCTTTCCTCTCTAAATATACACTACTTTTAGCAATTTCCTTGATCTAAACAGAAACTTGTCAGCAATTATTTTTCTAATAATTATAGCCATGATGAGAACATTTTAAACAGAAAATCACTGACCTTGCATAATGTAATCATTATTGTTACAATAAACCATCAATAAGTGAAAGCACTAGGTTATCAAACTGACAAAAGTTTAAATGTCAACTAAAAAATGCAGGGCATTCTTTCCCATCAACTGTGAGTGTTTGGCTAGAATGGATTTAACTTGATATCAGTGATACAATTTTTTTTGCATTTAAGACTTTTTTGCACCGTACTAATCATGCCTTCCAAACCCGTGTTATACAACTTTCAGCCCCTCCAATTCTCCCGTCTATACACAATATAGGTCAATCTATTTGCCTACAAACACCAATTGAGTCTTATGCAGTTTTACCTGTTTTTTTTTCAAGCCATCCATTAGTTTGTGTGTGGTTGTTGTGCTTCCCACATACAGTGTATGTCTGTGGGTGTGGCTTTGGAACATACATGTAGGTTGTCCACTCGCTTCTTTGTTACTCTATACAAGTAAATGAATGCTTCCTTGCACACCTGTAAGTTGAAGAACGATATGGAAGAACTAAGACGGTCTGGATGGGGTAAACTGATAGCTGAGAACTGGAACTGTTAGTTGAGATGGTTGAATTATGCATGGATGTCCTTAAACTTTTTGTTAGGTATGGGTTATTTTACTCCCTTTATCCAACTAGGCTACATCATTGCCATAGTTATTCACACCTCTGACTCAATAACAGTCTTTGAAAATGCCTGTTCTATGCATACGCTAAGAATGTAATACCATTGATGCATTATGCATTTTGGTCTTCTGCAAAGTTCTGCCAAATCGTTTGGCACTTACTGGAATATACTTTGTAATGTTCAGGAAGTTTTGAAAGAGATCAGAAGCACTGGAATGCTCCTCAGAAATCTTGGTAAGGTAAAAGTAACTAAGATCCGGTAAAACTGATAGCCAAGAAATGGCCAATATTTTAACTGACAACAGAGAATCAGGCAACCCCATCAGGACCCAACACGTAAGTACGGAGACATGCAAATGTTCAATTAAACTAATTGAAATCTCTCAAATCTTCAACTGAATAACTTCTTTTAATTTTCCAGCTAACTGATATTTCAAAAGAAGAAAGCGATTGTTTTTCTAATAGCATCTATAGAGTTAACAAGCTTTTGTATGGGGCAGGGTCGTTAGCCCTATGCCCAACCCCTAACCTGGAAAACCAGGAGATCACATTCTAACCTTCAACCTGTTCAGCATGGGTGACCCTACTAGGAGTGCAAGACTCCAGCTGACATAGCCCTACGGGTCATAGAGACATGCAAACTGCCCTGCCAGGATAAGGTGCTGACCCCAATTAGAGCAGCATCAGCAAGGATGTGTGATGTCAGGATTCTTACTCTTATTGGCCATGGATTGAATCATGAGAAAGACAGGAGCGGATAAGAAAAGAGGGATACAATGGAATTTCACAGCAGTGCTGGAGGACCTTGATTTTGCAGACAACATCGCACTACTGCCATCCAAGTTTAATGACTTGTATGAGAAGACTGAGAGATTGAGAGAGGAAGCAGGCAGAACAGACCTTAAACTAAATGCGAGAAAATTTAAGACACTGAGGACTGAGTGCTAGTAACAGAGAGAATATCGTGGTGAATGGTGAAGAAGTGGAATATGTAGAGGAGTTTGTATACCTTGGAGCTACTGTATAACATTACTGTAGACAAAGAAGGTAGAGGTAGTAAAGATATTGGGACAAACTGCAGAAGGCATGTGGTGCATTCCAGAAACTTTGGAAGGTGCAGGCAGCCAGGGGAATAGGAAAAAGAACCAAGATACACCTATTCAAGACTTGAGTTTGACCGACCTGCTATATGGCTGTGAAATGTGGAAGATTCTAATATTCTATGTATTAAGCAAAATAAAATGGTTGTTGTTGCTGTTGTTAGATTACAAAGGCTGACAAAAGAAAACTGAACAGTTTCCATTGCCAATGCCTGAGATGAATACTGAGGATTACTGTAGATGGAGGGAGAGAATGACAAACAAGAGAGTGGTTGAAATGGCAGAGACAAATGACATACCAGTAAGCTGCGATGTAAGGCGTAGAAAGTGGAACTGGTTACAACACGTACTCAGGAGAGAGGGTATTAATGACTGCTTCACAACATTGGGATGGACATCAGAAGGGCAAAGGGAAAGAGGGAGACCCTAGACCATTTGGAGAAAGACTGTGGAGAAAGAAAGGAACATGGACAGGTGGAAGAGCTGAAATGCAACCAAGACAGTGCCGCAAAACAGACAGTGTTGGGATGAGAGCATGATGGCCTTATGCCCCTACAGGTGCAAAGAGAAAAGATGGTGATGATGATGATCTATAAAGTTGTTTTTAACTGAGTGTCAAAAGTAATCAAGCGATTGCTTTGGTTTTGGTTTTACTACAGTTTGAGATTGGCTGGTAAGTAATTCATTTGGTTTTAATTTTTCTACACATGTAAAGTTCAAATTGAATGGTTCTAATTTGACCTTCATGAGATCAACTCCAATTACACAGCAAATAGGCCTGGAGAACCAATCGCAATTGAGACTTTTGTTATAGATATGACTGTTGGTGTACTTGGAAAGGCACATACATGTACATGTACCTGAATTCTGGTAAGGTCAGACCCTTGTACATAGTATTCATAAGCCAGAGAATGCTTCCTTTCCTTTCCTTGCTTTCACCAGCTCCTAGGCATTCTGGTTGTTTTCCGATGACCAGTCCTCTATGGAACACATTCTGTAGGCTGTGGTCACCTAAACCATTGAGTGTTTGAAGAATGTGGTCTCTCTCTCTCTCTGGCTCACTTCATTGAAGCATTTACCTTTGCAGGTACAAGCTGGGACAGTCTCTCAGGTTGGATGTTTATTCCTTTACAATCGGTAAATTCCTCTCCATGTGCAAAAGCAATTTTTCTTGCAGTCCTTGTCCACCTGAGAATTAAAAAAGGAAAAATAGTAATTACCAAGAATGCAAAGCTTTTTGCAGAATTCCAATATTTCAATAAATAAATTAAGGTTACCATGCAACTTAAATAAGGGGTTCTTCAATCAAAAAGGCTGTATTGTGCCGTCTGAGTTAAATCACAGATACATGTACCTTAAACCAGATACTATAAATTCTAGAATTAGTGCCCGGGTTGCTTATTTCAAATTTAGAAGAAGACAGGGTGGGCTTCTTCGAGGGGGTACGCTTATTCGATTTTCCCAAATCGATGCCTGGTCCACAAGATCACTTTTAGTGCAGAGTGCACTATTGGGATGGTTTTGGGGGCTGCCTACCACTAAGGCACTAAGGCGCTACGGCGCTATGGCACTAAGGTGTTAACTTTAATGTTTGTTTTATTAATTAATTCAATTAATTAATTAGTCTAGAAGCAAGGAAGTGGTGGGGGTGAGGTGAAAAAGGTACATGTGTACTCTACGTAAAACATGTTTCATCCACGTTAGTTGGATATGAACATCACAAGCTATATATTTGTTTCAGGTAACGCCTTGCTCTCCTTGTGGTACCATTCTCTTTAGACCAAAACTAATTTGCTCTAAACGCATGCGCAAAT
>Ga0126338_10003092_pt1 | contig 11614 bp, 11 predicted proteins | sample OrbCmetagenome_2_FD_92529 | JGI IMG/M metagenome (GOLD analysis project Ga0126338, IMG submission 92529) | Coral microbial communities from Petempiche,Puerto Morelos, Mexico - Orbicella C C metagenome | ecosystem: Host-associated > Invertebrates > Cnidaria > Coral | place: Petempiche,Puerto... | reverse complement strand
CTAAATTACCGAAACTTGTGATTACAAAATTCCAGGGAACCCACCTAGACTGGCAGAGGTTTTGGGGGCAGTTTGAAGCAGAGATAGATAAATCAGACATTGGCCCAGTTGCCAAATTCTCATATTTGAAAGAGTTGCTTGTACCAAGAGTCAGAACCACCATAGATGGGTTACCTTTTACCAGTGAGGGCTATACGAGAACAAAAAACATCCTAAAAACCAAATATGGTAGACCGAGTGAAGTAGCCAATGCTCATGTTCAAAGCATAATGGGATTGCCAGTCATCACAGGAACAAATCCAGCAAGAATTTGTGAATTCTACGAGAAGCTAGTAACTAACATCCAGACGCTAGAAAGCATGGGAAAAGAGAATGAAATTAGAGGGTATGTTAGACTTACTCTAGACAAATTACCAGGCATCAGAGCGGACCTCTTGAGGTGAGATGATGATTGGCAGGAGTGGGGGTTTCCACAGTTGGTAGAATCTTTGAGGAAGTGGTGTGAGAGAAACCCAGTGCCCCTCAACAGCCATAGGGGTGGGAACTTTGGGAGGCATGACAAGGGAGGTGATCGGACATTTCAGACAAAACAAGAGGATTGGAAGCCCAAGCCCTGTGTTTACTGTAAATCGGCAGAACACAAATCACTTGATTGTGAGAAGATCAAAGGGGTAGCTGATAGAAGAAAGTATTTGAGTACCAATAAGTTATGCTTCAACCGTACTGGAACAAAGCATTCAGCTGCTGAATGTCTATGCAAGACTTGTTGCGAGAAGTGCAATGGCAAACATCACACCTCAATTTGTGACAAGAACTCTAACCAGTTGATGTTAGCAACAGGGGAGGGCTTAGTAGTGTATCCAGTTGTTGTGGTAGAAGTAGAGGGAATTATGTGTAGAGCTCTATTGGACACTGGTGCAAATAGCTCATGTGCATCAGCTACATTGATTGAGTGACTTAACTGACAACCTGATCACAATGAGTACAAGAAGATTGAAATGATAATGACAGCAACAAGCCAGAAGATAGAAATGTACAAGGCGCAAATTTCTAACATCAAGGGAGACTTCAGCCTGCCTGCTACCCTGAGTAAAGTTGACAAGGGTGTCCTGCTGACAGTTCCCAACCCACGATATACAGAAGTAATCTCGCAGCATCAACCTCTCAGGGGTGTAATTACGGATGACGGGGATACAAAGCAGGAGCTGCCAATTCATGTGATCCTGGGTGCCAGTGAATATGCGAAGCTAAAGTCAAGCACAGTGCCGAGAGTAGGGAAGCCAGGTGAACCAGTAGCAGAGCTCACGTCCTTTGGTTGGACCATTATGTATCCAGGTGCAGAGACCAATCTGAGTAGTGTATACCTAACCAGAAGTTCTTTAGCAGATTATGAGCAATTGTGTAGTCTTGATGTGTTAGGTCTAGCAGATAAACCGGCAGGCGATCAGCAGGCAGTATACAGTGAATTCCGAGAGCAGCTTGTATGTCATCCAGAGGGTTGGTATGAGACTGGCCTCTTGTGAAAAGCTGGCCACCCGCCCCTTCCTAACAACTGAAATGGAAGTCTCTGCTGTCTAGCTAATCTGGTGAAGAAACTGGAGAAAGAACCTGGCCACCTGGATGAGTATGATAGGATAGTACAAGACCAACTTGAGCAAGCGAATGTAAAGAGTGAATGGTGAGCCACAGGGAGAAAGAGAGTTCTATCTACCCAACAAGTTAGTGATAAGGGAAGCAGCAGAGAGCACAAAAATGCGAAGTGTTTGACGCATCAGCTAAAGCAAGTCAGACAAGTCCCTCATTGAATGATTGTCTAGAGACTGGGCCTCCACTCCAAAACTTATTGTGGAGTGTGCTAGTGCAAAACTGTTTCAAACCAGTAGCGCTTTGTGGTGATCTCAAGCAGGCATTCCTACAAGTATGCATTCGAATGGAAGACTGAGACACCTTGAGATTTCACTGGATCAAGAACAGAGATGTGTCAAATGTGGAAGTATTGCAATTTACCTGTGCATTGTTTGGCCTCGTACAGTCACCGTTCTTGTTAGGAGGGACACTGCAACAACACCTGGAAAGCCTAAAAGAAAGGTACCCAAAAGAAGTGGAGGAAATCAAAAGGAGCATGTACGTAGATGATTTGATTACCGGTGGGGTAACAAAGGGCAAGGTGCGTGACCTAAAACAAACGGCCATTGCAGTATTTGGAGAAGCCCAGTTCGATCTACACAAATAGCATTCAAACGAGCCCGAGTTGGAAACGAGTGTGGAACTGAACACAGAAGGTGAGAAACAAAGCTATGCCAAAGAGCAACTGGGAGTTAAATCCGGCAAGTCCAGGATGTTGGGACTGCCTTGGAACAAACCAGAAGACACCATCGCAGTAATGTTTCCACAAGCACCCCCAGAAGTGACCAAGAGGGAGATGCTGCGGTCTCTCGCTTCGGTGTACGACCCTCTTGGTCTAGCATCACCTATATCCCTCGTGGGGAAGTTCTTATATCAAGAAGTTTGTGACCAACACCTCCCATGGGATGAAAGTGTACCCGAAAGTATTAGAAGACAGTGGGACAAATTCCAGAAAAACCTTCCAGACCACCTTCAATTCCCGCGCAGTTTGGCAGGCCATCAAGAAACTATTGAAGGAATCGCCCTGCACACATTTGGAGACACAGGTGGGAAAGGATCAGCTGCTGCTGTGTATGGGGTGGTTAACCGAGCTTCAGGCAACAGAGGATTACTGGCAGCAAAATTGCATCTGGCAAAAAAGGGGCTCACTATTCCTCGGCTGGAACTAGTGTTAGCACACATGGCAGCAAACCTCGCGAAAAACATTAAGAACACTCTGGAAGGACAACCAGTTTGATCGGTCCATGGATGACTCGACAGTATGGTGGCCCTTCATTGGATTAGAGGGGAAGGGAGTGCCTACAGGCAATTCATAGCCAACCAAGTAAGCAAGATATACGCGATAAAGATTTTATTCAATGGAGACACGTTGGTACCGACCAGAATCCCGCTGACGTGGGAAGTAGAGGCTGTCAAGCAGATAAGCTGAGTGAGCTGTGGTTAAAGGGTCCAGAATGGTTGACAGAGCCCGATCGTTGGCCAGATGATATACTTACAGAACCAAACAAAGAAACTGAAGCGGAGACCAAACTCACAAAAGAGATCTTTTTCACTGCTATGAAGACCAAGGACGACCTTGATGAAGTTTTGGAGAAGCACAGTTTCTGGAAAACAGTGCGAGTGACAGCCTGGATAAGAAGATTCCTAAGCAAATGCAAACTGAAGAAAGCGGTACAACTCAGTGGTCCTCTAACAACAGCTTAGACAGACAAGCAAGTACAGTGGTGGATAAAGAGAGCCCAAAGAAGCTATGGTGTGACGGAAAAGTTCAACGAGGACAAGTTGACACTTAACCTGCAGAAGAACAGCGAGGGGTTGTATGAGTGCCGTGGCAGAATACAAGGAAGCTACCCAATTTACCTACTGCCAAGTGTCCTGTTGACAGAGAAAATGGTCCATGATGCACATGTTCTAAGCCTTCACGGGGAGTGGGTCTCACCATGAGGTTAATCCGCCTAGTGTACTGGGTGCCTCGCCTAAGGCGGCTCCCCAAGAAGGTCATCAGAGCTTGATATGGTTGCAAGAATTTCAAGTCACCGCTTTCGTGAACCTGCCCACAGCGAGTTTGCCAACTGACAGAACAGTGGGATCAGTCCCATTTGAAGTGGTGGGTGTGGATTTTGCGGGCCCAATTGCATACAAGCTTTCACCAAAGAAGGAAGGGAAGGCTTATATCTTGTTGTTTGCATGTAGTCTAACACGATCTGTCCACCTGGAGTTGCTCCCAAACCAAATGGCTGAGGAGTTCATCAGGAGTCTTAAAAAGTTCATCACACGGAGGGGAAGGCCCAAGAAAATTTACTCTGATAATGGAAAGAGTTTCGCGGCTGCAGCGACATGGTTGAGTAAAGTGATGAAAGCAGAGCAGCTGCAGAACCACCTTGCCCACCAGGGTATAAAGTGGCAGTTCAATCTAAGTCGTGCACCCTGGTGGGGTGGGCAATTTGAAAGGCTTGTGGGCCTTGTTTAACGGGCATTGTTCAAAGGCATTGGACGAGCTTGCCTCCTTTGGAATGAGCTCGAAGAAGTACTGCTCGACATGGAAGTAACCCTCAACAATCGTCCACTGTGCTATGTGGAGGATGATGTACAGTTACCTATTTTGACACCTAGTGCTATGATGTTTGGTCAACCCAAGCTTATTCCAAATGAAGACCTAGACGAAGAGGATTCCGATATGAAGAAGAGAGCAAAATACCTGCGACGTTGCAAAGATGTTCTATGGAGTCATTGGACTGGGGAGTATCTCAAGTCGTTGAGGGAAAGACAACCTAAAGCACAAAACCAAGGAGATGGCCGTTCAGCAGGGGGACGTGGTGCTTATTCAGAGCCCTGAGCGAAACAGGGGGAAGTGGAACATTGGCATTGTGGACAAGCTCATTAAGGGCAGAGATGGTGTTGTACGAGCCATTAGACTGAGAGCCGGAAAGTCTTACCTTGAGCGTGCAATCCAGCATCTCTACCCAATGGAGCTCTCCTGTGACCGACAGCAAGAAGATGAGGAGGAACGGGAAGAAGCATCTCAAATGAATCCATGTGCTCAGGAATTTCGTCCTCAGAGGAGGGCTTCTATCGCAGCCGCTGATAATATCCATTGCCTTGCACGTGTGGAGGCAGCTGAATACTGAGCTTCAAACATTGAGCATTGTTAACTGAACACTTATAAGTGAACATTGAGCACTGTACACAAATCTATTGAAGTATTTGATCTAACTTCTTAGATCAAATAGGGGAGAGTGTTGAGATTCGAGTTATGCAAATGTAATTGTATCACTTTAGACTTGGTTTAAGCGAATGTTGTAAGATTAGTCAGGCGTCACCAGCCCACGCACGGTTGGGACTGGGAACTGTTTTCAAAATATTATGGAATGTGTCGTGTTGAGAAGAGCACATGGTGAGTGAGATCGATCGAGTTCTGTCATCTGTATCGGTGAGTTTAGCCGATTAAAACCTGTTGTTTGTTTTTGGACTGAAATCAAGTTGTGAGTATGTCAGAAGAAACATTTCCGACAGTACTAGATTGCTTCTGCTGTTCAAGCAATTCTTTTGCCCAACTTGGGGGTTCCTGTGTAGTCTGCACTTGCTCACGAGTTGAGGCAGTACTACTGTGTCTCGAATGGTTGCGAGATCACTCGCAGTTGCCTGGGCTTGCATTATATGGTTCAAGACGTCTGAGAGCTCGAGAACTCGTACCAGAACATGACCTGTTTTGTCTTTTGCCATTAGGTTGCAATTAGTAAAAACTTAAATTGACCTAACTAGTGAGTGGATTTTTGTCGGAACAACGCAATAAAGTTGGCAATGGCGGACGCAACAAAAACAACTGCCCGCCCAATAGGTCACATGACCTATACCCAGGCCCCAACGGTGTGTGAGAAAACATTTTTCACTTATTTCATTTCACTCAGCCAGTGAAAAATTACTCTCAGTTCCATTTCAAGGTTCACGTTTTGATTAGACCTGTAGCTATCAGTTACAATTAAGCACTTCCCTTTTGTAAATCCCATTTGAGATGCTTCTCAAGCAAAGACAAATTTTTTATAATGGTCTGATTCTTTGTCAAAATAACATGTTCCCCTTTCAATTTCATTCATTCTGCTATGCTGTGAAGTAATTTTCATTAAAGAGGAATTTGCATTGCACATCCTTCGAGTATTTTGTCTATTGCCACACCTTTTACTGTTTCTTAATGGGTTGCAAATGTTCACCAGCCTAAGTATTCCAGAAGCCAAATTACGTCCCCACAAACACACTTCATAATCAATTATTACTCCTAGTTTTATTCTCTTACATAAAGTACAATATGCTCATTTGCATAACAATAATTTCATAAGAACAGCTTGCCTCCACCTTTAAATATAGAGTTTATCTCCCTCCAGTAATCCTACACCAATGAGTTGTTACGAGGATGAGGCAGCGATAAAGAAAAGAAAATCATTCAAATTTCAGAGAGCCTGGTTAGCAACATAGCAGTGTTTGGTGAAAAAGACATTGACAAAGGATCCTACAAGGAGGAATTCAAGGTATCAATTAATATGCTCTATATCCTAGAAGGGTTAACACAAAGAAAACCCCCAGGAATAAAAAGATATATCCTTTTATTTTGTTGTTCACTAATATTGGATAGGCTATCAGTCTTCAGATTCATCAGAACTGCCACTGGAATTAACATTGTCACTTCCAGAGTTCATTTTACCCTGATTTATAAATGGTGACTATGCGGACAATCTTCTATTTGGAGTTTGAAAGCAGAATGTCTCTGAAACTAAAGCGAAGCTGTGTGCTTTTCATCCAGGAAACTTCAAGTTGCAACCCTCTAGGCAATATTGAAAAACTGCTAGACCCCCTCAAGGTAATGGTTAACTAGAACCAGACTCCTTAGGTCAATCACTTAGTTTAGCCCATTTACATTTTTCACTTGGCCAGAAAACTGGCCAAGGGTTAAACGGGTTAAAGGGTTAAATACAGAGAAAGAAGTCAGACACCACATTCAGAATGGGACAGAGAAAGAGACCAAACAAAGGTGACAGCAATAGAGTGCAAGCACTCTCGCGATATCATCCACCCAACCACCTAACACTTTCACCTCTTTGTCAAAACCATCAGCAGATCAAATAGATGAGACCTGAGCCCTTTGTGATGGCCAGGACACTCTTGTCAAGTGCAGCAAGTTTCTGAAGAGTTCTGTAAACAGTCTATGTCAGTTAATTTGAAGCAGTGGTCTTTGCTATGATCACATGTCATGAGGATGTTGAAACATCAACCTCCAAAGAATGCCGAAGACGTCATCACACACTCCTGCAATGTAATGAAAACAATTAGTCAACAGCCAGACTCCAGGTTACCAGCCAATCACCAAGCCTCCAGTAACAAAGAAGCACCTGGTGAGAAGCTGCCACTCCCAGACTCTGCTAGCTTGAACTTAATCATGGTAGTGCACAATTCATCCTCAGAACCTGCTAACGTAATTACCAACTGCTGAACCATCCAAGTCACTTTGTTCCACAAAGATAGCCCATTAAAAACAGTCAAGGTTTATGTGCTTCTGTAGGTCATGTCAGGTAAAGATTGAATCCCACCATACCATAACAAAGTCGAAATTGGCCTGTCATTGGTTGTAGCTGTTCTTAAACTATCAAACCAACAGAGGTCTTGAGAGGCAAAAGTGAGGAGCCCTACGCAGTTTGCACCTTGTTAGGATGGGACATAGTGGGAGCAACAACAGACCACCTCCCTTAGATAACCACACCCTAGAGTCCACCTATCACTAACCTTTAACAAGATTATTCTTCAAAGCCCAACAATTTGGAAAATGCAGACTTTGCAATGATTCATGCGGCACAGAGTAAAGCTTTTATAGACAAAATAAAAACCTTAAGATGAAGCAAGAAAATTATGACCCCAACAGTACAGTCTTTGCTCAGCAAAGGCTGGCATAAAAACATTCAGCATGCTGTGCAAGCTTGATAAGCTTGTAGACTCTAACAAAATTTTGCATCTTGATGGACATCTCAGAAGTGCAAACTTGACTGATGAGATAGAGTTCTCCATCATCCTGCCATGAGATAGTCACATTACGATGCTGATTGTCATACATTTTCACAACTGCAAATGGATTCTGGGCGATAAACAGTTAATTGATAGTTGCCAGCATAATTTCCTTCTGCATGAAAGTACTACTATGACAAAATTTGTATCTTTCATACGTAACCCATTTTAAAACATAAAGAATTAGTCTGTATGAGAAGAAAAATGCTGTTTACTATTTTAAAATATCTCTTTTCGTTCCAGAGATTTTCAAGTTTTTAAAATATGCAACTCAACCGAACTTCGAACAAATATGATGAAGAAAGGTATCTGAGCCAATTTGTATCAGAATGTTTGATTCTTTGTAGTAAGATTCTACTAGATGTGCTCCAGAATGCGAGCTTAAGAGTTGTTACTTCATTCCAGACCTCCATCTTATTAAAGGCTTTTTGGGCCACCCTTGGTGTTTCATTTCTTCACTAGCATGGCCTCAAGAGCCATACACCTCAAAACTACCTTGAGACTGGGTCCTTCATCAATGTCCTAAGATGACCTATAAGTTGTCTTGGTTCCATCTGCCAGCTACGGAGTGACCAGGGAACAAATTTCGTGGGAGCTCTCAAAGAACTTTAGCAAGCCTGAGCTGAAAATAGACCACAAAAAGCTTCTGGAAGAACGGTGCGATTGGTTTTCCTTTAAGATGAACATCTCAGCAGCAAGCCCCATGAAAGATGTGAGGGAGTGCAAAATCAGATCCATACCTAACGTCCTTTCATCTTTCATCTCCACTTCAGGATAATGGAAAACAGCTAGACAGAGTCCTTTAGGACCCTGATGGGTGACACAGAGGTCATAGTCAAAAGTTGCCCCTTGACCGCCAACCAGCTTGCCGACCCAGATTCGCCAAGCCCCATGACTCCTAATCATTATTTTGCTTATGATGAAATAAAAGGTTGTTCTTGCTCCACCAGGTGAGTGGCAGCCAGCAGATGTCTATTGAAGAAAGCATTGGAGGCATGTTTAACATTTGGCGAATGAGTTCTGGACATGTTGGAGAAAAGAGTTCCTCCTTGGCCTACAGCAGTGCCAGAAGTGGATATGCATTGAGAGACATCTGCAGATTGATGTTTTGATCATGCTTAATGATGAAAATATTTCTTGCAATGCTTGACAACTTGTATGTATATCAGCTGTCTACCCTAGTTCTGTGGGCAAGTGCATAAGGTTCAGGTAGCTCTTGAGGATAGCTGCTTGGACAATACAGGCAAGATGATTAGTGCAGTGTGGAATTTGGAGAGACCAGTGCAGACATTAGTACTTTTGATTTCAGCCCAAACTGATTGAGATCCAGGGTATTTCCTGACCAAAGTATTGAACTGAACTGTTAAAGATAGCTTGGTTTATTGAATACTGATTATTAGTTAATACTAAAATATGACTATTTCAGAGGAGCCATGTTATGGACACCAGACAGAGGTGCATTTCAATTAGTTAATAATTTTCTCCATATCTCTACCTTATCTCTATATCTTAGTAACAAATGAAGTTACAATGTTTACTTCTGCTTTCTTGGTTTTGCAATCACAAAAAATAAAAAAAGCAGAGTTAACATCTCTTTAAAGAAGTTTTTCTTTCAATTTTGCATTGCCTTTTCAACCTTGTGCTCTCAATGTTTTTTGATTCCTTACCCTTGGCTCAAGTGAGACCAATATGTGAGTACCATTCTCATTTTGTTTTGGTTGTTTTCTAGTTATGGGCAAGAGAACACAAATAAACAATATTGTACAGCATTAACTGATTTATAAGAGTGAAAAGGAGAAAATGATCTTACAACGTTGCTAGAGTGAACACCCACCAGTTAGGTTCGAGGGCATTAGGCTGTTAATCGGTTTCTTTTTGGGGGGTAATACATCAATTCAGGAAAAAACTGGAAGTTGCATGGAAGCAAGGCTTAGTGGCCCACAGAACAACAAAATGGCAGACAGAAAAGCAGAAATTAAAGGAATTTTTGGGAAAGGAAAAGATATGGACATAAAAACTGTATTGCAGCCAAAGCAAAAACCAGAGTGATAATCAGTCTGATTTGTCTTATCATATCTTTCTGAGAGGTGTCAAAACAAGAAAAGAGTGAAAGTGACAATGCCAAGAGGAGACAATTCTTTGACGAGTGTTGACAAAAAAATTGTTGTTCGGAGCTTTTCCTTCCCGCTGACTTAAAAGTTAGTCTCACTGGCCATAGAGGAGAGCTATAAAAGGCATCAGTTCCTCCTATAATTGACCGGCAATCCATCATGCACACTTCATTATCCCCTAAAATTCATAATTTTGGCAAGAGAATACATTTATAGGTACATTTTTTCCTGTATAATTATTTTAATATAAGATATACTTGTCTCTGTTTTCTCTTTTTACTTCATTGTACTTTCCTGTTGTATTCATTCCATAAATATGTAACCTCATTCAATTCAGCACTGAAACATCGATCATATTAAGCAACTATTAAATAACATTTCCTTACTTTTTTTTAACAGCAATATCATGGCGACAGTGGATCCAAGTACTTCAATGAGTTGTGATCAACTACATGGCAAGTCATTTGTCATCAAGCACAAGTAAACATAACATACATCCTATTATCTATACTTGAAGGAGAGCAACCAAAATTGCTCTGAATGACTTCTTATGAACTCCTAGATACTCCTTAGAAATTCCCTTTGGTCATACAACATCAGGACATGTTTAGAGAGTTATTCCACAATTTTAATCTTTCAACGATTAGTTTGTGTTGTACTCTCACATTAAACGGCTTATCAATTTCAATTTTAGATGAAGAGCTTATTCGCTATGTACACAAAGTTACACCAGTACAAAAGTCCCATACCACATTTCAACTGCAGACATCATCAACTCACATGAGAAAAGAGATCTGCTTCTTTCCTGACAAAACAAGATCAGTGATAGATGCCATAGAGGAAAAAAGTCCCGTTAATATAAAGAAGTATGACTTTAATCAACAGTACAACAACATTGTCATCAAGAAACACACCATGGCTCAGAACCACTATACTAAACTTAACGTTAAAACGACTGAATCTTCACAAGGACAGATCACTACTGTCATGATAAAGAATATATCACCTTTCAACTAGTTCAGCTGAAAGCGAAAGTCAATACGTTGACACCACCCAAAGTTCAGAAAAAAGAAAATGAACAACCACAGCTGAAGAAATCCTCAGCAGTGCTTGTTGATCCTGGGTTCTAGAATCTATGGACGAAGGTAAAGTAACTGGCCTACTGTTTATCGATATCTCCAAGGTGTTTGACTCTCTGAACCACAAAGTGCTACTACGCAAGCTCGAGCATTTAGGACTGTCTGAAAGATCTTTAAGATGGTCCAGATCATATCTTGCCGATAGACAGCAAAGTGTTTTGATAAATGGAGAATTATCAGAGCCACATACCATCACACTTGGCGTGCCACAAGGCAGCATTTTGGGCCCCTTGCTGTTTAATGTGTACATTAATAGCCTCCCAAATGCTGTTTAAAAGACACAGATGATTTTGTATGCAGATGATGCTGTTCTCTTTTGCGACGCATCAACATGTCAAGAACTTCAAATTGCTCTGGAACGTGAATTCACTAAAATAAGAAATTGGTACACTGATAACAGGTTGACTATAAATGTCAAGAAGACCAAACTTATGCTGGCAGGCAGTAAAAGGATGCTGCCCTTATTCAAAGACTGAGTTGCAATCAAATGGTACATAAATTGATCGCGTGCAGTCATTCAAATATCTGGGAGTAACAATGGATGCAAAATGGAGCTGGAAGCCACACATCAGCAATTTGCTAAAGAAACTAGGTCATCGCCTTTCCTTGTTTAATCGCATATTTCATATGTTAGACAATAGAACTTGCATAACCTTCTACAATGGGCTAGTGCTGCCACACCTAGACTAT
>Ga0126338_10003091_pt1 | contig 11615 bp, 9 predicted proteins | sample OrbCmetagenome_2_FD_92529 | JGI IMG/M metagenome (GOLD analysis project Ga0126338, IMG submission 92529) | Coral microbial communities from Petempiche,Puerto Morelos, Mexico - Orbicella C C metagenome | ecosystem: Host-associated > Invertebrates > Cnidaria > Coral | place: Petempiche,Puerto... | reverse complement strand
ACCCTTCTACCCTTCTACCCTTCTACCCTTCTACCCTTCTACCCTTCTACCCTTCTACCCTTCTACCCTTCTACCCTTCTACCCTTCTACCCTTCTACCCTTCTACCCTTCTACTCTTCTACCCTTCTACTCTTCTACCTTTCTACCCTTTATACCCTTATACCCTTGTACCCTTATACTCTTATACCCTTATACCCCTTATACCCCATATACTCTTTATACCCCTTATACCCTTATACCCTTATACCCCTTTAATATAACCCTTATTCCCCTCATACCCCTTATACCCCTTATACCCTCGTACCCCTCATACCCCTGATACCCTTACACCCCTTATACCCTTATTCCCTTATACCCTTTATACCCCTTATACCCCTTATATCCCTTTATACCCTTATAACCCGTATACCCTGATACCCTTATACCCCTTATACCCCTTGGCAATGGTAATAGTAATGGCAAGCCTGCAAATAACAGTCGGTCATCGGACAATTGTCCGGTAAATTTGAGGTTTTGACAGGTAAAAGCTTAGCCTGGTCGGACACTCTGACCGGGCATTTCTACTAAAATGAAAAATATTTTAACTGGAAATTTGTGGCCGAGTATGGGACAAGTTATTTTGTTATACTGCCACAAAATACTACGCAAAAAAGCTTTGTTATCGGTTTTGTTTTCATTCCAATTCTAAGAATTTTATCACGCGCAGTGCGTCGTCTCAAATATTATAATTATGTCGAATTGTAAACACATCACATCAGCGCCACTATCCCTACATGTTAATTTACGCATTTTGCGGTGGCGTTGTGAAAGATCGTGAAGCCCCATTTAGTCTGAATTACGTTCATCTGAAAAACTAGTAAAAACTGAGGTCTTATTTAATTACTTGTTGTTTGTTGCTACCAAGTGTTGTGGAATTAATTTTCAGTCGTAATACATTGACCCGATTATAATAGTATGGAAATTGAATACACGGCCCAAATATTCACGTTTCGTTTCTCTGAATGCAATCGTTTTCAAAAACTTTAAAACTTCTAAAACGTAACCAAATGTTTTTCTAGTCCGTATGATCAAAAATCAGTTTAATTTTTAACTCTTATAGTTTTTTTACGTCTGTCAGTGTGGTTAAAATATAGTTTCCGTACCACAGAAATGTTTTTGTGAAAAGCGTGAATGTACATATTAGTCACGCTTTATAGTCATGACCACCTCCAATTCCACATTTTAAATAATAACGCAAATTTTTTATTCAACTGACCCCAAAAACATCCAGAGGAAACTTGCTTTCAGAAAGAGTCGAAGAATTCATTTCAGCCAATTTTCAAGTCTCTGAATGTCCACGCGGGAGATTGTTTCATCGCTTTTCCCGTTTTCCTTAGACGTCTTGGAAAACTTGTTACGTTGGAAACGCTTGTGTGACTAGGGGTATAACCGTTTGTAAATTTATCAATTTTCAACAGGTGAAATAATACCAGAAGTAATGTAAAGGTCCCCTTGCTGGTGCTAGTAGCGATTTTACACCCAGTTGACTTATAAGCTTTTCGAATTTACAACCAATATTTTGGCGAAGTGTCTACACTAAAATACCAAAATGTCTCAAATGTCTCTTTTTAATTTCTAACGACAAACAATTTTTTTTGTGCGACCAGACTGGCTTTTTGTTAGGTCAAAACTGGTCCTTGTCCTGACAAATGACCTGCCTATAGACAAAAATTATTTGCAGGCTTGTAATGGTAAGGTAACTTTATTTACACCTGGTAAATCCTTCAGCAAAGATTATAAAAATGATAAAAGATCAACTAATTCTTCTTAACTAAACTAAGTAACCTAAACTACATACTAAGTCTTGGATTCATCTTCTGATGGACTTTCTTTGCTTGTCTTGCAAGTACAGTACATGTAGATCTGACTCACTTACAGGAAATGAGTTTTACTTGTGCATCTATTTTTGTAACAGGTTAATCTCATTTTTAAAGAAGCCCGGTCACGGTATTTTGAACTATGTTGTCCATGTACAAAATTACCTTTTAATTGAAGGAAACCTGCAAATAGTAGTTTACTAATGCAGATAGAAAAACACCAAATAGTAAACCATAAAGGAGCAAGGATGGAAAAGATTGAAACAGATTGCAAACGACGAACTTGAAAAATTTAGCCTTAACTTTTCAACATGCACGAACCATGACGTAGCTCCTTTAAATGAAAGACTCAACACCCAAACCTGGCATAATTCGTAACAGAGCCAAAGGCGACTCCTCAATAGCCTTTTAACTTTTTCTTTGGTACCAGGTCCATGCTACTCTTGTTAACATCTTTGGCGGAATCATGCGCTGTGACATCATAGCAGAGGGAATTATTGCTGCAGCAAGAGAGCTTGAGCTCGGCATACCTATTGTTGTTCGATTGCAAGGTAAACAATTCCAGTTGGTGGACCGTATTTGCTAATTATTAAATTACTAAATAAATATTTATGGTCATATTCCGGTGAATGAACTAAATATGCCTCATGGTCAGGAGATTCTACTTCTACAAGAGAGGATGAAGGGTGAGAGAGTTCATCTTCCGTATACATGGAAGCCTCATTTCTAAGGTAATCCCTCGAAAGTTATTTTTAGACATGGTGCCCAGATCGTGCTTGGGTAATGTTACTACAAGCGTTTGGTGGATGTTTTCGTGGAGGATGAGGATACGTGTAAAAGCGGTTTAGGTTGTCCACATGAACAAAAACCTCGTCACAGGATTGGCTATTTCTATACCCTCTTAAGATCTCCAAAATTGGAGAAATAAAATTAAGTTGAGAGGGACTACCATAGGAATACTCTTCATCCTCTCTTGATTTCCATAAGCTGCCAAAGAAAGAGAAGACTACTGCTTTTAAGCTTTTGAAGTTCAAATGTAGGAAATCAGGATTAAAAACTCTGCAAGCCTTTCATGTAAGTATTTGAACTTAGATCGTGAACTTAGATCGTTGACTTTGTACTATTTTCTTCGCTTTTACGCTGTAGGAACACGAGTGGATGACGCTAAGGCCCTTATTGCTGCCAGCGGGTTAAGAATTATTGCTTGTGATGATCTTGAAGAGGCTGCCGAGATGGTAAGGCTTCTTCTTTCTATTTCATGTAACCTTGGTTACTTGTTAAATAAAACCACAAAAATGCTGAGGATTGTCTTCGTTCAGTGTTTTGTTTTTCAGCAGCGATGAAGTTTTGCAGAACTTGTGCTTAGTCGCGACACACAAATTGCTCAAAAGCTTTCTTGTCTTTTTGTCCTCAGGTTGTTCGTCTTTCCAATATTGTTGAACTAGCCAGAAGTGTGAAAATGAAGGTCAACTTTGAACTGCCGATCTAAAGAGAGTTCTATAATTCTGTAACGTAGCATTGTGTGATATTTCTAAGTTCTTCATTATATAGCAATGCTACAAGATTTCTACGAGGCAAAACTCACTCTTTTGTGATACATGTATAGTCCCAAATGATACAAAATTATGCATTTATGGGACAATACAAGTAAATCGATGGAAAGGTAACTGAAATATGTCAGATGGGGTCATTTGTGGAATCGTGAATGCATTTGTGGGTTTGGATATAGCTATGTACTTGTCTATTTCTGTCACCTCGATGTATATTTATGACAATTTTTATGGTGTTGCTTTATTGCCTGTACGATCTCGTAATTGTCCCTGGCCACGTATCTGAGTTTCTGAAGACATATCAGTACCTGTCGAAATAAATTTTTAGCTATATGAACGCTTTTTTGTTGTTATCGTTGTTCAGGATTATTTTCTGTAAGAGGTCACCTGGTAGTTCGATTCAGATCAGAACTAAGTTTTTTCACGACAAATTAGAACGTTATGTGGTTTTCCAGGAAGTTGACAAGCATTTTAAAATTTTATTGACCACAAAATCTGTGAAATACATCTCTGTTGACAGGAGTTTCCTCATTAGCATACATGTATCTCATAATTAGCCTGATAAACGCAAACATTCGATAAGTAATTGTACAATTAAAGTTTGCTGAATTTGTCGTGAAGACCAATAACTTCCTCCTCCATATTCAAAACGTAAGGATTTACTTTATCTTTTTATTTGTGATTTTCTGCTATGCAGTTCTTCTTTTCGATGTTTTGTTCGTGCAGCTTTAGGGCGACTAGATTCGAGAATTCCTGAAACTGTAGCTTCCCATCATTATTGACGTCAAGAGTGGCAAAAACTTTCATCAGGTCAGCCTTGCTCATTGCAATGTTCATTTTTTTCAACCCCGCGATGAAGGCGTCTTGTCCAATCGTATCACGTTTGGCAGAAAGCACCTTGAACAAGTCCACCATTCGCAGACCACTGTTGCGGGCGAACCGCACGAAGGTATCCAATGGCGAAACTTTCCCTGGGCTCCGAACATCTCTGGCTTGACCTCCTTGGATACTTATTTGCCAGGTACAGTTGAACTCGGGTCGCTTTTGAAGCACCTCCTCGAGCTCCTTATGGTAGTCTCTATCAAGAGCCATGCCCTCTAGATGAAGTTCCTGAAGGGCATTCTCGTGATTTCGCCGAATTGCCTTCAACAACGCGTGAGCACCCGGACTCAAGAATGGGTTCTTTCCGATGCGTAGCACTTGAAGAGTCCTGTTCCTTTTCAGGCCTTTAGCGATGATCTTTGCCTCGGGCAAGCCGATAGAAGTGTTGGTAGCATCCAGATGCGTTAGGGATTCGTTGGCCTCGAGAGCGCCTGTTAAGGCCTGTGCAGCCGCTCCTGCTAGGCTATTCCAAGATAAATCAAGCTTCTTTAAAGTGTAGCCCTCTCGCAGCCCATCCATGAGACCTACAGCTCCTCTGCTAGATATGTTGTTCCAGCTGACATTCAAAGACTCTAGTGAACTCGTTGCGGACAAAATAGAGCCTAACATAACGGCTCCTTGATCGTCAAGGCAGTTGTGACTCAAATCTAATACCTTCAAATAAAAACTCTCTTTGAGTCCTTCTATTAGAGGAAGCATCTGTCCGGCACTGCGACAGATGTTTGAAACGTTCAGCTCTTTGAGAGCGGATGTGTTTCTGAGCATTCGTTCCATGGCACGGTTTCCATCGATGCCGATGTTGTTTCCAGATATGTCAAGACTGGTTATGAAGCAATTCTCCTCCAGCAGGTCTGCAAGAGCTCTAGCGCCCGTCTCGGTAATTCCATTGTCATGGAGATTCAACGTGTCCACTGTTATGTTCCGTTTTAGCGCGTACGAAATGGCCCTTACTCCCTGGTCAAGGAGACCATAGTGTCGAAGGTCGACCTTACTGGTGGTCATTTGCTTGATGAATTTTGATGCCGGTGGTATTCCGAGCTGAGTGCAAGCTGTAAAGTACATCTGTTGCGGTGCAGCATCTTGTGTTGTTGCTGAACTCGACTCTTCCAAGTCCGTGTCCCACCCGCCTTCATCGCCACTGGAGGGTTCCGAAAGGAAACCTTCGTAGGAGCTCTGTTCCACGTCCATCCTGACCGAGGTCCTGCAACAATCAATATTATGGATGGGAAAAGACAGAAAAATCAATAGATTGCGCGAACGGACATGAAACATGGATTGTTATGTTCATTTTCTAAAAAGTCCCGGTGCTTACCTAACGTTCTGTCTAAGTATTAGCGGACTTAGGCTGCTGTCGCGCTTTAAATAAACAAAAACGAATTTTTATATATTTATTTATCTATTTAGTTAGTTATTTGGAAAAAACATTGACTATTTATAACCAGCAGAATCCCATAGGGGTTTCTGTTGAAGCCGTGAAACTGAAACGCACGAGTTCGGAACGGGGGAGAAGTTCGTTAACGAAGTTAGTGTCAGATTGAAAGACAGAGGTAGCATGAACATTAAAAGAAAAAAAAAAAGCTCCATAATATTTCACAAACCTGCTATACTACATCTGCTCTCTGGCAGGTAGAGTTTCCCCTTTTTGTTACCATTTTGTTACCATGAAAGCCTTAGGCATGTAGTTTAAAGCTACGAACATCAACTGTAGTTTCGAGATGTTTTCTCAAAGTATCCAGTTGTGTAGGTCTTTATATTGTTCACCTGCTCCGGATTGGTTTCGCACATTTTACGGTAAAATGCCTTATCGGTAAAACGCCTTTGCAAATGTGGTTTAGCTGTCATAATTACACGATTAAGCTTATGATCGAAAGCTATTATTTGTTTGGCGTCGCACTTTACGATATTGGCCTCTACAGGGACATTTGTCACAATATTTCTATCTGCAGAAAAGGTTTCTTCTGGATTTTGAAAAACTTCCAGTTTTTCTAACAAGGACAGCCTCTGGACCAACCTCATTAGTGCTTTGTCGAAACGTTTTTGATGAGGTTTTAGTTTGAAAAAAGTGTGAACAGAGTTAACGTGTTAATTGGGCTTTCAGTCTCAATATTTAAAATTGTGTTCAAGAGGCTAAATTCCTTCACATAAATTAGTCGGAATTCTGAGTGGACTGAATTCTTTTCCTTGCAGGCTAAGTTAACGTTAGCAAAGTTTTTTGTTTGTGTATTTGAACGTTGAAAAATTCATATTCGATATTAGTAGAGCGTTGGAAATTGCTAGTTATTGAGACTTTGGAAACACTGTTGCACTAACGGACATTATCGAATGTAATAAGGTATTTGAAGAAAAAAAATTACCCTATTGGTGATAGAAAATAAGATTAGCGAATCATAGTGGAAATTACCGTCACCAAATGTAAACACAAATGTACTTACAGAAACCAATACGTTTACCAGGATCAGAAGTGAGACGGGAAATTTCCAATACCGAAGTTTCTTCTTATAAATATTTTGGTATCTCGTGGATCAACAGGAAGTTTTGCAGTGACGTCAGTACCACGTGTAAAATAAGCTGTGATTTCTCACTCGACGAGCAATTACAAGCGAAATAGCAAGAAGTATCGTCCGATAATTACCCGATCTAGACGTCAGCCTCATGCCGAGTTGAAACTTCGGGCCCATATTGAACAGGATCATAATTAATTGTTTTATTAGTAATAATAATTGGACTGAGTGGAGTACAAAATCAAGGAATATTCGCGCGGGTAATTTGAAGAACTTTGGCACGAAAAAGTCAGTATTGCTTTAAATAAGTTAAAAAAAAAGTAGGAAACATTTACGAGGAAGCTATAAAGCGCACATAATTAACGTGCAATTGGTGTAGCTATCCAAGTACAGGTACCCAATTACAAAAAGTTGTAATTGGACATCCACTAGATCGCGCGCCAATTACGTGCCAAATAGGTACACCGAGAACCAATCACGATCGAAATTTTTTTGTTAGAGAAATATACAACAAATTGTCGACTACGGCATCGTAAACTGCTGTTGTACGGAACTTTACAGGTTATTGTAAGTACAGTTCAACCCCTATTAAACGGCCACCCTCGGAGAAATGGATAGTGGCCGCTTAGCAGAGGTAGAAACAGTAGAAAAGCCCCCATCGGGACTTTGATTACTGGCCGCCTAATAGGGGTGGCCGCTTAATAGGGGTTGGACTGTATGTATATACAATAGCCTCCATTTGGCGCGAAAATCTGCCGAGATATTTATCCGCGGACATTATCTGTTTCCAGAAGCGAACACTTTCCCGAAAGCTTAGTTCGAGGAAAACAGTGAGCTTTGAGGAACAGATATTGTCCAAAGTTTCAAAGCACTGAATCCCGACCATGCAAGGAAGATCCAATCAGAATGCTCGGAGCACCTTACCATATAATAAACAGCGGCACTACACACTTGAGTTTTCAATATCAGTTTTATTACGCGACAGTTTCATTTTACTTGTATCCAGACCCTGAACGGTGTTTTGATTTGCATGTCGTTAGTGGTTTTCATACAACTTGCGAATATCGCGTGTACTCGTTTTGTGCATTATTCATACTTCACTGAGTGGGGTTAGGTAGAGCATTTAATTGTGCAATATTAACATCCAAAATTAACTATCCTTCTAAGTTGGGTCGCGTTTGAGCCCAAGCCGTTAGCCCATGCCTACATCGGACAACGCCGGAGCTTATCTTAGATCCCAGTAACATTAAGCAACAAGGGGAAGGAGTATTGATACTCTCCTTGGGGGATGCTAGTCCAGTTCCTCCCTCGCCCTAGTATTCTGTCAGGTTCGAACGGTTCATTGAACCCATTTTTACACCTGGGTGAAGAGAGGCACTGTGAGAGTTAAGTGTCCTTCTCAAGAACACAGACCAGCCTGACTAGAGGCTAGGGTGGTAACCGTTACGCCGTCTCCGCCTAGCTATCCCTGTAAGCGCCGATAAATCGAGACTTTTTTGCCCGATAGTAACTTAGTTTACAGCAATGATGTTTTCCTGAGAGGACCAAGCCTTGACTTTTGTGACCAACCACCTTGGGTTTCTTCTACAAAAGTAACAAATTTGATGCAAAGCTCTCAGTCAGGACCCGGCACATTGTCACGCACAAGAGGTAGAGTAACGGCCCCAGTAACGTCAGGTTTCTTACGACGCTTGTAAATAACGGCCACAAGAGCTGCCAAGAGTAACAACGCGACGAACCCAAGTAGTCCTGCCACGACACCAATTACAGCGGTGCTCTCTTTTGGTGTCAAGGACTCTGCAAGGTAATAAGGAAGGGAGACTAGGAAAACTAATAAGAATATACATGTGAAACAATTGCTAGGGTAGATTGCGAGCAGTCTCTTTTGCTTGGAGATCCGCGAAGGAAGAACGCAAACGAACGAGCAGAGGCGAAACTGCGAGCTTCAATTCAAGCAAGTAACGCAGACGTCGGAAGAAGAGCGAAAAAAGGTCTCCGAGTCTCTTTTCGCTCGTCTTCCCATGCCCGCGCTATTCGTGGCATCGACGCTCGCCTCTGTTGGCTTGCGTTCTTTCGAGCAAAAGAGAGACTGCTCGCATTCTATTGCAAGAGAGATCACTGAGGCCATACCTGTAATCTCACTGGGTTGATTAGACGAAACAATTATTGGTCCAAGAGCCAAAAATCGTTCAATCTCGTTTTCTGATTCTCGCTTTTTTCTTTTGCTAAATGGACATCCCTCGGCACAAGGAGACGATTGGTCTGAACGAAGACAAGCCTTTACCAGACAATGAAGGAAGATTTCTTTCGACTTGACAGCGTTGAAACGAAACGCGCTCAAAATCAAACGCTGAACAGGCGACAAGGTGTAGTTAAAACGAAGGGCGTTGTCTTTTGCACACCTGCATAAATAGAATTGAAGTTATAAATCAATCAATAAGTAAAGAAACAATGCGTTATGTACATATAAACATTTCAATGCAGACAGTTTTGGATATCTGATGTTAATTAGCCTAGATTTTTACGATTTTTTTCTGTTTTTTCCTCAGTTTTAGTTTCGATTGAAAAGGTAAATCCAACACTCAAGACCGTGATAGACCACATTTCCAGACACAGAGAACTCCACTGCGCGTCGTATTTTAACTCTCATCTCGGTGTTTGGAAATTTGGTCAAACACGGTCTTTCGTGTTTGATATATTACATAATTGTCACTAACCCATCCTCTAAAAAGATGAACTGCATCTGATCATGATATTCAGATGTTGGAGTGGCTTTACACTCATCCACAAACACAACAAGTCCTGCATCCCTGGATGTCACTGAAACCTGAAGGAAAATATCTGTTCCGATGTCTATTGGTCCAACTGGGTACTCCGTGTAATACTCATTGAAGTTTTCGCTTTTGAACATGTTCATCTCAAACGTGAAGTTTCCAAACGCCTCTGAAAAGGATAAAACGAAAAACGGTTGCAATATTAACAGCTGGAAATATATATATTTAGGCCAGCCTAAATACGTAGTTCCTGGGCCGGGTAGTTCAGAGCCAAATTAAGTACACGGTAAACCAAGGCTGCATGTCTCTGTCAACCTATTATTTGGAGTATGGCCATTTTGCGCGACTCTGTCGTCGTCGTCGTCGTCGTCGCCGTCGTGCGTACGCGCCCACGAGCAATACCGTTAGCCGTGATAACCATGAGAAAATCAACTCATGGGTTTCCTTTTCTTTCCTATATGAGTATGGGGCTCCCTTTAGCGGCCCTTCGGGCCGCTGGAGCTTCGCTAATATAAAACTATGCGACGTTCTTGTAAAAGTTAATTAGCAGACAGAAAACAGCCGGAAGTTAATTTCTCACACGTTAACTTAGCGCTTGGCGCTTACCGCTTGGCGGCCCTTCGGGCCGCCGGAGCTCCGCTATAACGTCCAATCGTATGATAGGGTGGCTTAGAATCGTCGACATATTAAAACCTGTCGTTTCACGATGTTTAGACACTAGAAATCAAATACACAAATCTAAATAATTCGAAAGAAAGCACATTTTATAAAGTTAAACGATCAAGCAGGCGCACAAAGAGAGGGACAGACGACAGACAGACAGACAGACCGACAAACCAAAAGATGAAGCTAAACACTGGTACAGAAATTGCGAAAAGAAGAAATTTAATATGTATTGTGACAAAAAAAAAACCAAAGCTAAGAACTGCTTAAAGTCTTCAGCGTGTCCTTAATCTCGGACTTGAACATTCTCTATATTGTTTGCCATTGTTTACACGCAAAATATTTTAACTTTCCTTACTAACCTATATCAGTGACGACAAATATTTTGGACGGGTCGAATGATACCACCGATAAAACCGCCTTTCTTTTGTAACGGCACTGAAACTCGAACACTGCTTGGTGATCTCGCGTGGCGTGCAAATCCAGTGTCTTTTGAGTGCGTACAAGAGCAGTTATGGCGTTGCTGTATACGATCATCTCGCCGTCAGCTGAAAGATTCCATGTCATTCCGCATGCGTCTAGAGTCGATTTGATAAATATATGACTGTCGTTTTGGAAGTATGGCTTGCAAGAGACGTCGTTAAGGTGAACGCTTTCGGGGTCGTGGTGTAGAGGGCTCTTGATGTGCAATACGACATTTATCTTATTCGTATCGCATTTAACGTCCACGTCGAAGTCATCTGCTGAGAGCACAGGAAATAACATGTCAAGTGGTTTTAGATATCGAAGAAGGCGAAGCATCTGTCGGAAAATAATGGCGGGTGCTTTTGCTGAGTAAATATCTTCTTTAAGTAGATAAGCTAATTTCAGCCTGTATTTAAGAATTGCAATAAACGCAATATCGTATATACCTAATGCTAAGCCCATTTCAGTACTCTGTTCGTTTTAGATGGCTGAACTTTTAGAACTGAGCCGATTGGCTTGCTTAAGTACCAGAGAGGTGTTGGTCGCATATGTTATAGTGGTTAAATCACACTAAACAACTACCTTGCTTGGTTTTTGCTGCTGTTGCAGTTGTCTGTGGCGGTGAAGTTGTAGTGGGCTTCGTAGACTCTGAATTAGGCCAAAGACAACGAGGTAATTACCAGAACTATTGTCATTAGTTTTGCAGAACTGCTTTATTCTCCAGCAAATTTTAGACACCTCGGTCTCTACACTGCGGTAGAGACAGTTATGGTTTAATTTTTTTCCTTTTGAACAAGAAACAGGAACAAGGGACTAGAGCAAATGGATTGGGTGACAACGTCGAATAGGAGATACCGTAGAACTTAACGGTCACCTCTCTACAACGGCCATTTTCCACTGCGCCAAAGGTGGGTGGGGGCTGGT
>Ga0126338_10003090_pt1 | contig 11618 bp, 3 predicted proteins | sample OrbCmetagenome_2_FD_92529 | JGI IMG/M metagenome (GOLD analysis project Ga0126338, IMG submission 92529) | Coral microbial communities from Petempiche,Puerto Morelos, Mexico - Orbicella C C metagenome | ecosystem: Host-associated > Invertebrates > Cnidaria > Coral | place: Petempiche,Puerto... | reverse complement strand
AGAGGCACTGTGAGAGTAAAGTGTCTTGCCCAAGAACACAACACAATGTCCCCGGCCAGGGCTCGAACCCGGACCGCTCGATCCGGAGACGAGCGCACTAACCATGAGGCCATCGCACCTCCCACTACTACATCCGGAGTACCGCGCAGTAATTATCATGCAACCGCGCCTCCTACGTAATGTCGTCAAAGCGCCACACAACACACAAGCTGAGATACAAATAGTCCGCCGCCGCGACTTCAAAATTGTCGCATGTACACTAGCTAATTTAAGATGATTTCCGCAAACATTCGAGCAATAGTGGTAAACATAAAGTTACCAAAAAACCTCATAGCATGGTAATGTTTTGAATAAAGGTAAGTAGAACGTATCGAGGACTTAAGCTCTCAAGCTGACCCCGCGAGAGAAAATTGAACTTGAAATTATTAATTCATATTTCCATTGAAACGGACATTTTGCGTTAGTTGAAAAACACAATAACGCACGCATTTTAAAGCATTCTTACGAGGTTTGACATTAACTTTTTCGAGAATGCTTGAGACTTAAATCGCGGGGTCACTTAGAGAAATGAATTACGGTGAGATGTTTGAAATAGTATTCAAAACGTTACCGTGCTATGAGTAGATTTTTAGTAAATAATTTTTGCACTTATTGCTCGAACTTTGAGCGTAATCCGTCTTAATAAGGCGCACCTGAGCAATCAAATTCCTTGTGATCAGTTACCTGGTCCAATCAGACCGTTTCTGCGACCAATCAGCTGCAGATTGCTTGTTTAATGTCTTACTAGTGACGCCAGCGCGTGTTTTGAAACTCAAATGAATTACGAGGATTGATTCTAGAAGCAAGTGTGTGCCCTGCCTCTCCACTTCATAATTAAAATTACTTTATTTTTCCAACTTTGTTGCAGGAAAATGGTGAAACATCCCTTCATCTTGCTGTTAAATTAAGAAACGTCGAAATATCCAAAATGCTGGTACAAGGAGGAGCTAAAACTGAAACGAAAAACGTAAGTTCATTTATTTATTTGTTTGTGTTTGGGTGTTGCACTATCGTTTTCTTCAAGTTTTTAGTGCATTTTTTTGTGCTCTGCTTCCTAATTTGTGAACGTGGGTAATTTTGTTTCCATCATGTTGTAAAATGAAATCATTTCTGAACCTTTACGAAGACAGATATCTATTTAACTATTTTGCAGGATGATGGTGACACCGTTCTTCATATAGCAGCTGAGAATGGAGACATTACTGTGGCAAGATTCCTGCAAAGTGTAAAGGCTAGACCCAATGTTGTCAATAACGTACGGTTTGTTAGCATCTTTGTAATTTAAAAAAGGTTGTTTAAGAACTAATTTACCAAGGTTTCAATTTTCACGTTTAGAAAAATTGTCTGAATTAAAGGTCGGAAGTAACTATGTTTGAGGTGATCTGTAAATCCCTAATAAAACTCGCGAACTTCAATCTAACCAATCAAAAATGTGTTGTTTTATCGCCTAATCAGGTGCAAAACCAAATCGCGAATTTTTTATTCCCGCGCTTTCAGCAGTTGCAAGATTTTCGATCTCTGATTGGATCATTACGGATTTGAATGTGTTGTGATTGGCTAGATGGGATTACGTTAGTGTTGCTCTGTGACTTTCATTGGATAACCGCTGTACTTCATTTTTCACCTCTGCTTTGCAATCATAATTGAAAGTGCATGTGAAAGTCTGACTGCCTTTTAGTGACAGATGATTATAACATGCATCTTGATATATATCAGACAACCTCTTACATTTTCAATGTGCTTGATTTATTATCTTACAATTCCAGCAAATCAGGTGTACCTTAGAAGTCTCTTTAGCATTATATATATACTGTTTGATGTTTTGCTTTGCGTTTTTCAGGATGGAGACACGCCCTTGCACGTGGCTTGCCGGAAGAGACACGTGAGCCTTGCGGAACTGCTGCTGGGGAAATTCAACGCCAACATCAACATAAGAAACAAGGTATGTAAGTTTTCGAGGGTGTATCATCAAAGAAATGACGAGTTTTCGATACTTTTAAGGGTGCCAAAGATTGGCTGAACATCTTCCGAACTTTTCCGAAGACTTCCAAGGTCGTAGAATATCGTTGAAGCACTCATCACCCGACGGTTAGCTACGATGTAATGTACGTTTGAATTTTCGTAGATTACCGCAAATTTTCGAAAGTTGGGAGATTTCAAAACCATTGAACCTTTCCAAAGATGCTATTAAATACCGATCTTCGATTTACTTCCAAGTTCTGCGTGACGCAGCTTGTAACGCAAGCTTTTAACGTAGGCAGTTAAATGGGTGTATGTTGTTTCGTTTTTGGCAAACAAAATTTCTCGGCATGTTTAATTTGTGACTTTTTACGGCATTAAGCTAGATGAAGACAAAATTGAATGTGATCGAGGCTTGTCAGAAAATGTTGATTATACCATACAGATGAAGGCTTTGAATATATAAGTTTGACAAACGAAACCCGTCAAAACTCAAAGGTACATTTCCAAAGAGATATCCATTCTAAAATCACTTTTCTTTCGGAGTTTGTAGTTCAAAGACTACTGTGGTTTGATTTTTCTCTCGTCAGAATGGCGACACGCCGTTGTTTGTTGCCGTGCGAGTGAACTGTACACAAGTGATAAAAGACTTGCTGAATTCGTCACAGGCAGATCAGGATGTTAGGACTGGAAGAACGGTACGCGGCTCATTTTCAATTCCCTTTTAAATTAATTTAAATTCGCAATTAAAGAAATTGGCGAGATTTTACGCACCTCATGATCGTATTTAGTCTGGTTTTCAGCTGCCTTCTCGGGTCGCTTTTCTTTTTCGAGAAAACGGCTGAGATTGACGCGAGAACATATTTTGAAGTTTGTTTTAACTTCTGCAAGTATTTTCTACTTTACTGAGTAACAGTCGAACGGCTTTTTCTTACAGGAAAATGGAGACACGTTAATACATATCGCCACTCAAAACAAGGACCCAGACCTGGCCAAGCTACTGGTGCAGTGGGGAGCTCCGCCGGACGAACAGAACGTAAGATAACAGATATTTCGCAACTAGAAAAAATACTACCCGATATTGCTATGGTCCTATTAGAGGCTGCTCTGTTGGCTAGAAAAATCAAGGCCTAAAAAAATTCTCATAAAAACAAAAAAAAGCCTTCCAAGGTCCGTTGAATGATAAAGCGTAGTGAGACATTTCTTGACCAATCCTGCGTAAGAGGGAATAATTACAGATTACAACTATCTGATGATCCTGATTAGCTTAGAAATCAGAGCGACTCTCAATAAGTCTTCTACATCGGTAACAAATTCTGTTTTTCGTTGTGTGGTTTTTAGGACGAAGGAAGAACCCCACTGCATGTAGCAGCACGTAAAGGCGATGAAGAAATGGTGAAATATCTGCATACGCTGAAAGTGAATCCAAACACGCCCGACAACGTAAGATATAAATTACAAAGTTTTTTAAATTATTTTTTTTCATCGAGTGCATCCTAAAGGATACCCTGGGTGCTAAAAATAGTAGCGTTTTGTCCTGAAGACCCTAAGAGAGACCAGAATCCTTGATTTAAACCTTTTGGCGAGAACGGGAGCATCCCCGATCTTTTCCCCCTTCGGGGGAGGGGGGGGGGGGTTCCGATGTTGTTGGTGTGGTTAGTTTTATTCTTGTCCAGTTTACCATAGCCACCAAGGAATCTATTAAATCATAATATATATTTTTTCTTTTTAGAATGACATGACGCCTCTTCATTTAGCCGCCAGCGCTGGATATCACAACATCGTGGCATTTTTTCTGGATAAATTTAAAGTGGACGTTCTTTCCAGAGGCAGGGTAAAATATATCTTTGACCATCATGTGCTTCACGATGATTCGTCAGGAAAAAGATGGTGATATATATTCTGCGCAAGTGAAGTTGCTGGTTATCAAAAGAAACAAAATTAATAATAATGAAATGTTGCTTGAAATCAGTTAAATTCAGCAATTGCTGTATCATGCCAGTTATGGTTATAACAAACTGACTAGCAGATTTTACTTCTAAGCATGTTTGTTAAATTAGGGCTGCCCAACAGTACTGGATATTCTGCTACTTTTTAAGATTTTTGCCCTCGATGTATCAAAATTTCAAAACGCTTGCGCGATATTTCACTTATATATCTTGGCAGTACTGCAAAACTACGGTCAAAGCAAACGGGCATGATGAAGACGACGGTTAGACGTGCAGTGGGCGGTTACGCTCTTATCAAACATGTGCGCTAATGCAAAGAAATCGTTGCTGACACATTAGCATACGACTTTATGCAGAGAAGCCATCATACTAGAAAGAGCTTGTGAAACTTAGTAATTGGTAAATTTGGCTCTTTGGGTGTAATATTCAAGGAGAGATTGGATTCCAAAAGCAGCGAAATTTCTAAGTCGCAAAGCGCTAATGAGTTCATACACTCCTTGTAAAATTTGAGTTTTTAAACCCGCGTCGCACAACAAGTATTCAATACATTGGGCTCAGATTCCTAGGGACAATTAATTGTGCTATGTTCGTTCAATATTCAGAACTGATATTTTTGTATCGATTTGTGGCTTGATCAAAACCTAAATTGCGTATGCTAATGAGCAAAGATCGTAAACAAAAGATTCCACTTTAGGTAACGAATGTAGCGTTCGTGTGTGGCTAGGACCACTAAATATTGTTCACTTTGGAGACTGTATGGTGTCGGTGCACAGGACAAGGATTTTGTTAGCGAAGGTTCCGCTGCATAATAAACAATTATTGGATGAGGTTTTTGTGATATCCAGAGTAATCGAGGTCGAGGTAGGGGTTATCAACCGAAGCCAAAGGTTGAGGCTGAAAACCGTTACCGAGACCTTGATTATTATGAATATCACTAAAACTGCAGCTAATAGTTGTTTTATTATACATTGAACGAAAAAAAAAATATGGAAGTCATGTTTTTGCTTCGTAACTGGCGGCAAGCAACACAAAGCGCGCGAACTTGACACGATTATCGTTAGAAATCATGCACCGCGGTCATACATGACATGATTACCCGTGACCTTGAGTGTCCTTGACACGATTATTGTATAATCTGCAGTTAGATGACGTCACAGGCGCTGATTTCGAAAATTCACTTTACGCTTTCGGCCAATCAGAAAAGAGATAGTGAGTTCAATGTATAATAATTCTCCATATTTTTATTTCAGGATGGTAGTACCCTTCTTCACCAGACGTGCTCGGCCGGTCAGCTAGAAGCCTCTAATGCTCTGATAAAGAAAGGCGTTCTCATACACATGCCTAACAAGGTAACGCTGCATCTCACTTCTTGGAAGAGTTCTAAAAGAATTCTACTCGTGTGTTGATGCAAATGCTGCAATCTGATTGGCTGAGCTATCGTACACTAACAGCCATTTGTGTACTGAGGCTGTAGGTAGTCTACGAAATGGCAACGTCTTCTCATTTTTCCAAAGTTTCTAAGGAACATTTAGAAACAAATCAGTGGATAATTAAATTCCTCGGAAGATTAAAAGAAAGACATTCACGGTTTGATCTCCAAATAGTTGAACAAACTGATGCGCACGTATGCAAGAAGTTTAATACTATCTAGAGACTGATTGAAAATTGTCAATGAAAGAAAATTTCAGTTAGAATTCTGCTAAAACTAATCACTTGCTTTTAATTTAGTTGTTAGTAGCCCGTTTAGAAAATTTAGAGAGGTTTTCGATTGATTGTCGTAAAACCAAAACCAAATCAGTTACTTACCAATTAGACTACTCAGCCAATCTAAAACCGTAGTAAAACCAAAGCCACAACCAAAGGAATTGCCTGAGTACTTTCGAACCTCAATTGAAAACCGTCCTAGCTAAACGAAAGAGTGACTTGCTTTGCTTTCAATTCTTAGCACACTCATGCAAGTCATGATGACTTCCATGCTCACTGTCCAAGAAGAACATGTACTACGTAATATCTCAGTGTTGTTTTACGCCCTTTTCCTATCTATTTCTACTGACAATATTAAGTGTTTCTGTTCTAACACATCTTGTAAATTTTAGAGTGGTGCATTATGCATTCACGAAGCAGCCAAGAGAGGTCACGTTGGATTAGTGAGAATGCTGCTGGAGAAGGGAATTCCTGTGAACGCGAAGAACAAGGTGAATGTAAATTCAGTTTAAGAAAAGACAAAGCAAAAAAAACAAGGCTCGCGCTTCTCCTACTCGTAACAATGCCACGTTAACCTGATATCAATTTAGTAATGGCTTTGCGCTACGACCAACATTGCTGACAACGTTATGTTCGCGCGCTCACGCAATATTTTCTTTCAAGGGTTTTCGCCACATCGCTTGCAGTGGTTTGCTATGTTGTAAATTCCAGTAACTATTCAGTGGTGAAAAACTCTAATCCGAGGTCTAATAACTCTAAAATAATTGCAGTTCTACAATATTTATGAGTTGTTAACTTAAGATACCATGCAATAGATTGTACTCACTAAAATTAAAGAGGTGTAGTTCTGTTAGAAAGTGTGTTTTATTTTCATAAAACGCGGTCAAAGTCAACAAGAAAAGTCACAATCTTAATGCTAATACGATACGTTTTCAATAAATCATTTTCATGCGGATATGACTTTATATCGGTTACGTTCCTCGCTCTGTAATTAGGAAGTGGAGAAAAATTCTTTACTTTTTACATGCGTGTCTTCAGCGATTTTGTGCACGGCGTTGATTCTTGAATTTTCCATCACAGAAAAATTACACCCCACTCCATCTGGCCGCACTTAGCAAGAAACATCTTGTTGCACAGTTACTGATAGGATACGGTGCTGACGTTACAGTGATTGGTGGTTTGGTAAGCTAGATTTTTTTTTTTGTTTGTTTTTTTTGTTTGTTTGTTTGTTTGTTTGTTTGTTTTTTTTACTTTTGCGTAACTTTTGCAAGATTTTTGATTCAGGCGAATGCGCATTGGTTAAAATGATGTACCGTATTTTGATTGGGTAGTAAGATTCCAAGGCATGGTTACTAAGCCAGTGAAAAGTGAAGATAGCGGCCGATTCGAACGAATCTCGTCTCCCAAGTTCGGTAAAATTGAAAGTGAAAACCTTTCGTACTGTTACACCTCTACTAACTATGGCTACACTAAAGAAAAGGTTTAAAGGACATTTACAAAACCGCAAAGAAAGGTTTACAGAGCTTTGGCGCTATGAGGAACTACATAAACGTTAAAGTTACGGGTCGAGTGATGGACTCTGCGGAATTTCAGCTTACTCCACTTACTTCAGCTGGACGGTTACTACAATTGCTGAGCTGTCAGCAATGATCAAAAAAGGGTAACTGCTAGATTTAGAATTGTTCGGAATATTACCAACAAGCAATTTAAGACAACTTCACTCTTGAAATTCCAGGCGAAAGAAACCCCACTTCACATGGCATCTAAGGTCAAAGGAGGAGAAAAAGTTGTGGATGTTTTGATCAAAAGTGGAGCTGATCCTGATACTGCAAAAGAGGTAATTATACTTCGGAGGAGGAGGCGGCGTGGCCGAGTGGTTTAGGGCGCTGGATTTGAAATCTGGAGGTCCCTGGTTCAAATTCTTTACCTTACCGCTATGTAGATTTGTCAGCTTCCCACTAGTTGGGATTCTTAATAGTTTATGTTCTGTTTGAGATATTTGATATTTGTTTATTTATTTACAGTGTCCCCAATTAGCACAACAGTGCTAAATACATTTGACACTTAAATAAAGTTATCTTTCGTTATTTTTATTTCATTTTTTTTTTAATGACATAAAAACTCATACATATTTACCTTGGAGTAGCTATAAACACTTTTCAGTTATTCCCAATCTGCAGGACAAAACAATGGTTGTTCTCTCCTCTGACAGTAATGAACCTTTCAAATGCAAAACAATCAAGTATTGTTTTGTCCTCCAGATTGGGAAATAACTGAAAGGGGTCTATTTTAACCTCCAGTGCGAGACTTAGGATCAAGGTGTCAAGGAACTTAAATAATTATTACGTGTGAATAGGGCTTGTGTGGGGACTTTAAGGTCATTCCTCTGTGTTGCATTGCGCATCCGTACTGCGCATGGTTTTCTCATCATTAGCGCGCACATATGAGCGTGTGCGCATAAAAAATGGAAGAGATTTCCCTCAAACTAAGCTCGATACCACTTTTTATTTCATAATTTTAATGAGAACAATATCCTCAATAGCTGGGAAACAAAATAACAGAAATCTATGGCCACTTTTTTGGCAAATGAAATAAATACAACAAAGAGACATAACGGGCCCAACAGCGCATGCCGAAATTATGTTTCCTTTAAAGGATAAAGAAATGCTGGGAACTTGAAGACAATTTTTCTGGGACGTAGATAAATGAACAACCGAAGAAAGTCAAACTCTGTGTGATATAACACGCTACGTTGAAAAATAATTGAGCTTACTTGTTGAGCATGGCAATTACCAAAAGTCACCTAAATAACCATATTTGTCAGCATTGTGGTGTGAAAACAAGCCCGGTGACCCCCTCTTTCTATTATGTTTTTAATATCTCCTTGTCCTGTAACAACAGCATACTAAGTTTCATTGGAAATCTGTGGCAGGTTATTTTATTAAGGAATCACCTTAAGCAACTTTAATAATGGGCATTAGGCCTATGATGTTGTATGATATTTGAACAATGCTTTCACATGTACATAACATTACAGACAAATAAAAGACTAGTGATAAACTAGGTGTGTCACCATAACTCCATAGATTCTCTTTGTATAGTAATTAATGTAATAATTATTGTTATTTTATTCTAATAGAATGGTGAAAGAGCCCTTCATTTGGCTGCTAGATGTGGAAATTTAGAAGTTGTAAAACTTCTTTTGCGAGAAGATGCTGAAGTCGCTCGTAGATGCAAGGTACAGATACAACTGCCAGTCCATCTTGAAATGGTAGTGAAACCATCTGCCAATAGCTACAAAACTGCCTTATAATTAGTTGCTTTCAAATTTCTCCCTGTTACTTAATATCAGCGAGTGCAGTAAGGTTCCCTCATACTTCCATGTTATTCAGTTTCAAATTGATTTTACGTTTATCTTGTTCTTTCAAGGTTTTCTCTTAATTAAATAAAATAAATAAAAGACTTCATTTAACCTGAAAGGCCAATCAGTGATCACTGGATCACTGGTATTAACTGGCGATCAGCATTTACAATTCCCATGGTTTATGAACCTGGGAAAAGCTTTGTAGTGTATTCCGTAGGTTAAACAGTGTGCCATGCCTTGATATTTTTAATCTTTAAGAGTAAAAATTGGTTTTGCAGATTCTGAACACACTGGTTCCCCTTATCCAACTTTTAGAAAGTCCAGAACAACTAGAAAATATTTCCTATTTATCTTAGGAAACACTGAGAGCACAAGAAGGGAAAATTGTGTATCCATCTGTCGTGATTATCAAACCTTAGATTCTCCTTGCTACCCAGTCATTACATCAACAGCTTGAGCTAGTTCTGTTTCCATAAAGTTAGAGTAAGAAAGTTTATGAAAAGAAAGGAAAGAAAACAAAGTGATAACTTTTAGTGTAATTTTACAGGGTTGTTTTCTAAACAAACTTAGCAAATGATCAGCTCCATGCTGCATGTATCTTGATAGCAATGACATGACAAGGGGAATTACAGAAAGGGAAAGAAAATGAAAGGGATAAGAAAGTTTTTTCTTTTTTCTTTTTTTTCTTTCTTTGCAGTCAGGGGACACTCCTCTTCATTTTGCCTGTCAAAATGGACACTCTCAGATAGTGGAAGCCCTGATCAAGAAGATTTTCCAAGTCAAGTCTTACATGCTTGCTCGTCTTGTTGTCAATATACCAAACAATGTGAGTTTTCTTGTGATTATGTTACAAAGTCCAAATAAAAATGATGCCCAGTTTGAATATTATATTAAAAAACAAATTATGAACGAAGAACTCAGGGTAACTCTGTGATATCATGCCTCTTTAGCTTTCTTGAATCTGTGTATTAACTTTGAAAATTTCTGTTGTATTCATTTGTATCAAATTATATTGAAAAATGCAGTACATGTATAAGGTTCTACATAAAATGTTATTTCTTTAACTGGTCCTGGGGTTTTTAATATTAGACTAACTACTGTAGATTATATATTAGATAATATTGATATTCAAATTATTCTTGCCAGTTAAAAAATTAGCCACTGCAAATCTCTTCAACTGTTTTACGCAGTACAAAACTGTTTATTTTAACCAATATGTCCTGTCAAAACCCACTCATTCCTTTCTTTTTCACTGTTCTTTTCTTCCCATAAGGGTGGAGAGACTGCCCTGCATTCTGTTTCAGGCATTCCTCAGGGAAGGAACAATACAGATGATCACGTGAATGTAGTGCAGATTTTGCTGGAACATGGCGCAAACCTGACTTTTACAACATATCAGGTTATGTCACAACCTATAAAAGTAATAGAAAGCAAGGGAAATGGCATTTTGTTCTTTCAGATTTAATGGATGATTTAAGGCTCAAACTACACTTGAATTCTAGCTTGCCCTTTGGACAAGCAGCTCTCAAATTTTGCTTGCCCTGGGCAAGACTTCATTCACTTTTTATTATTTACTTGGCAGATGACTTGCCTCAGGGCCCTTGCCCATCTGGCAAGTGAGAATGAAGTGTTACTTGCCCAACAGGAAATCTACTTGTCTGGGCTGACTGGACAGCACTTTTTTCAAGCCCTGAATTGATTACCTTGCATGTATGCAAAGGTGCAACACGTGTAGTACTTGAATTCCTTTGCATGCATTGAGGACTTAGACTGTCTTGTATAGATACATACCGCAAAGAGCAGAATAAACTTCAGAAATTATAAACTGCTGTGTGCTATATAAGAATACTGCACATGTGTAGAATTATACGTTTTTCTTCTTTTAAGTTTAGAAGCTTTTCTTACATTACAGTTAGGATTGCAAGTCTGCACTGTAGGAATATACTGTCATGTATCTCAAATGCTTATATCAAATTCAGAGAGCAGCAACAGTCAATCTCTGCTTGTATTTTGCCATCTTACCTGTTTTCTAATCTGTTGCCTTATCCATTCGGTAAGCTGCAGTACTTCTAGTACTACCGAAAGATCTTACCTTTACCCTGCAAGCAGAGTCTCCTTCAATCTTCATAGAAAAATTGGGAAGAGGGAGGATTTTTCCAGGAGACGCTGCTTGCAGGGTATGACCTTGTGACCAGCAATTTATAGCAGGGCAGAGGGGGAATTTAAATTAAATTCCCATTAATGAATTAAGGCAATCACTTTTGAGGTACCGGTAGTGCCATATATTTATTTAAGTGAGGAATCTAAACAGTTGCTTGTTTGTTTGTTGTTTAGAAAAGAGAGACAGCTCTTCATTGGTGTGCCAGATCAGGAAACCACAAGATTGTGGAGGCATTCTTCACTTCCGAAGTGATTCCAGAGCATATCAAACTTTCTACTATCAACAGGACAACTGAGGTGATAAAATTTAATATTAAGTGATTCATCTTTGTACCAACTACTAGCTTCTGTGCCTGTTGACTGCACCAATGAGAAACTTAAGCAAACTTTGACAGGTTTTCATTTAATAGCTTTATGGACTTTTATCACTTAACTGCTTACTT
>Ga0126338_10003089_pt1 | contig 11619 bp, 7 predicted proteins | sample OrbCmetagenome_2_FD_92529 | JGI IMG/M metagenome (GOLD analysis project Ga0126338, IMG submission 92529) | Coral microbial communities from Petempiche,Puerto Morelos, Mexico - Orbicella C C metagenome | ecosystem: Host-associated > Invertebrates > Cnidaria > Coral | place: Petempiche,Puerto... | reverse complement strand
TTGGTAGCTGCATACTTACGAGAGAATATTTTTCCTAAAATTTTCCAAACGCGGGAAACTTCAATTTAACTGTAGCCGCGCGGTTTTAAGCTTCCTTAAACTTGTTGCTTTTCATTCAATCAGCCCAAAAATACGTTTCCAGAAACGTTTTTTTTTGTTCTTTTAAACACGTTGATTTACATTCATCACCACCAAAACTCCCGACCAGGCAAGCCCTAGAAACGAATGTTAGAATTCATCCAATCGTAAGTGATGCATGCAGGTTTCTCAAACTGCAATCAACTCTTATAGCTAGCGGACACCTTCGGGACTTTCATTTGGTGCCGGTAGTAGCGAGTCCGTAATTGCGGTGTGTGATCAAAATGACCCAACGTTTGGTCGGTTATGAAGTGTCTCGTACTACTATACTCTTACGATTTCCAGTTTCTTTTAATCTGCAGTACACATTTGCCTCGATTCATAATCATATAATGTAAGTCAAAATAGAGTACAGACTAGTAAACATTCCAAAACCGCAGGGGAATTATGTCATTCAATACGTCCAAGATGTCAGTTGTAACGAGAGGAGAACTACAGAAATGTTAGTTTCAGACGGACCGCCTGAAGTGTTTGAATTCCGTATAGTGGTAGTTGTTTTCACACACTTCTTTGTGGCTTCGGCCGGGGATGTACCTTCCCCTGCCCGTGGGTGTCCGTTATAGCGGGGTGTCCGCAAGGCGAGAGTTGACAACAATAGTTTACCTGTTTCAAAACGAACCCTCATTCAAAACCTTTCATATGAAAATGAGGAAACTCTAGGCGGAACTCACTTTCACTTGAATGGTTTAGCGCGAAGACTCGTTTTCACACAGGCAAGAGGACTCTCGGAAGTGGCCTTTGGCACAAATTTTTACGATTTTATTTTTCCGTTTTCTCTTTAGTTTTAGTTTCGATTGAAAATTTGAACTCTCTTCTCGATGTTTGGAAAAGTCGTTTTTGATGCATTACATCAAAAACCCCAAATTTGTTTGCTTAAAGACGTCTGGAATCCAACATTATAAAACGAACATCTCCCTGTTTGACTCAGATAACTGTTAGCAACAAAAGTTTTACATACTTCTACCAATTTTAAGAAACGAGTTAGTTTAGAAGAATGAGAAATGGTCTGGGTACACCATCTGCAAGCAAGTGTTTTCACATCTTTTCCAAGTTCCCCTAAACTTTCACAAGTGTTTGTAACTCAACTGAAACACGAAAAATGGTTTCCTACTTCGTTATCACTACCGGAACCTAACCCGTTCAGGAAAATTTGAAATTTAAAAAACAAACCAAAAAATGAGTAAAAAGAAACTATAACAAAAACAAAATAATATAAAAACAAACAAAACAGGCCTAAGTGGCGGTAATGTATTTTGTATAACCTTTATTTATTGAATGGAATAAGATAACGCGTTTTGTTACTTTGACTTTTGTTCTTTGTACAACAAAACTAAAATAATTTGCAATGGTTAGGAATGCTGTATACGCCGAGCTTCAAGCTTTGACACATTACACGTACGGTATTGACTATTTCTAACATTGCTAAAGTGGGTTTGAAGAGTTCAAAAAAGGCAGGCATTTTGGTAGTCTTCTGATAAAATCTCGTCACAAATGCTGGCAGACTTAGACCTTTCTCCTTTTCCTTAACTTCGAAGAGAAAGAGAGAGAGCTACATTTGTTTTGAAGAAATATTTTGCAAGGCTGTAAGGAAAAAAAAAACAACAACAAACAAATAGAACGAATACATTCTGCTTGTTTAGGTTATTTCTTCGGAGACTAGATAATTGAGTGGATAATTAGAACTCTTTGCAATCAGGACAGCATTGAAGGGAAATTCTCTCCTTGCAATCATACCTATGCCAGAAAAAAGTTTGCCATTATAAGAAATCGAGCAATACTCTAATGCTGTAAAGACCGTTCTTATTACAGACTGGAAATATAGGAATGCTTTTCTCTAGAAATTTGTTTTGGAGAAACGACCAAGTCTGCTCGACGTTGCTACGCAACATTTAAGGGTGCTGAACACAAAAACACCATTGACGTACAGTTCACTAACTGACTTTTTTAGTCTGTAGAGCAATATGTGACTGGATAAAGTAGTTTGATAACTGTTTCAGAGTCACAAATAGCACCCGTGCTACCAGCAGGGCTGTGATAAATCATTGTTTCTACAACCTCTTTTTTAACACCAATAAGATAAAGAACTTTTTTATTCCATGAAAAAAACAAAAAAACAAAAACAAAACAAAAAAAAAAACAGAAACAAAACGGATGCAAAATACTTTATGTTGATAAACTCTACTAATAAAAAGAGAATACAAGAGGGTAACGACGGGTCGACATTACATCTGCAGCGAGAAGATGATCAGAAAGAACATAAATAACTTTAAACAACCCTCATAAAATCTCTACATTTAAACTCTTTTAGAGAGTGACCGTTTACAAACGATGGTCGGAAGTTCATGCGACCTCATGTACACTGTACTGAAATGTCCTCAGGACATGTAAGATCAAGAAAGCGCAATATTAAAGCGGGCATCTGCGAGGATAAATAACGATGCCCATTTTGAATGGATGCAAGCCACGTCATGTTAGTCTCCTGTACTGTCCTCTTGGTTTGGTTTTCGGTCTCCAGTCCAGAGACCAGGGCTTCCACTCATAGGGGGACTGTTACCAAAGTCTCCGTCGTCGCCGACGCCATTGCTGGCATCATACTGAGTGTTCTCCAGCCTGGAAAGAGAGAGAAATCAAAAGAGTTCAGCAATTTGATTGGTTGAGAGGGATACTATTAACCTGCAATCACTGCATGGTGATGTGAGCAATCTCAAAATCACATTTAGACAATGCAAACACAGAAGTAAAAGATCGCTGTACTTTGACAGCTCAACGAAAGCGGATTGATCTGGTTGAAAACAGCAGGTTACCAGGTCTTCCAGAACAAGTTGGTCAAGTTTGCCAGGTCGACAAAAGTAGATTGAACAATTCAAGGCATATTGCTGAAGAAAAGCTGATCATCTGTGCTCATAATACCAAAAAAAACAAACAACAACAACAACAAAAACACTACAAGAACAGCTTTAAAGCATAAAAGTTTAAAATTCAAGTAACCAGAATATGAGTATTAATCATGCTGATTATCTCAGGAAAATTGTATTTGCTTAAAGTATATTTGTCACCGACAGCATACCAGTTGAATAATTATTGTTCACGTTCTTCGTTCACGATCTGTCTCAATTTTCCTCAAACCTTTTTGCGTATTGTTGTCTCTAAAGTTTTTCTACCTTAATAAACCGCTATTTTTCAAGATGCTTCTGTTCGTTGTAAAAAATACGTATTACAAAACTGACAATTAATTTATTACACCGCAGCTACTACTGCTGGGGTTAGTTGCTCAACAAAAGACGAAACCACCTTGCAGAATATAAGAAATCGAATTCTAACTTGAATTCTTTGAGCTGTTCAGTCCTTAGTGCAAAACAACTTTTCAGCTTGTTCAATAAAGTGGAAATTATTTACACGGTAATGTGATGAGTTATCATTGTCTACGTCACTTTGTTTACAGTACATGAAGTTGCACTGCATACACGTATTGCCACAAAGGTTCTTTAGAATCAACTTCTCCCAAAGCGAGTCACATCATATGTAAGCTATCAAGTTAAGAGAATGTATGATCTGACCTTAAATTTGAAAAGAGTTAATGCAAGTGTTCTGAGCTTCCTTCGGTAAATCCTCCCTCTTCAATTTCCCTCTGACAAAATAAAAATAACTCGTAAAGAACAAAAATGATCTTTTACAAAAAAAAAAACGACCCTATTGTACATAAAGCAAGAAAATTTACTGGAGGAAACACAGTTTCAAACAACCTTGCACCAAAAATTCTTCTATTTATAGTTGGGATACTTCACCAAACTTCCTCACAGCCTTTGTGCTTCATGCGGTATAACTCAAAACTGTCGTTCGCTGTTTGGCAAACCAATTTTTCCACTGTATGACAATGTGGAGGTTTTTCATCATCTATTCATAACTTTGTCAGAGGTCAATTAAAATGTGAGGGAGGATCTACACTTACCGAAGAAAAGTCAGGAAAACCACTATCACCATCTTCATAACCCAATCTGTATTTTGAAGTGAACAGAAAGCATTATTTTTTATTTACCGGTGCACTTTTCACAACTTTCAGACCTAAGCGGGCCAAGTAATAAAACTATCTGAAAGTCTTAGGAAACCAAAATTTGTAAGGCTGTAGTATGCCTTAAAAACGAAAAAAAACCCTCATTTTTTGTCAAGTTGAAGCCTCATAATATATCCCCGGATTACAATGTGGCTCAAGCCTCTGAATGATTGACTGACTGACTGACAGACAGACAGACAGACAGACAGACAGACAGACAGACGGTTTCAACAGACCAGACTAACAAATCACTAACTGACAAACACTGTTACTGTTCACTCGACTCTGAAGATGACTTCTGCTCAGGTTGGCAAAACGTCAGCCACCAACAACAGTTCTATTCAGAGCTATTCTCACCAGTCGATCACACTACAAACAAATGATACTCCAGGGTTCAAACCATTTACTGTGTGACTGACTGACTGACTGACTGACTGTCTGCCTGCCTGCCTGCCTGCCTGCCAGACTGACAGACTGACTGACTGATTGACTGACTGACTGATTGACTGATTGACTGATTGACTGATTGACTGATTGACTGATTGACTGATTGACTGACAGATGGGCAGATAATAAACAGATGGATGAACAGATGGACTGACTGATTGGCTGACTGAACCATTTGTGTGCAATCACCATGGTTTTTATCCTCTTAATCAACAAAATGCTGCATAACATTAATTTATGCTTGAATCAAATTAATCAAGTCATTCGACAGGACTTTTGACTTTCTGCTACGGATCTGATCCCTGTTCAAAATATACGTCATCAAATCCTCACCTTGTGATAAGCCGTTCATCCTCATCCCCAAATTCCCCGCCCATCAGAGATGGCTCGCCAACAACCATAACATCCTGTGTTGCCAGTGTAAACCCAGCTGTACTGGGTGATTTCTTTTTACTTGAGGTACTGTTCATCCCGGTGTTGGGTGTTGATGAATTTGCGTTTGTTGACTTGCGTTTCCGTCTTGGCCTTGGGGCTCGTGGAGTTTCTGCTGCAAGGAAACCAAGCCATATGAATTGTTCATCGGTGGAAAAGCTATGATGCATACATTACAGGATTCTTCAAAGTTTACAAACAGATCAGAAGGTAAATCTTAATTATCTAGACTGGATTGAACTAAACTTGTCACATGGCATTCACTGGGTTCTAGCAGGGAGTAAGCTGCACTTTGCTGTCCTTTGGGACTTAATAGCAGACATACTTACAAATAAGAACATCTCACAGAAGATTGAAAACCCGCAAAATATTTATGCAAAACCAAGTAAAATTACTTTCTGCAAGGGATTTTCTCTGAGGCATACAAAATTAAATGAAAAAATATCGTTAATTTTCTTAATTGAATCGAGTTACACTACTTGAAAAACTGAAGAAAGGGATTTCAGGAAGCTCATTTTTGTATGTAGCACTTTTCTACTGGCAGAAAAAATACAAAATTACCATATTTTTAGAGCCATCCCTTGGGCAAAATCATGAGACCATAACAATTTACTTTTAACAGGATTATACAAATACGTGATTGTTTCTGAAAGCAGTGGGAAAACATTCTGTGTGAATATCAACACACTTAGGTAGAAACAATTGACTACATGACGCATCTAGAGCCACGGCAAAATATCTGCCTCACAGTCCAGTGATCTGTCACTCATCTCTGATGGAAGGCCACTCAGCACAGACAGACACTGGTTGCACTGGGTTTGAATAGGTCTACAATACTTTCATGCCTTTAAAAGTTCTAAAAACAGTATTTGACCACAAGATCTGCTGGAAATCTGTCCAGCAAAATTTGATGTTAATTTTGTACAACAACTGGTCGTGACAAACACAGGATTTTTTCAATAGAGAAGGGGCATAATGGGATCTTGTCATGGACCAAACGGGTCGTCCTGTGATCAAACACTGTTACAGTTTGAACTGAGGCTAACCTTTTTTGGAAGCAGGCTGCCCAGTCAAGGTTCTCTCAAGAAGTTTAGGAAAAGGGGATCCTTTGGGTATAAAACAGTATATATCAGATATTGAGGACCTGATTTTCTTGTTCTTAAATTGCTAAGGATACAGCCATCTTAGATTTAATGATATTTAACAGTTCTTGACTGTGTTAGAAAATGACGAAAACAACAAGGAGCCAAAAAATGTCTTTTCATCCAAGATGGCTGTAAATAAAACAATTTAAGGCCAAGAAAAATCACCAGTACTAGCTAGATACATATCACCCGGGGTTTCATTAATGTTTTCAGCTGGAGGGTGACTGGTTTTCACAGGTGGGCAAAACTATTTGGACTGAGCTTCTAAAATATGAGGAAAACTTTCCTCTGGATGATCAATCCAGACGGGCAAAATCGTCCTCACAACCAGTCAATTTACCAGGTGCCTGGCCCTTAATGAAACTCCTGATGCTACCATAAACTGATTTTTCTCAATTTCAATGCACAAAGGGCCTGAGAAATTACTCATTTGTTTTACATACATTGCAATAATCCATCAAACTAGAAGTTTGTTATTCAAGAGTGGAAATTCCACGCTGACGATGCCTTTCTATGGTATAGTCTAAGTATATAGTTGACACTGATTGTCCAAATTTAGCCAATAAGATATGGTCTACACAGATCTCCTACAGCATTTTACCCTCACTCAACTCTCAGTCACTCCTTTCAGGAGTAACAAAGAAAATAATTTTCTCATGCCAGTGTAAGAGGCACAGGTAATAACAAGGAGTCCACGTCAAAAGAAATGCAATCAATTCAAGACCTAAAAGGTGACTTGAATCTTGAATCAGATTCAGTTCATTACCTGATTTGATCTGTTTACCTTTTAATCCTTGAAGTAGTGATTAAATTTTATCTTCTCCCTACCTTTTCCTAACAACTTTAAGTACACAGGACATGGGAATTAAGAGCCTGATCAACTCAGGAAAAACATTTTGATCAAAATACAAATTTACCCAAAAACATCATAGCTAATGTATTAAACAAAGTTGGGAGAATTTGATCTTGATCAAGGGATAAAAAGTCCTTACCTGGAGTAGTTGGTGTATTGGGTTGCCACATCATTTCACCGTGATTATACTCTGTAACAAGATCCATGCACAAAATCAAAATAAATTTGCGAGGCAAGATCGGCTGGCAAGGCAAAATATACTACACACTGTACATGTAGGTATCATGTATGTATGATTGTATGAAGGAGTGAGAGGGACAGTGGCCTAAAGGTTAGTGCATGCGACTCCTGATCAAGTTGTCTGGGTTCACGCCCCGGCTGGGGTCACTGTCTTGTGGTCTCGGTTTGGTGGTCCTGCAGTCAACTCCTCCACACTTCGTGAATAGCCAACTGGTCAGCATCGCACCAGTTTGGAATTTTACTGAGGTTCTGTCTGATATTAACAATATTTTGAGGTCCTACCTGGAGGCGCACACATTCTTTGCCATCTTTGGAAAAGGGTTGACTTTAAACAATCTGACAAAATAAAAAAGATAATAGTTGTTGGCATTTAGAAAAAAACTGACTTCAGAGATTTAAACTGTTAGCCATGATAAAACTTTCCCATTCACAATTTGGACACAAATGGACAGAATCTGCTAGCTCAACTGCAAAATCCACTGCAAAAATCCTGGCCTATCAGACACAATTTTCTTTGCACGAAGGAACTTCATGTACTGACTAAATATGCAGCATCAACATGTATAATTATCAATATTTTTTAGTTTTTTCTTGTTTAGGTTAAGTAGTTCTTCTAGAAGAGACTTGCTGACTGTGAGCTACCAAGGACTATTGTCTGAATTTGTAAAATAAAGTCACAGTTGTTAGTTAAAAAAGAGTTGCTTTGTGAAGGTCTAACTCCCAGTTATATCCAAACTCTGGCCAGGAGTTACGATCACAAGTAAACAATTCTCCTCTCAAGCCATGGGCGTCAGCCAAATAGAAAAGATTGTACAGCAATGGATGCATGTCAGAGCATCACCTACTATTCACAACTGAAATTCAGATTAAAACTGTACCTCTGGGATTCATGTTGTATGTCTTGTGACGTGACATGAGCTCTTGCATGGGCTCTAAAATAACACAAAGCTGCAAGAAATAGAACATCTTTTAACACGTAGTAGACTGTCCAGTAATGCCTAAGAGAGGCAATGTACATTGTGACAAAAAGTAACATTGTTACACCATAAAAATGCTCGTCCACTCAAATAATGAGACTGTAAATTGAACTAAACCCTCTCTCCTTTACTTGCTCTTCTCAGAGAAACACTTGAAAATTCGAATTTTCTTTTGATTACATGTAAATTCACCCTTCAGATAGATATTTCAAAATGATTTGATCCAAACCTCCAAAGTACAGGGCTTCTGATATTTTGTGTGGCCACAGAGCCACAAATTTCAAGTGAATCCGCAAAATCCTGCGAAATTCACAAAAACATACAAAATACTGCAAAATTCGCTAAAAATCTTAGCAACTATATGTCAGTACAACATATTCAAGGGGTGGGGATTTTCTCTAGGGTTCAAACAGGAAAAACCCTCTGAAACAACACAATTGTGGACTGTAAGCAATAAAAAATGTCGACAATCTCCGGCATTTTATCACAATTTACTTTTTGGAACACTCTTAGAACTTGCTTACATTCTGTTTTCCTACAATAATGGGTTATTCCAGAAAAAATACACACACCCCCGACGGATGGCAAGCATTTTTGACCCCCCCCTTCTGACTGGATTTCCCAGACCGCTAGAGCCCCCCTCCTGCCCGGATTTCCAAGCTCAAGGACCCCCCCTCCCGCCCGGATTTCCACTTCTTTTTTTAAAGGCCCTGACTGGAAACAACAGGCAATGGAAAAGATGTAACATTTCATCCAAAAGATCCCCATTTATTATAATTTTAAAAGCTTGGCGAATATTGTAAATTTTGCGGGTTAAATTTCAACATTTTTAAAATCAGATTACAGTATTCAAATGATTGTGTTTAATGTTTGAATGATCTCACACTCTCCTCTAAAACGCCATTTGCCTTTTTCTCTACCACAGTACAAGATAAAAAATTCGTAAGCCGTAAAAATTATGTAAATGTAAGAAAATTACAGCGAAAAAAGTCCTTACGGTGATTATAAATAAAAACTATAATTTCAGTTTTCTGTGACAAGACGGCCTACATTGGCACGTGTTCACAAGATCAAGTTCCCGTTGTTAGTACTGTTAGTGTGACATTTACTTAGCTTATTAAGAAAGCTTTTCAAACTAGACTAATTTTAAATTTCGTTACCTTTATGGGTCTGTAGGTCAACTGGAACTCTTGCCTTTCTTTCAAGCGTTCAAGTTTTCATGCGTAATGCCCACGTTCTGGCTTCCATAAACTTGTCTTTTACCATATCGATCGTGAGGCACGGATAATAACGTGGAAGCAGCCTAGATAATACTGCTTAAAACTCTTGTAGATCCGATGAGGAATCTTCAATGTGAAATACTTAAAGAACTTAACAACGCCGAAATAAGTATATTTGTTTATAAACAAGTTCTGCTCTTGTGAGGTCGTTTAGATTCCCAATGCTACAAGCAAATTCGTTACCACGATTTTATGGTTACACATCGTAAGAGGTAAGAAAGAAATTATACGCAAATTGTGCATACACATGTTAGCCAGCAAAACGAGTTCTTGGGTTGCCTGAATAAAACAGTAAAAGTACAACTGACTCCCAGCCTAAGTCGTCTTTTCTTCGCATTTTTGGGGATGTTACAGGGTACAGGCACGGGTGGACTGGGTACCATAAAAATGTTCCAGGCATTGCATGCTCAGTTGATGGTGTTTTCTCCGGTCGTAAAGCTGTTGTTATCCACTTATCGATGCACTGGTTCTTCATAATTGAGGTAAGAACACCATAAACTGAAAGACTACAAGATTGCCCATTGCAAAGTTCTTTTTTTACGTGGTTAAAATGTATCGATCGAGGTTAAAGTTAAATGTGACCCCCGAGGAAGAATTTTTACGTTCAGATCGCCCCCTCCTGCCTGGATTTCCAGAGCCATAAACCCCCCCTCCCACAAGAATTCCCAGTTTGCCATCCGTCGGGGGAGGGGGTGTGTATTTTTTCTGGAATAACCCAATGTAAGTACTCCCTAACACACACAGAAGCCATAATTCCCCTCTTTTTTCTTACAAAGGCGTAATGCTTGAAACCTCAGCTTCACAATCTGTGCTGTGTTTTTATCGGACACATGAGGCATTCATTTGACGTTAAAAGCATCCCATCCTCAGAAATTTAAATACACCATATACATAACCAGAAGTTAATCATCAATTTTGGTTGTCACTTTTAACTGACAGACATATCATGAAATCTTACAAAAAGTACAAGCCGCTAACCATTGCTGAGCCAAAAGTAGTTTGCTTGTTTGCGATTTTTGCTATCTTTCTAAGTATTCTGTCAAATTCAGGATTATTTGAAACCCTAATATTGTTCGAAATTAATATCTCTTTACATATCTTGTAAAATTCTATTCATCTCAGGAGTAGCCACTACACCCAAGACTACTAGACAGCCATTTTCTCTGACCTTGACTGCTCAAGGAGAACACTGAATGTCCAGCATTCATTTTACGGAGTACTAATATTATTTTATTCTTACCCTAAGATAATTGAGTGTGACATTCGTCATCCCATGTCTTGTGATGTTCTTAGACAACTGATCCAGAACGTTTGGATCCTGAGTTCGAACGATCACATTCCGTGGGATCATTTCTGTGTAATGCCGGATGGCAAAATGCCAGTTACGTATCCTCATAAGATCATCCAATGTGAATTCTAGTAACAGACGGCCCTCAGTGCAGACCTAGGTGTAATAAACATCACGAAAAGGTGTGTTAACAACATTCATGCATAATACTGGCTGTAAAACTCATGAAAAATACTACTGACTTTTTTTGATGCAGTTAAATGCAATTTAACACAGTTAACAACAAAGAGCGCCTTCGTTCCCGTAGTGGTCAGTGGTGTGTTGATATGTCCATGCGCCAGGATTCCATGTGCTCCTGTACAGAGATGTGTGTTGACGGCCTTCACAGCCATAGCATTTAAAGTGAGCATTGTTTTGCACAGGAGCACATCTTCAAGCATTCCCCCTCTCTTCCCTCCCTCTTTCCACTGTTAATTCAGTGTGACAGGTGCCTGTCTCGTCTTCTGCGTGGGGGCTCATGGCTCGGTTTCCAGGATTTGCCAGCCATGGGAGCAGCCTCCATCTAGGAGCTGGCTGCCAATAGTGGAAGCTCCTGAATGTGTCAGGCACCCAACCTCCATTCAGCGATGCAGTTGTTAACTAAAACGAAGTTTCTCAAGACTACTTAATCTTACTAGAAATTTGTCACTGATATGATCAATTAGTAATTGGATCATGTGTTGTTCATTTCAGACAACAATGTTGTGTTCATAATTTCAAACTGACCCC
>Ga0126338_10003088_pt1 | contig 11620 bp, 5 predicted proteins | sample OrbCmetagenome_2_FD_92529 | JGI IMG/M metagenome (GOLD analysis project Ga0126338, IMG submission 92529) | Coral microbial communities from Petempiche,Puerto Morelos, Mexico - Orbicella C C metagenome | ecosystem: Host-associated > Invertebrates > Cnidaria > Coral | place: Petempiche,Puerto... | reverse complement strand
GGATGTCATATTCCTAGATGAATATAATCCTTGTCTTCATACCTTTTGAAGTGTATTTCATATTAAGCATATGCTGACCAACAGTAGCATCACAACTGTACACTGAAAACTAAATGGTTTAAATCCTCAATTACTTTCAATGCTTTAAAAAAACAGGTTGTTGGTACGCACAAAAGTTAGAAAGGTAATATTGTTAGTGTTAGCTATCCACAAGTTCTCCTGTGGTGTAGTGTTCATTGGTCTCACATGCGAGACAGAGTCTTTGTTGGCAGCCCCTATTTTGGTGTAGTATCTTGCTGTAGCTACTCATTTTTGTTGTTCTTTGATGAGATGGAACTGTGAAAATCCTATGTGCTACTTTACTCGCATCGCACAGTCAATGACTAAATGATGCAGTGGACCTGAACTGCCCTTCCACAATTTTGTCAGAACACAAAGGACAAAAATCCTCCCACCAACCCCTTTACCACAGAGAGAACAATCCACCTTCAATTTACCAACAATTTGTTAATAGATAAAGAACCCATCTTTGCTCCACTAGGAGCCTACAGGATTAAGTCAGCCATCTTTACTTTACCAATGATTCTCCCACAACACCCCTCCTCCCCACCTCCTCCCCATTTTGTAGTCTACACAAGATAGCCCTTTTCCCATGGTCTCTCTATGGTGGGAGGGGGGTGGGGTGGGGAAGAAGAGAGACCATCAGAATGAGCTTCACTTGTACAAGATCAGAGTATTAGAAGAGAGAAGGGAGATAAAAAGAGAATATCTAGAATGACTCACCCTCCAAACAAGAAATCTCAGGAGTCCATTAAGTTCAGCTTCATATTTTGTTAGAACACCAACCTGCAACGAAAATCAGCAATTAAGTACAACTGAACAACTGAGGGGTGAGGGGTGAGAGGTGGGGGGAGGGGATAAGTGGTGTTCCATTACCATTATTGAGAGCTATTTGTAAACATGCTAATCTGAGAGTCATTTAGGCTAACTGGAGTGCTCTTCAGGATACCCAGAATGCCACACAGGATCACCGGCTACCTCTCACTCCCGTCTTAGACTTGCCCTTCAGATTACTCGAGAGATCAATCAATGTGACTCTATTCCAACTGAGAAAGAGCTGATGGCATTACAAACTATATACTTGATACTTTTGTGGTTGTGTATAGAGACTTAAAAGTGAAAAAGCTGGCTATAAGCTTAACATATAAGCTTACTTGTACCTCGAAATACTGGAACGCTTTGTTCAGTTGAGATCGCAGAAGATGGATAACTTCTTCATCAAGCTGAGCTGCATCCAGCTAAAAATAGAAAACAATTAACTCGGTTGTATAAAGTTTTGATCACGAGAGTAAGACTGTAACAATATTATATCCAGATCTACCTGATTCACTCGCAACACTCTCTGTTGATCAGATTTTTCTGTTTCGTCCGCCATCTTGAATTGTCATTCTCGTTCCAGACTCTTTGGGCTTAGACGAGACGAAGGAGGAACAGGTCTTACTAGGGACCAGGCGATCCCGATGACCAGAAAAGTACCAGTGAAGTCAAGAAGTTTTGGTCACATAATGTTTACTTTTTTTACATTTTTCTCCTGCAGTAGAATTTCAACCTGTCTCTTTTTCAGCCCTTAGCCTCCAGCAGGAGTCGGCCTTTGCACCCGCCATCCGATATAGGGTTGCCGTGTAAAACCGCCATTCCATTCCTGGCTTTCGTTACCCATCATCGAACCTTAATAGTAATTACAGTTCCTTCGACTGATAGGCACAGCACATGACCGAATGGAGAAATATATGGACGGCTCACTGCCTACGGTTCCTCCCCCACCCTGGGCTTGTCCCGGGTGTGACAGGGGAGGCTCTCGTGTTTGGGATGAGGGCGCGAGCTGGTGGCGCGAGCGTGGCCGCGAGAGACACACACGTAGTTTCTAGCCCCCACCACTAACCCTCCCTTAACGTCGTTCTTAAACTCGGTTGCGCGCCAAAGCGAAAACCCAGAGACTAGTACTTGAGTCCGAAAAACCCAGACCGACTAGAGTCTGCTCGCAGGCTACACTGGGATCCGGCATGGGAACTGATATAAAGAGGTTTGACGATCGAATAGTTGCATTTCTTGTTACAGAAAGTGGCTATTACCCAATTTGATTCACGGGGCACGGATAACTTATCTTCCGAGTTGTGGTCTCTGATCGAGCAAGCTCTCTAGGAGTTTTTGTGGCTGCAAAGAGAACTTTGTCGAGGACTAACAGAGTTGCTCTTGAGTAGCCAGCTTACAAACGTTGTAAGCGGCAGGCAGGGCTAATCACTCAAGCCTTGTCATATTCTAGCTATATATAGTCCTGATGCCAGGTTCGATTTCTGACGCAATCTTTGACGACAATGTAATACTAATTTGGACTGAATGTTGACATTTTCTTTTGTAGTTTTTCAATTCAAGTAAACTGAACTTTAATTTGCTTTACTAACCACCCACATCGTGCACACGACTTGCGATTACAACTATTGTTAATATCATACAAGCACAAAAATAAACACAGAAAAATTGGGTCACGTTCTTTCCTAGAAATTAAAGGCAGATTGATATGCTATCGACTTAATGCAATTACCTGTATGTTGCATAAAACGGTTCAGATCTCGCGCTTTCTCCGTCAAAAGACCTCCCAAACTTTACATGCATGAACATGGTGAATTACACATTCAAAAAGTTGCTGCAAACCCATGACTAAGTAGACAACTGGAGACACACTTTGCTACAGAGAACACATTTATAACCATCAAATTGTTCGAGTATTTGCTTTCAGTCCGTTTGTGTGTTTAAACCGTCTGGCCTCCACAAAGAACCATCCTTTCGTATGCATGAGGAAGCCAATTAAGTATTGTTCAGAGATGACCTTGTCGAAATACGCGTTCAATATTTCCCTGATTACAATAACTGCGCTAACAAACACATCGATGCCCCAACCAATCAAATCCCACGTCCATCGCGTCGCCTGTGTGGAGGATTAAAGGACTGTAAGATCATACTGCAGTGTGAGTTGAGGGAGTAACTTTTGCTAGGCTGGTAGCCGACAAAGTTTGTTTGTTATGGAAGACCCTCTGAGCTTTACACCTAAACATGAAGATGTAGACGGTGATGCGTTTAAAACAAGTGGATCTGAGGAGGACGACATCGGCTATCACTCGATCGGGCGAAACATTAAGGTACGTGTCGCATATTGAGCGATTTAAAAAGCTTGCTTGGCATAATTATTTAAAGCACTCTCGTGCAGCATCTAATTTGTCCCAAAAAATATCAAAGTTGTGTTGTGGTAGAGGTGATTAATCTAAAATTGGCAACTCGGTATCTGTCCGACTACTTTTGACCGAAGCAAACCCTGCCAAATCGATATTCCTGGACTGTCAACGGTTACATACAGTCGACGGGGTCGGCATTTGTCACTCAATAACTTTTCCCTGCAAAGAGTAAATCGTAAGCTCGCCTCAATATTTTGGAAAGACTGGCAGCCACGCCACTGTTGTTTTGGAAAATCAATCAGGAAAATGTTACGCCTCAATTCACGTATCGGGCAAAAAAGTATGCTCATTAGTATATTTTTTTCTTTGGTTAAACAAGAGGCGACGGCCTACGAAATGAAGTCTGATGGAAAGACCAGAACATTTTAACACTTAAAGCAGGTACTTTTTGCACAGCAATTAATGCCTTCAAAGAGTAACCATTTTTTGGCAACTTTTTTCAGATTTCAGGTTACCGTGGATATAGCTGGTTGCTATGCTTACGATGCTCAGATTTCTGATTTCCTTGTTAGCGAGTAACCTTTATATATTATTTATTTGCGATCATCGATTTTGCGCTGTTAATTTTTTGAGGTAAAACTTAAGAAGAGAACATTAGCGGATTAATAAAACTCGTCACGCTTCTGTTTACATTTCTCTGACTATCTCGTTAGGGTTTATTGCGACCACGGGAAGTAGTTAGCACATAGTTGACAGAAAAGTGTAAACCGCGTCTGATTATCCGCTAGCTTTGCATAACAAAAGAATTTCCAGATAACAGAATGTATTGCTCAAAAGCGAATTGGAAAACTCTGTTGTTTGAGTCTAGAAAGCGTATTAATGCATTTCTTGATCGTTCATATATGCATTCTAAGTTGTATTGCCGAGTTGATTTTATCACACGTGAGCTTTAAAACCCAGGCTTATTTTACACTGCAGTGACTTATTATTCCTTCGGAGAATGTTGTCCTTTAATTCACACGAAAACAAAAGAAGAAAATTCAAGAAATTTAGGCTAAACAAATTTCGTTTTTGTGCGATTACTGAATGTAGACAAGAAAATCTTCGATACTGGATACGTAAAATATAGTCTCCAACGACCTCCAACTTCAAATGGTGATCGAGGGAAGTTAAAAATGTATAAATATATACACGCACCACTTGATTTGTTTTCGTGTGCTTTTCGTGTGTTTGTAAACCAAAACACCTGGCCGCTCATGGCTCAATAGCATGAAATTTACTCCTCGGTAGTGATATTGAAATTCACGGTATGACTGTGGATTCGTTTAAGTTTCTTTTCTTTAGGACTTAAATTTGTCCTGTATGAGAGCTTGTGCCATGGCTGGCGTTCTGGTTGATTTGTTTTTTCTTATAAATTATGTAGATCAGTTACAATATAGTAATGAGAGTGCTACAGTTCCCCGGTCGTTAAAGCTCTGAGAATAAACGTCGTCCTTGAATTTATTTGCACCAGCGAACATGAAAGGTCATCAGTTAGAAGCTGAACGAACAGTCTTATGCAAAATTTTGCATAAATTTACTGAGATAAATATTATGAAATGCATGTCGATATAGATATTTAATTTCCTTCCTTGTCACCAATGGAAAAAAAATATCAAATATACTGAATGATTTCGTGTAATCACCTACATTGATCATGTAAGAGAAAACTTCGCATCACTATAGGGTTCCTCGAGTTTCAAGGGTTTCTTTTTCTTCTTTCGAATTTTTGTATATTGCAAAGAAAAAGAAAACAAAAGCAAACAGACGCCAACTACACAGTTTTTTTTTTTCCTGAGTCGTCGAGTGGAAAAAACAAACTTATTTTAGTGACTTCCAGCATGAGACTTGGAACTGAAAATTAGTTCAGTTTCAGGAGAATCATTTCTCTAGCACAGTTGCAGTTTTTTCAATTTGTAATACGTTGTAATATATAGTTGTTTCATGCTGGTAATTGATTAATTTCAACTTGAGATTAACGAAACGACCACACGGCTAGTACTACATGCTGGAAACAGGAATCTTTCGACAACTAACTCTAAAGAAAAAGTATCGCACAGGTCTTTTAGTGTTGGCCATGGACGGTTTTGAGAATTCAGGTTGAAATATCACTATAATTCATCACATGCGGCGTTCACAGTGAGCTACTGTCATGTCAGAAAAACTGAAAATTTCGTATTTAATCTTTTTGTCTCCATTTACTTCTATTTTGCACTTTTGATCTGTATATGTACATTTGCGTTAATTTAAATTGCAATTATCCAATTAGCATCGAGTTTAAATTGTGCGCGATTCGACTTGTTTCTTGCCTTTTTTAAAATTGGTTACACTTCGCCTAGATTGGTGAAAAAGGAGTTTTTTGCGTTCAAATGCCGGTCTATACAAGACCGAATGATATTTATGAGGGGGTTGTGAAATATTTTGATTTCAGTTTTTATTTCAGAAATTCCTTAAACTTGCTAAGAACACTAAGTATGATTTAATCATCGAGAAGCAAATGCAAGCTGCATTAATTCATCTCAAATCAGCCCTTGAAACAAGAACAGTAGGGTAAAATAACCGATAAATTTGTAGGAAGTGAAGATCATTTCACAGTTCAAGATTCCAATAACCGGAAACCATGCATGGGCTCCTTTAAAAACTAATTACAGTCTTACTAGGTTATACAATCAAACGTTTACAGTACACTGTTCACTGTTGGCTTACCTCGCCGAGCTACAAAAGCTGACTCATGCAACAGACTCGGCGTTATATAGGCTTTACCCTAAGCTTCCTGTCTTTACCCTGAGCAAACAAAAATTTCGTTTGTGTATGCTCACGGTGTTAAATCTGACAGGATTTAATCAATGTTGAATGAGAATTGAGCCGTTTCCATAGAAATGCCTCCGGAGTGGCGTTACTTGCAGAATTTTCGCCCTAAATGTGATTTTTACTTTTTGTTTTGAGGCAGTTTTGATCAGGTGCCTCGACACAAGGCAGGGAAAGAGGTATTTTCGATTTCTCATTCTGCCTGATCGGAGTTTTATCTCGATCGTTCCACCCATTTGTTGTCAAGTCTGCACAAGTAAGGCCGGGTAAGGATTTGATTGAAAATCTAGAGTAGGCCGATTATGGTAATTTAAATCCGTCTCTTTCACTATGTTTGAACTTTTCAACGGAGTGAGATACAGTTTCCAAGTGCTGATAGCCGTAACATTATACGGTTCTCTCTTTCCGTTTTCTTTTTTTTTAGTTTCGCACATTCACATATGCATCGCTGACCATACAACTTAGTACTAATAAGGACAAGAAGTGTCTTTAATCTACCTGCCGTCGGCTTTAGCTGCCCCTTACAATTGTTTTTGAATTATTGTTAAAACTTTCTCTTTCTCTTTCGCTAAACAGCGGGTTTACACACATTCATGACATTTTGATCCAGGTTACGAAACAAAAGTGCCAGAAATTTAAAAAAAACATTCAAATTTACAACAAAGCTGATTTCGTATCCGGAAAGTGTTACATGCTGCTCTCACTCAGCAATATCAATAGACATTTGAAGGGTTCTCCCGGACCCATATATCATTTCCTCGTAACATTCAATAAGGGTTTTAAAGCACGTCTGGTGAATATCATTTTACTTCTGAAACCTGGAGCATTTACGTTGAAAAGAACGCCGTGTAATTTACCTTCAAACAATTTGCGGTCATTTAATTGCCTGTTTGAAAAGACACAATACGATGGGTAGTATCTCAATTAATTCATTAATTGCTTCGGTGAATTAACAACTATAGTTCATTAGTTATTGATTGCAGTAATGCCGAACAAATATGAAGAGGCTTGAAAGTGTATTAATTTTTTACTGTACCATTTTCTTCGAAATTCCAGGATATTTTTGTCGGGTTTCTTAGCTGAATATTAAAACATGTTTGATGATTTCATAATGATGTAGCTTGTGCACACATTTTAACACTTATACTCGTTGTGGAGATTCTGGAATGCGGCGTCATTCAATTTAGTGTTGACAAGCTTCCCTTACGAATATGTAATCACTGTCGTATTTCTACCATTTTCCCGTTTTAGCGCGTATTTTTTGGCGATCTTCCAGTATCGTTGACCATTTTTTAAGTAATGTTTTTAGATTCTTTGATTTTACTTTTTTCCTTATACAGAAACATTTCTGCGGGCTGATCTTCCATACAATAGATTTCCGCAATATTGACACTTCGCGTAATGTCCTTTCTGAAGGTGGCCCGAAACAATCACTCGTCCCGCTTCAGCATCGTGTTTCTATAGCAACTGCCACTGGCCGAGAGCGTGGCGTCGGTTTCGAAGGACTAGACCCAGCCGACCTTTTGCGGCGAATAGTTTACGTTGGCAGCGGCCAGTGAGAAAGACGGAAGGGTTTTGAGCGAGGGTTTGACAGATTAGTTGACTTCAGTTTTGCTTTTCCGTTAGAGCTTGGCGGTTTCCCATCTTGTTGTAGAGTAGTTGTAGCAAAGCGCACCACAGGTTTCCACTTGTAATTCAAGTATCGTGAACACTGAGGCATCGAAGCGCGAAATTTCGGACGGTGGTCTTCGGCGAGTAATTTGCTACGTTTTGAACTTATTGTAATACGCGAGCATGAGTTATTACGAAGGAAGAAGTTCAATTTTAGGTGGCTCGCCTGAGCCAGGTTTGAGCTCTGTTATTAAGGTAAGTTTAGAATTTAGCAGGGTGTTCTGGAAGAATAACTTGTGTTCGAACGACTGATCTTGTGCTTTACTACAGTATACGAGCCAAGTTCAAACTGATATCCGTTATCATCATGGTGTGATTTGACCGTAATTCATAATAACTGGCTTTTTTCCCCGCAGAGGTTAGAAGACCAGCATTTGAACGGAGATCCTGGCGCTAAAAGTCCAACAGTTCCAACAAAGATTCGCGACATTGTGACGAAATCCATTTCCCCAGTTGATTCCAAGATGGCGTCTCCGGGTTTCGGGGATGAATCGCGAATGCTACAATCCGAAGTAAGCCGTTTGGAAGATTTACTCGCTGCAACGAGAGCAGAACGAGATGAAATTGGCTCCAAATACATGGCAGTCAGTGACAAGGTAAGAAAAACTTTTAATTGTGACATTTTCGTTGATTTTTACGTAGTCTTAATAATAGCTCAGTGTAAAGCTCAAATCACCTGCATGCTGAGCGTCACTTTCAATTCCTTCTTATCTACAACGCTTGTGGCGACCAAAAATTAAAGTTTATTTTCTTTCACCGTAGATAGTTGAGATAAAGTCTTGAAAAACTGACTTCTCGCTTAAAGAAGCCGTGTTTGCAAAGGGTTTGGCCGTACGTGTGAAGTAGGAATTTATTGCTTGGCTCATTTCTGAAACTGGAGAAGTTAGTTCTTGAGCTTACGTGTTGTTGCCTTTCGACTGTATACACATGTCAGTTTTCGACCCCCTCTCTGAAAGCCCTTTCAGTTTTCAGTATTTTTAACTTTTGATATCACACTACCCAAAGACACTAAAGTTTTGAATATTTTAGTTTGTTTACGTCTTTCTCCATTGTTACAACTTGACATGCAAATAAATATCATTTTGTCTTTGTGTTAATTGAGTTTAGTAAATTTGTTTTGTTTTATTTCGAATAAAAATCGAGGTGCAAGGTGCCTTTGGCGAGAAACTCCAGCATAGATAAAACAAAGCAACACCGATTGCCCTCTTACTAAAAGTGTGAGATGTATAACTAGCTGAAACATTTCTGTCAACGAATGTGACACCTGAAAATCAACATCTAAATCTGCAACTCTATTAATCCATTAGGAACATTAAGCTGCCATCTCCGTGCATAATGTTTATTTTATGCAGCGCTTTTTCAAGGTGATTAGTAATTCCAAGCTGGACTGCACAGCTTTTAATTAGCAGAGCAGTTAAGGTGATATTGTTACATGTTTCCTAGTAAACAGATGTGTTACATGTTGGTTTTAAAGAAAGAACTCTTGCCAATATTTCTGAAGTGCCATAAATTGGTTCAGTCGTAGAGTGAAATTAGAAAGAAAGAGAAATTTTGAAAACAGAATACAGGGAGTATTCTTGTGATGTCTTTTTGGACTTTTTTGTTACTGAGGTTGTTCTTAATTTATATCTGCTTTAGCGGAAAAAGCAATTTGCTTGGCAATCAAATATTCATGAGGTATATTTTTAGGCGAATCTTTGCATGCTAAAATTAAGTTGTTAATGAGGCTCCCTAGATACAGCTCAGTTTGTGAAATTTATGAAATATTTGCCATGGATACCACATCTCAATTCAAAGAAATTATGGGACATGCAGATCTTCATGTACTGTTCCTCAACAAGGCAAAATCTGAGGCTGGTGAATGTTGGTCTTGAAATTCTACAAAATTATTCATGTGAAACTTCATTTCAAATTATTTCATTTTATATGTAATCCATGCTCATTGTATGGATTTGGTCGTCATCTTTATTTTACCTGTGCTTGGCTGATACAAAATATACTGTCATGAAAGTTTAAGAAGGTGAAATGGACAGATTGTAATTGTCACTATACTTCAAGCTTAAAAAAATATTATGTGGTATATAACTGAGTGTCTAAGAAATTTATTGCAACCAGTAATGAGAATTATGTAATAAAGACTTAAAAAAGAAAGATAATCTGGAGGGGATACCAATTGCAGGCAATAACATATGAGCAGTAAAACTCAATGTCACTTTTACGAAAAGGACAACCATCTCCCATATATAATTTAGCTAGTGTTTTTTATGTTATCCAATGTATTTTTGGCTTAATACCAAAAGTTTTAAGGTGCCAGGAAAATTTAATTTATATAATGAAATTAACATACAAATTGAATGTAACAGCAGTAAATTAATTTAGGTGATGTTTTTATCTTAGGCAGCGTATAAGCTAGGTCTCACACCTCAAAGCTTTTGGTCTACCTCAAGGTTTTTCCTTAGTCTAAACATTCACGGACTGGCTTTTGTTTCCATAGCCTCTGGTCACTGAACTAATGGAGACACACACTCCACCCTGATGATCATGTAAATTGTGTTCTCTTTCAGTTGGAGCATTACATGAAAGGGGGATCCAGCCCAGGAAGTGCAGGATATAGCAGTCTTGCTGCTGGCGACCAATCAGTGACAGACAGCAATCTTGTTCAGCAAGTCTCTTACCTCAAAAGCAAGCTTGAAGAGGAACATGCTAACTACAAGCGCAAACTTCAAGCTTATCAAGACGGACAGCAGAGACAGGCTCAGTTAATTCAGAAGTTGCAGCAGAAGGTGCTGCAATATAAACGCAAGTGTGGAGAGTTAGAGACATCTGTTAATGAGTCAAAAACCTCAGAAGAGACTGTAAAGAAAAAGGTAAACTATTATAGATTTGAAAACATTTTATTCTGCAAGTGTTTAACGTCTTGCTGTGAGGCACAGTGGCCTGGCATCTCTTAAATGTTTGACCTGATCTGGATTGAGAGATTAAGGTTTGAATTCTAACAGTTCCATAACTATAGCACATTTGTGCCTCCTCCTAGTGGTAAATATTTTAGGAAACTTTATATATTTCTAGAGCAAAAGTCACTTTCAGTTGCACAGTAAACTAAATGTAAAGATTTACACAATGAAAATCTATTGTAAGCTGCTGCTAAAGAATTGCAAAGTTGGCAACCTGAAGGCCTGTGTTTGTTCCACCCTCAACCAATTTGTTGCTAAAGAAATGAATTAACTGTAACTTAAAGTCTTTCTGCTACATGAAAGATTTCTATTCAACTGCAAGTTAAACTGCTTTCTCTTGTAGCTTCAGTCTGCAACAGAAACATTGAAAGAACAAGAAGCTAAGCTTAAAGAAACAGAAGATGAACATTCCAGTGACTTAGAAAACTCTCTGATCCGGTTAGAGGAAGAACAACAGAGGTAAGATTCAAAATTCAGGGGCAAATTCTCCTTGCTGTTTCCATACATTTCTTAACTCAGTTGGAAGAATTTGTTTTCATTATGGTTTTGTTGTTACCCAACTAAATTACATTGTATATTGTGCTTTATAATGTTTGAGAAATGTGTAAAAGTCAAAGTACCCCTTGTTCATAAAGAACTTTAAACAAGACTCAACGTGGATAAATATAGTTAAATGGAATTTAACATAGTTAATAACCAGGAGCTAGTCTGGTCAGTAGCGTTTTTGTAGGCAGTTGTGAGTGTCTTGGCCGTCTGTTAGTGTTTGTTAAGCATTTGGTGCATTCTGTAGCGTTCGCAGCAGTCATATGGCTGTGGGAGCCCTGGGGCTGACATTGTCCAGCGGTATTCTTGGTTAGTATGTGCGTTGTCATCCCATGTGCTAGCAGTGTGTTTGTTGCTCTGTTAGCGTGGCATTGT
>Ga0126338_10003087_pt1 | contig 11623 bp, 6 predicted proteins | sample OrbCmetagenome_2_FD_92529 | JGI IMG/M metagenome (GOLD analysis project Ga0126338, IMG submission 92529) | Coral microbial communities from Petempiche,Puerto Morelos, Mexico - Orbicella C C metagenome | ecosystem: Host-associated > Invertebrates > Cnidaria > Coral | place: Petempiche,Puerto... | reverse complement strand
ATAAAAACCCAGATGATCTGGAATACTTGTCTGAGTATGTCGTTGGCAGTGGGAGCCACGTGCAGTATTATCATGCTCGGCAATTGAAGTTATTGTGTAGAAAATATCGCACAATTACACAGCAGAGGGCAAAAGAAAAACAAAAAAGCGCGAAGAGAAACTTAGTACATAGAGCTAAGATAGATTGTCAGTGCTTTAGGTGACCATGCACGGCTACCAATGGTTTGGCCAATCGCTTGGCCAATGGCTCGTACACGCAACGAAGCGTAAAAGTCCGTAAGCAACGACCTCCGAAAGAAGTGAGGCCACCTCCCATCCCCTGAAAATAGAGGACCTAAGGTTCAAAAGTAGAATTATTTTTCCAATCAATAACCTAAATAACGTACGATAAACTGGTGACGATTCAACTAGGGAAGGTCTAGCTTATTCCAGGAGGCCTCATGAAGCGCCCTGGTAAAACAAACACCGCCAAATTTTCATCAAGTAACAAGAAGGTACTAACAGGACCTTTTCTTCAAATCGAAATTACTAAAATTGACAACTTTGCATCATATTTAACAGGAACGCATAAAAAGAACGTTTAATCATACTAAAATTAAAAACTCGACCAGAGCAGTTAAATATTTATAAAGCAGACTAACGTAGCAGTGCATCATGAAGAGTAAAAATAGTTTAAGGTATCTTACATCACGGTCTACATATAAAGTGCCCACCCATGTGCCAGCAACATAAATTTGAACTGGAGTGAAGAATTTCTAAACGATTTATAAGAACTCAGTGTTTTTACGAATTACACCCACAGCCTTAGAGGAAGACAGCCCTGTTCTCATAGAATTAAAAAAAAAAAGAAAACAAAAACACCGGGAAGAGAAACTTACAGTAGAAATCATTTGCGTCTCCTCATGGGGTAACAGATTCTCGCCCCTATCAACTTTCTTTCATCTCGTAAGTTCTCGCGCGTTTACAAATGCGCCACACTCGCGTTTTAGGTGCGGGGATCCCAACCAATGCTTACCTAACTTTTCAAAGATACTACTTTTAGCCCTCCCCCAAATCTACACACGTGTGTTTCACTTGTGGAAGTCTATTGATGTGGACAGTACTTGGGTAAGAGATTCTCGCCTACATCAACTTTCTTTTCGCTACTAAGTTCTCGCGCGTTTAGAGATGCACCACACTAGCGGTTTTGGTGTCGGGATCTTAAACTATGCTTAGATGCTAGATTTGGCCCTTTCTCAAATCTACACACGTGTATTTCACTTGTGGAAATCTGTCGCTTTGGACAATGCCTGGGTTAAAGATTTTCGCCCATTTATATCTTTTTTTTTCGCTCGCGTGTTTTCGCGCGTCTAGTAATGCGGCAAACTCGCGTTTTTGGTGTGGGGATCCCAAACTATGCTTACAACGTTCTTTAAAAATGCTAGTTTTGGCCCTCTACCAAATCTACACAAACGTATTTCACTTGCGGAAGTCTATCGATTTGAACAGTGCTTAGGTTGGAGATTCTTGCCCATGTCAACATTCTTTTCTCTCGTAGGCTCTGCCGCGTTTGGAGACGCGCCACACTCGCGTTTTAGGTGCGGGAATCCCAACCAGTGCTTACCTAACTCTTTAAAGATGCAACTTTTAGCCCTCCCTCAAATCTATACACGTGTATTTAACTTGTGGAAGTCTATCGATTTGGACAGTGTTTGGGTGAGAGACTCTCGCCCATATTAACTTTCTTTTCTCTCGCAAGTTCTCGCGCGTGTAGAGATGCGCCACACGCGCGTTTTAGGTACGAGAATCCCAACCAATGCTAACCTAACTTTTAAAAGATGCTACTTTTAGCCCTCCCCCAAATCTACACACGTGTATTACACTTATGGAAGTCTATCGATTTGGACAGTGTTTGGGTGAGAGATTCTCGCCCATATCAACTTTTTTTTCTTTAGTAAGTTCTCGCGCGTTTAGAGATGCGCCCCACTCACGGTTTTGGTTTCGGAATCTCAAACTATGCTTACTGGACTTTTTAAAGTTGCTACATTTAGCCATTTCTCAAGTCTGCACACGTGTATTTCACTCATGGTTGTCCGTCGCTTTAAACAATGCTTGGGTTGGAGATTCTCGCCCATTTATATCTTTTCTCTCGCTTGTTTTCGCGCGTTTAGAGATGGCCACACTCGCAATTTTGGTGTCGGCATCTCAAACTATGCTTACTGGACTTTTTAAAGTTGCTACATTTAGCCCTTTCTCAAATCTACACACGTGTGTTTCACTCGTGGTAGTCCGTCGCTTTAAACAATGCTTGGGTTGGAGATTCTCCCCCATTTGTATTTTTTCTCTCGCGTATTTTCGCGCGTTTAGAGATGGCCGCACTCGCAATTTTGGTGTCGGCATCTCAAACTATGCTTACTGGACTTTTTTAAGATGGTAGATTGGGCCCTTTCTCAAATCTACTTACGTGCATTTTACTTGTAAAATTCCAAAGATTTTAGACAGTGTTTGGGTCGAAGATTCTGGCTCATATCAACTTTCTTTTCTCTCGTAAGTTCTCCCGCGTTTAGAGATGCGCCAAACTCGCGGTTTAGTTGCAGGGATCCTAACTAATGCTTACCTCACTTTTTGAAGATGCTACTTTTAGCCCTCCCGTAAATCTACACACGTGTATTTTACTTCTGGAAAACCATCGATTTCGACAGTGCTTGGGTGAGAGATTCTCGCCGCTATCAACTTTCTTTTCTCTCGTAAGTTCTCGCGCGTTTAGAGATGTGCCTCACTCGCGTTTTAAGAGCGGGGATCCCAACCAATACTTACCTAACTTTTTAAAGATGCTACTTTTAGCCCTTCCCCAAATCTACACACGTGCATTTCACTTGTGCAAATCTTCTGATTTGGACAGTAACAGATTCTCGCCTTTATCAACTTTCTTTTCGCTAGAAAGTTTTCGCGTGTTTAGAGATGCACCACACTCGCGGTTTTGGTATCGGGATTTTAAACTAATTCTACTGGAATTTTTAAAGATGCTAGATTTGGCCCTTTCTCAAATCTACACACGTGTATTTCACTTGTGGAGGTCTGTCGCTTTGGACAATGCCTGGGTTAAAGATTCTCGCCCATTTATAACTTTTTTTCACTCTCGTGGTTTCGCGCGTCTAAAGATGCGGCAAACTCGCGTTTTTGGTGTGGGTATCCCAAACTATGCTTACGGGGCTCTTTAAAAATGCTAGTTTTGGCCCTCCACCAAATCTACACAAATGTATTTCACTTGTGGAAGTCTATCGATTTGGACAGTGCTTAGGTTGGAGATTCTCGCCCAAATCAACTTTCGTTTTTCTTATAAGTTCTCGCGCGTGTAGAGATGCTCCACACTCGCGTTTTAGGTGCGGGGATCCCCACCAATGCTTACCTAACTTTTTAAATATGCTACGTTTAGCCCTCCCCAAAATCTACAGAGGTGTATTTCACTTGTGGAAGTCTATCGATTTGGACAGTGCTCAAAGTCGCCGAGACCGGGCTACGCGCAGCGTAATTTTGACCAACTTTGGTTCGATTCCCAGGAACTTGGGCGATATTTCCGAGTCCCAGGGACTCTAAACTAATTCGAGAAGACTTTGCTTGTCAGTGAATTGGAAAGAGGAAAAACTTTTGAACGCTTGGATATGAGCAATCTGACCAAAATATAGCTACTTAGTGACTACAAAGTCGTCGAGACCGCGCTACGCGTATCGTTATTTTAACCAACTTTAGGTCAATTTCCAGGAACTTGGGCGATATCTCCGAGTCCCAGAGACTCTAAACTAATTCGAGAAGACTTTGGTTTTCAGTGAAATGGACAGAAAAAGATTTTTGAATGCTTAGCTATGAGCAGTCTGGCCGAAATATAGCCACTTAGTAACTAAAAAGTCGCCGAGACCGTGCTACACGCAGCGTAATTTTGACCAACTTCGGGTCGATTTCCAAAAACCTGGGCGATATTTCCAAGTCCCAGGAACTCTAAACTGATTTGAGAAAACACGCGAGTGAAAAAAACATGTAAATGGGCGAGAATCTTTAACCCAGGCATTGTCTAAAGCGAAAGACTTCCACAAGTGAAAAACATGTGTGTAGATTTGAGAAAGGGCCAAATCTAGCATCTTTAAAAAGTTCAGTAAACTTAGTTTAAGATCCCGACACCAAAACCGCGAGTGTGGCGCATCTCTAAACGGGCGAGAACTTACGAGAGAAAAGAAAGTTGATATAAGCGAGAATCTTTAACCCAAGAACTGTCCAAAGCAACAGCTTCCACAAGCGAAATACACGTGTGTAGATTTGAGAAAGGCCCAAATCTAGCATCTTTAAAAAGTTAGGCAAGCATTGGTTGAGATCCCCGCACCTAAAACGCGAGTGGGGCGTATCTCTAAACGCGCGAGAAGTTACTAGAGAAAAGAAAGTTGATATGGGGGAGAATGTCTTACCCAAGCATTGTCCAAATCGATAGACTTCCACAAGTGAAATACCCGTTTGTAGATTTGGGGGAGGTCTAAAAGTTGCATCTTTAAAATCTTAGGTAGGCACTGGTTGGGATCACCGCACCTAAAACGCAAGTGTGGAGCATCTCTAAACGCGCGAGAACTTATGATAGAAAGTTGATTTGGGCGAGAATCTCCAACCTAAGCACTGTCCAAATCGATAGACTTCCACAAGTGAAATACCTTTGTGTAGATTTGGTGAAGGGCCAAAACTAGAATTTTTAAAGAGCCCTGTAAGCATAGTTTGGGATCCCCAAACCCAAAACGCCAGTGCCGCATCGCTTGCGCGCGAAAACACGTAAGTAAAAAGAAGATATAAATGGGCAAGACTCTTTGAGCTAGCCATTTATAAAGCGACAGACTTCCACAAGTGGAATATACCTGTGTAGATTTGAGACAGGGCCAAATTTAGTATCTTTAAAAAGTCCAATAAGCATAGTTTGAGATCACGACACCAAAATAACGAATGTGGCGCATCTCTAAACGCGCGAAAGGAGGCAAGAGAAAAATATAAATGGGCGAGAATCTCCATCCCAAGCATTGTCCAAAGCGACAGACTTCCACAAGTGAAATACATGTGTGTAGATTTGGGGGAGGGCCAAATCTAGCATTTTTAAAGGAACCCGTAAGCATACTTTGGGATCCCCACACCAAAAACGCGAGTGTGCCGCATCTCTTACGCACGACAACTTTCGAGAGAAAAGAAATTTGATATGGGCGACAATCTCTTACGCAAGCACTGTCCAAATCGAAACACTCCCACAAGTAAAAAATACCCATGTGTAAATTTAATAGAGGGCCAGAACTAGCATCTTTAGAAAGCCCAGAGAGCAAAGTTTAAGATCCCGACACCAAAAGTTCGAGTGTGCTGCATAGCTAAACGCGCGAGAAAAGACAAGGAAAAAATAAATTGACATCGTTAAAAATATCCACCCAGGCACTGTTCAAATCGATAAACTTCCACAAGTAAAATACACGTGTGTAGATTTGACGTACGGCTAAAAGTAGCACCTTTGGAAAGTTAGGTAAGCATTGCTTGAGATCCCCGCACCAAAAAGGCGAATGTGGAGAAATTGCGAGAGAAAAGAAAGTTGATATGGGCGAGAATCTTCAAACCAAACACTGTGCAAATCGATAGTTTTCCACAAGGGAAATACGCGTGTGTAGATTTGGGGGAGGGCTAAAAAAGCATCTCTAAAAAGTTAGATAAGCATTGGTTGAGATCCCCGCACGTAAAAAGCGAGTGTGGCGCATCTCTAAACCCGCGAGAACTTTCGAGAGAAAAGAAAGTTGATATGGGCGAGAATCTCCAAACCAAACACTGTCGAAATCGATAGTTTTCCACAAGTGAAATACACGTGTGTAGATTTGAGGGGAGGGCTAAAAGTAGCGTCCTTAAAATGTTAGTAAGCATTGCTTGGCACCCATGCACCTAAACCGCGAGTGTGGCACATCTTTAAACGTGCGAGAACTTACGAGAGAAAAGAAAATTGATATGGGCAAGAATCTCTTACCCAAGGACTGTCCAAATCGATAGTTTTCCACAAGTGAAATATACGTGTGTAGATTTGAAGGAGGGCTAAAAGTAGCATCTTTATAAAGTTAGATAGGCATTGCTTGGGATCCCTGCACTTAAGACGGTAGTGTGGCGAATTTCTAAACGCGCGAGAAGTTACGTGAGCAAAGAAAGTTGATAGGGGCGAGAATATCTCACCCAAGCACTATCCAAATAGATAGACTTTCCCAAGACAATACACGTGTGTAGATTTGGGAGAGGGCTAAAAGCAGCATCTTTAAAAAGTTAGGTAAGCATTGGTTGGCTCACGCCCCGCCCTAAAACGCGAGTGTGGCGCATCTCTAAACGCGCGAGAACTTGCGAAAGAATAGAAAGTGTATATGGGCGAGAATCTTTAAGCAAAACACTTTGCAAATCCACAGTTTTTCACAAGTGAAATACACGTGTGTAGATTTGAGAAAGGGCCAAATCTAGCATCTTTAAAAAGTTAGGTAAGCAGTGGTTGGGATTCCCGCACCTAAAACGTGAGTGTGGGGCATCTCTAAACGCGCGAGAACTTTCGAGAGAAAAGAAAGTTGATATGGGTGAGAATCTTCAGGCCAAACACTATGCAAATCGATAGTTTTCCACAAGTGAAATACACGTGCGTAGATTTGGGGGAGGGCTAAAAGAAGCATCTTTAAAAAGTTAGGTAAGCATTGGTTGGGATCCCCGCAATTGAAACGCGAGTGTGGCGCATCTCTAAACGTGCGAGAATTTACGAGAGAAAAGAAGGTTTATATGGGCGAGAATCTCTTACCCGAGCACTGTCGAAATCGATAGTTTTCCACAAGTGAAATACCCGTGTGTAGATTTGGGGGAGGGTTAAAACTAGCATGTTTAAAAAGTTACGTAAGCACTGGTTGGGGTCCCAGCACCTAAAACGCGAGTTTGGAGCATCTCTAAACGCGCGAGAACTTATGAGAGAAAAGAAAGTTGATTTTTGCGAGGATCTCCAACTTAAGCACTGTCCAAATCGATAGATTTCCACAAGTGAAATACGTTTGTGTAGATTTGGTGGAGGGCCAAAACTTGCACTTTTAAAGAGCCCTGTAAGCGTAGTTGGGGATCCCCACACCCAAAACGCGAGTGTGCCGCATCGCTAAACGAGCAGAAACACGTGAGTAAAAAGAAGATATAAATGGGCGAGAATCTTTGATCCATGCAGGCATTGTCCAAAGCGACAGACTTCCACAAGTCAAATACACGTTTGTAGATTTGAGAAAGGGCCAAATGTAACATCTTTAAAAAGTGCAGTAAGCATAGTTTGAGATCACGACGCCAAAATCGCGAAGGTGGCGCATCTCTAAATGCACGAAAACACGCAAGAGAGAAAAATATAAATGGGTAAGAATCTCCATCCCAAGCATTGTCCAAAGCGACAGACTTCCACAAGTGAAATACAGGTGTGTCGATTTGAGGGAGGGCTAACAGTAGCATGTTTGAAAAGTTAGGTAAGCATTGGTGGGGATCACTGCACCTAAAACGAGAGTGTGGCGAATCTCTAAACGTGCGAGAACTTACGAGAAAAAAGAAACTTGATAGGGGCGACAATCTCTCACCCAAGCACTGTCCAAATCGATAGACTTCCGCAAATGAAATACACGTGCGTAGATTTAAGGGAGGGCTAAACCTAGCATCTTTAAAAAGTTATGTAGGCATTGCTTGGGATCCCTGCACCTAAAACGCAAGTGCGCGCATCTCCAAATGGTCGAGAACTTACGAGAGCAAAGAAAGTTGACTGGGGCGAGAATATCTCACACAAGCACTATCCAAATCGATAGACTTCCCCAAGTGAAATACACGTGTGTAAATTTAGGGAAGGGCTAAAAGTAACATCTTTAAAAAGTTAGGTAAGCATTGGTTGGGTTCTCCGCCCCTAAAACGCGAGTATGGCGCATCTTTAAACGCGCTAACTTACGAGAAAAAGAAAGTTGATAGGTGCAAGAACATCTCACCCAAGCACTGTCCAAATCGACAGACTTCTTCAAGTGAAATACACGTGTGTAGATTTGAGGAAGGGCTAAAAGTAGCACCTTTGAAAATTTAGGTAAGCGTTGCTTGAGATCGCCACCCCTAAAACGCGAGTGTGGGGCATCTCTAAACGCACGAGAACTTGCGAGAGAAAAGAAAGTTGATATGGGCGAGAATGTCCAACCCAAACACTGTGAAAATCGATAGTTTTCCACAAGTGAAGTACACGTGTGTAGATTTGGGGAAGGGCTAAAAGTAGCATTTTTAAAATGTTAGGTAAGGATTGGGTGGGTTCCTTAGAGCTAAAACGCGAGTGTGGCGCATATCTAAACGTGCGAGAACTTACGAGAGAAAAGAAAGTTGATATGGGCGAGTATCTCTAACCCAAACACTGTGCTAATCGATAGTTTTCCACAAGTTAAATACACGTCTGTAGATTTGGGGAGGGCTAAAGAAGCATCTTTAAAAAGTTAGATAAGCATTGGTTGAGATCCCCGCACATAAAAAGCGAGTGTGGCGCATTTCTAAACGCTAGAGAACTTGCGAGAGAGAAGAAAATTGATATGGGCGAGAATCTCCAAACCAAACACTGTGGAAATCGATAGTTTTCCGCAAGTTAAATACACGTCTGTAGATTTGGGGGAGGGCTAATAGTAGCATCTTTAAAAAGTTAGGTAAGGATTGGTTGGGACCCCTGCATCTAAAACGCTAGGGTGGCGCATCTCTAAACGCGCGAGAACTTACAAGAGGAAAGAAACTTGATATGGGGAAGAATGTCTCACCCAAGCACTGTCCAAGTCGATAAACTTCCACAAGTGAAATAAACGTGTGTAGATTTGAGGTAGGGTTAAAAGTAGCATCTTTGAAAAGCTAGGTAAGCATTGCTTGAGATCCCGGCATCTAAAACGCGAGTGTGGGGCATCTCTAAACGTGCGCGAACTTACGAGAGAAAAGAAAATTGATATGGGCGAGAATCTCTTACCCAAACACTGTCCAAATCGATAGTTTTCCACAAGCGAAATACACGTCTAGAGAATTGGGGGAGGGCTAAAAGTAGCATCTTTAAAAAGTTAGGCAGGCATTGCTTGGGATCCCTGCACCTAAAACGCTAGTGTGGCACATCTCTAAACGCGCGAGAACTTACGAGAGGAAAGAAAGTTGATAGGGGCGAGAATGTCTCACCCAAGCACTATCCAAATAGATAGACTTTTCCATGGAAATACTCGTGTGTAGATTTGGCGGAGGGCTAAAAGCAGCATCTTTAAAAAGTTAGGGAAGCATTGGTTTGGTTCCCCGCCCCTAAAACGCGAGTTTGGCGCATCTCTAAACGCGCGAGATCTTAAAAGAGAATAGAAAGTGTATATGGGCGACAATCTTTAACCCAAACACTTTGCAAATCCATAGTTTTTCACAAGTGAAATACACGTGTATAGATTTGGAAAAGGGCTAAAAGTAGCATCTTTAAAAAGTTAGGTAAGCAGTGCTTGGGATTCCCACATCTAAAACGCAATTGTGGCGCATCTCTAAACCCACGAGAACTTTCTAGAGAAAAGAAAGTTGATATGGGCGCGAATCTCCAAGCCAAACACTGTGCAAATCGATAGTTTTCCACAAGTGAAATAAACGTGTGTAGATTTGAGGAAGGGCTAAAAGTAGCATCTTTGAAAAGTTAGGTAAGTATTGCTTGAGATCCCCGCATCTAAAACGCGAGTGTGGGGTATCTCCAAACGCACGAGAACTTGCGAGAGAAAAGGAAAATGATATGGGCAAGAATCTCTTACCCAAACACTGTGCAAATCGATAGTTTTCCACAAGTGAAATACACGTGTAGAGATTTGGGGAAGGGCTAAAAGTAGCATCTTTGAAAAGTTAGGGAAGCATTGCTTGGGACCTATGCACCTAAAACGCGGGTGTGGCACATCTTTAAACGTGCGAGAACTTACGAGAGAAAAGAAAATTGATATGGGCAAGAATCTCTTACCCAAGGACTGTCCAAATCGATAGTTTTCCACAAGTGAAATACACGTGTGTAGATTTGAGGGAGGGCTAAAAGTACCATCGTTAAAAAGTTAGGTAGGCATTGCTTGGGACCCTGCACCTAAAACGCTAGGGTGGCGCATCTCTAAACGCACGAGAAGTTACGAGAGCAAAGAAAGTTGATATGGGCGAGAATCTCTCACCCCACGAAGGGACGGAATTGACTTCTACTGTAAGTATCTCTGCCTGGGTTTTTTATTATTATTATTATTTTTTTTTTTTTTTTAATGCTTTGAGAACAGGGTTATATTTCTCTAAGGCTGTGGGTGTAATTCGTAAAAACACTGAGCTCTTTTAAATCGTTCAGAAATTCTTCGTTCCGGTTCAAATTTATGTTGCTGGCACATTAGCCTGCGAACGCAGACGTATTTCCGGGTGTCACTTGGTTCCGCCGAAAAATAACGTCTGCGAACCCGAGCCAGGAACCGATTTCTGTGACGTAGGAATTTTAAGCCAATCGCAGTTTAGCTCAAGTAGCCCCAGAACTACTGCGCGTGGTTTTTGCTGTGAGGAGCAATCGAGTTTCATTCTATCATGGAATCTGATTGGCCAAGGAGAAACAAAAGTCATTACGGCACAGAAATCGTTTACATGCTCCGGGTCGCAGACGCAATTTTCGGCGGAACCAAGTGACAGCCGGAAATACGTCTGCGTTCGCAGGCTACTGGCACATGGTTGGGCACTTTATATGTAGACCGTGATGTAAGATACCTTAAACTATTTTTACTCTTCGTGATGCACTGCTACGTTAGTCTGCTTTATAAATACTTGATTGCTTTGGTCGAGTTTTTAATTTCAATATGATTAAACGTTCTTTTTATGCGTTCCTGTTAAAAATGATGCAAAGTTGTCAATTTTAGTAATTTCAATTTGAAGAAAAGGTCCTGTTAGTACCTACTTGTTACTTGATGAAAATTTTGCGGGGTTTGTTTTACCAGGACGCTTCATGACGCCTCCTGGAATAAGCTACACCTTCCCTAGTTGAATCGTCATCAGTTTATCGTACGCTATATATTCAGGTTATTGATTGGAAAAACATTATACTTTTGAACCTTAGGTCCTCTATTTTCAGGGGATGGGGGCTGGGCTTCCTTCTTTCGGAGGTCGTTACTTACGGACTTTTATGATTCGTTGCGTGTACGAGCCATTGGCCAAGCCATTGGCCAAGCCATTGGCCAAGCCATTGGCCAAGCCATTGGTAGCCGTGCATGGTCACCTAAAGCACTGACAATCTATCTTAGCTCTATGTACTAAGTTCCTCCTCGCGCTTGTTTTTTTTGCCCTCGGCTGTGTAATTGTGCGATATTTTCTACACAATAACTTCAATTGCCGAGTATGATAATACTGCACGTGGCTCCCACTGCCAACGACATACTCAGACAAGTATTCCAGATCATCTGGGTTTTCCCGCAAAATCGTAAAAAAGTTATCATTCTGAAAGAATCTTATTTGCAGCTACAAACCCTCCCCAATATCTAAATTTTTTATGTCTGAGCTTATTTTTTGCTTTTCTTATCCTGCGCACTTTAAAAATAATAAAATCTAAAGGGCCCTCAATTGTATATTT
>Ga0126338_10003086_pt1 | contig 11624 bp, 9 predicted proteins | sample OrbCmetagenome_2_FD_92529 | JGI IMG/M metagenome (GOLD analysis project Ga0126338, IMG submission 92529) | Coral microbial communities from Petempiche,Puerto Morelos, Mexico - Orbicella C C metagenome | ecosystem: Host-associated > Invertebrates > Cnidaria > Coral | place: Petempiche,Puerto... | reverse complement strand
TAGGAAATGAAAGTTATAAGTGACGCATTAAACAGGAAAAAAGTCAAAGCTTACCTCTAAACAGGATATAATCGCAGATGATCAGGCTGAAGGAAATTGTCAGCTTTTCTGTTTAAGTATGAACCAATCAAAATGCGAGAATAATTTGACTTATTGCATAATTCACAATGTACTGATATTGCAGTAAGCCTCTCTTATGAACTGCTGTATTTACTGCCTATTTTACAGATGTGTCGCATGTTTGTTGAAGACTGCAATCGCTACAGAGAGTACATCCACCTTCTCTCGTTCAACTATGACTTTCACCTGTGCAAAGCTCAACTGTATTTGAATGGAAGTCAGCGAATCTTCAACAAGGGCTACGGAGTTACAAACATGCTCAAAGGATTGCTGCTGGAGTACTCGAAGTGCCCCTTGTTTGCCAGAAACCGCCTTTGCAACGGTAATATTTTACTCCCGGGGTGGGGGGGGGGGACTCCCTTATATAAAGGAAGGGGGTACTCGTCGTACCTTTTAGGGGCTAAAAAGGCGGTTTTGGGGTTCTTTTCAAAATTTCCGACGAGCACCCCCGTCCTTTTTATATTTCCCCCCACCCATCCCCACCCGGATTTCACTATATTCCGATTGTACACCGAATGTACACTTTCTAAAATAACCCCCAATTCACTGCACACATCAAAAAAATCCCAACGTATTAGACAAAAAAAAAAATTCTCAATAAATATACGCCCCTGGGCCGGGTTGTTCAAAGCCCAGATAAGGTAACCCAGGATTAGCGAAAATTGTGATTCCAGTTTTGTAACTTTTCAGTGGAGTTTTCTGTTTATATTGATTATCCTTCAGTTTTGAGTTTGTGTAATCTCAAACTACACAAAACATGAGCAATAAAAAAAATATTTATATTAGAAAAATTAAAACTTCGGTTAACTTTTAATCCTGGGTTAGCGTTAACTGGCTTTTGAACAACCCGGACCTGGTTATGTACACCAACTGTCTGATAGAAATTAGTTTTTCCTGTATGCCTGCCAATTTTTCAACGGCAAATCCGCCTTATAATTTAAGTGTTTCTTTATCTCCACACGTTTTTGAAACTGAACCTTTCCGTCTATAGATTTACATGTACTTACCTACTGCTTTTTATGTTGATGTTTCTTGATGTTTGTGGAAGTCGTACCAGATATAACTGAGCTTGCTACCCAACTAATTTGGACAAAAACAGTTGAAGATTATTTGATGAAAAAAAAAGTGTTTCAAACCGTTTTACCTTTCTTTTAGGCGATATTTCAGTACCTTGTCAGCCAGGCCTGTCTCCCCAAGCTGTGTTTAACTACCTGGTGAAAAACGCTTCTAAATACGACTTTTCTACGCTTCCCTTAAAAAAATCCAACACCACCAAATCCAGTCACGTGCTGCTAGGCACCGACCGAGTTCTGACGCAAGCGGGAAATTCTCCCACGAAGACGTTCGACATTCTCCGAGACAACAACGAGTATGACATCAGTTTTGTCGGGTCGCTCAAGGATTGGATGGAAGATGGTGTGTTTACCATGGAGTATGTTGTGTTGATGACGAGTCGGCGGGAGTTGTTTCCTAAATTGACGCTGGATTTAAGGCTGAGAAAGAAGTCTCCTTCGTCAAGCTCGCTGTCGACTATGGCCGGGGCCAGAAAGGGGTCATTACCAGAAGGAGGGGATTCAGAACCAGGAAAAGGTATTCACTGAGTGGTACTCAATGATTTTTCAATGTTTTTGACTGCGACTAGCGGCAAAGTTAAAAAACGCACTTAAGAAATTCGAAATTTCATTTTTAAAAATATCGAAAAGCAAACAATACCACATGAAAGTACTGCTCAATAGCTTTCATTTGAATGGTCACACACCAGGGTTTGATTCGCAGACTTAAAAGTTAGAACCACCTTGTACAGGATAATAAATACTTGAGTAACACGTGCAATTACTACTCAATAGCTTTCTTTTGATTATTCACACACTTATGGGGTTTGATTCACAGACTTGGTAGTTAGATCTACTTTTCATTGATTCATGAACTCAAACTAATTGTAGTAAGCAATTTCGACCGGAAGGTCTAGATTTTTCCAAACATTTTCCAAATGTTTCTTTTCTTTGTCGAGTATTTTTGATCTTCTACAAAATTAAGCTATCTTTATTTCACTTTTAGGGTCACGTGTCAGATTCACTCTACCTAGCAACAGCTCGGGCGGTTCCCTGGGAGCACCCAACCCTCCCTCCCCTGGGGAGTTCCACAGGTCAGCCTCCACACCCCACTCCCTGTTCACAATGGGTTACGAGAATAGTTCCCCGTTCTTCAACGTGGCCTCATCGCGCTCCGACGAAAACATCGCAGAGCAACGCATGGAATCACTACCAACGTTGTTGCCACTTCCGACAAACTACGAAGAATCTTCGGTTGACGATAGCTCCCAACGAGAATCCAGGCTCCTCACGGAAGCTTTCCAGCGTGCACGTGATCATCTCATGCGCATAGCCTGTCGGGCCCAAACTCACTGCAGTCGAGACTTGCTGTGGCATCGTTTGTTTGCTGGGGAGACTGAGGAGGAGGAGAAAGATGGAACGAAGAAAGCGAGGCGGAAGAGTACTATACGTAAATCCAGCTCAGAATCGAGTCTGAAACAGAGCTGGATGAAGAGTGTTGATTCGCTGAACCCACGAATAGAACAGGTAGAATTTTTGTGACTCTTGTGCACTCTAGCACAAGGCCATTAAGTTTGCAGCCTCTTCTAGTCCAAGGGAGAGCTTAAAGGAGCTCAGTCACGTTGTTTTGAGTTATTTTGGCCATATACAAAATTAGCTTTAAATTGAAGGAAACTAGAAAATAGAAGTTAACTTCGATAGAAAAACACCAAAGAGATAATAATAAACCATAAAGGAACAAGGATGGTTAAGGATGGAGAAGATTGACACGGATTACAAACCACGAACTTGAAAAATTTAGGCCAAACCTTTCAAGATACACAAACCGTGACGTAGCTCCTTTAAGTATTTCGTTTGAAGCAAGGGAAATATCAAGTTTGAAAAAAAAGGGTCCCTTGCTTCACTATCTGACTTGTTTATTGTTTCTTTCAGGCGCCGGCGCCTCGCCTGAGCTTTGAAGAGTTTAAACAGTTGTTATCGATTGTTCAAAGCAAATCTTTAAAGAATGAAGATCCACAATTGATTCCTCTTTTGTCGATGGGGACCTCCTGGTATCTGAATCTTTTCCGGTGAGACTTTCTATTTTGCTGCCACAGAAAGGGGATTGGTATACATTTTTGTTATGAATCGCTTTGCGTTGTTTTGCTGTTGTTATGAAAGGTTGAAACAACATTACATGATATTTGAATTTTAAGGGGTGCAGTGATCTGAGTCCGAACCTTGTCCGAGATCATTGTGTTGTGTTCTTGGGCAAGACACTGTATTCTCACAGCACCCCTCTCCACTCAGGAGCACAAAATGTAGGAGGGTGGGGTGGGGATGTGACCTGTGATGGAGTAACACTTCTAGTCGCTTCCGTATCAGCCTGTATAGCAGAATTTAGCGCCACCGACAGACTTAAAACCCCTTTCACACTACGACGGAGAAATTTGAAAACGCAGCTTTATTTCTACGGTTAGACTTATCGTCCACACTAATACGTCACGAAAACGGAGCTTTTCGAAAACGCTGTTAAAACCGTAGGAATTTGAAGACGCCAGCTTTTCGTTTTAGTGTGGGTGGAAAACATTTTGAAAACGGAAATTTTCGTAAACGATGACGTCACAATTGTCATGAGATTTCTTGCACGAGTTTTCCTCAAAAACAAATCCAAAATGGTGGGTGATTGTTGCGTTTTCAAATTTCTCCGGCGTGGGGTGGGCGAAACCTTAACCTGTAACTTATTTCACAGAGTCATCACCGCGAAGTTCCAAGACACCCATCGTTTATTCATTAGCGAAGACAGTACAGTTCACTACTTGGCAATCCTAAATCCTGAGAATCCAGATATGTTTGTATTGCTTTACGTGGACGAAAATAACGGAAGTGCAGTAAGTATATATCAAGTATGAAATTTTTCTTTTTTTGATCAAGCGTTGATTCTCTGATACCCCCACCCCTCTCGCCTCCCAATTCAATGTTGTTTAGGTGCTGTGGTCTGCGCAGTCTTGCTCGTTGCGGCTAATACAGTTCCTAACTACATTGTGACCGCGCGATTTAAGATTTTTTATCTGTTGTCTTTACTTTTCGTATAAGAACGTATAAAGTTATTTCTCATTTTAACATTTTTTTTTTTGCAGGATATTTTGGTTATTTTCCGTGAGGACCTGCCAGACAACAACGGGTCTTTACTCGACAAGAAAACTCGAAGTCACGTGTACAGTGTCATCAACGCCGTGTGTTTCCACCTTTGGTCAACTTTACTTCCGGTGTAATAACGCTGCACGTGATCGGAAATACGTCACTACTTAGCGAAGAAGACGAAGCCATCGATTGCACTCAGGAATTGTCACATTGTATCTCGCTGTCGTTTTTGGTAGGCATTATGATTGGACACTCATGGAAGCAGATTGAGTGTCCAATTTGTACAGGTGCCTGCTTAAATGATGTTCAAAAGACGAAGTGTTAGTGTCAGACCAGTTCACCACTGTAGTTTACATCTATGTACATGCAGTGGTGTTGGTTAGATTCTGTGCTATGGTGTGAACACTGTTTGTCGTCTTGTGAATGTTTTCTCACATGGTGTCTGGCGATTGCACCGTCTGTAACACCACAAAAACGCCTACTGCGTCCGCCTCCGAGAGGTGCCCGTGAGGAAAGCTTGTTCACTACAGCGATTAAGTTTAGTCAGAAAAAGCGTTCTCTAGTCAATAGCTAATTTAAACGAGTCTTCTGACCGGCTCAATACGGGATATGAGTTATTACTGAATCAGAGGGTTGTAACAAAGGTCACTGAGCGATTTGCAATTCCAGTTGGCCTATTTTTATAATCGGCACAATTTGCTTAATTAATTAATTCGCCCGATCAATTTACTAAAGCGACGATTATTTAATCTTAAGAGAATTTTAATTATGTTCCTAGGTAGTAATATACACTTTTCGTTACTTTGTTAATTGACCGCCTTAATTCTTGTCTTTTTTTTTTTTCTTTTCATTGATAATTCATCCAGACATTGAGGGAAACATATGGCCATTGGTCAATGGGTATATTTACATCAATGGAAACTAAAAATATTGGTCTAGTTTTGTCATAAATTACTATATTAGTATAGCAAAGGGGTAATATTATCATTTATAATATTAAGGACGAAGTTATGATATCAAATTGAAAAAGTCCGGCAGACCTTAACAATTTTACCTTTCTTGTAATAACTAATTACAATTTGCTCTCCGATCAACAAGTTAGTTGATATCTTAAACTTGACATTGTAAGATTTTACAACCACTTTGACCAAAAGCATTCCAAAATCCTGGTAAAAGAGCTCCTTTAAACTAAGGGAGTGTTGCCATCTGTGTTGTCTTTGTGGTCCTCGCCATCTAGTTCCCCATCTAGGTTACCCACAAGTACTATTAATGTACCGTCGCTGGAAAGTTTCCAGACCTTAATTTAACTTTACGTTTGTAAGTTAAAGAATTATTTAACGCATATGTCATGTGAATCACAATTGTCGAAATCTAATGTTCAATTTTATTGCAGATTTCGACTTTGCAGGGTGAACGAATTGTGAATACATTAATTTTGTAATGCGTGGAAAGCTAAATTTTAGATATGTATATAGATTTAAAATGACTTTTATTTGATAAGTTAGTGTTAATTAAAATAAGTAAAATTTGATGGTTGTTGTGGTTGAGTTTTATTAGGTAACTTATGTCGACAGGACTGTAACCTGGCATTCAAAACCTACCGCTCTAAGGCCAAAGATTTCAGGGCATCTATTAGAAACGTTATTGGGTCAATTTGCGGTTTGATTTCGAAGTGCAACATTGTCTAAGTAATACATCAAATACGAAAGACCGTGTTTGACCACATTTCCAGACACCGAGAACTGAGTTGAAAATACGACGCGCAGGGGAGAGTTATTTCCTTTTATTTGAGCTACGATAAGCCTTGCGGAAAGCTAGCTCTAGGAGAGAACTGTATCAAGATTAGCAATGACAAGTCAAATTCTGTGGCTCCAGACAGAAATATATAGAATGAAACCTTAAAACAATCATAGACACAACCATCCTCACTAACATTATTTTTGTTTATTTTGCAACTAAGTCATACATTAATGCCTTAATAATTATATTAGTTATGAACATACATGAGTACCTAAATAATTATATGAACATTCACCAATACCTGAATAATTATATCAGCTATGAACATACACTAGTACCTACATAATTGTATTAGTTATGAATATTCACCAATACCTGAATAATTATATCAGTTATGAAGATTCACCAATACCTGAATAATTATATCAGTTATCAATCACAGTAACATATCTCGGCTAACGTAAATATGGACTTGAAAATGGTATTCGGTTGCCAAGGCTTAATAGTGGAAAAAGAACATACATTTGTCAACTATGTTAAAGCAGCTACGTCACGGTTTGCCTATTTTGAAAAGTTAAGCCTAACTTTTTCAAGTTCGTCGTTTGTAATCCGTGTTAATCTTCTCCATCCTTAACCATCCTTGTTCCTTTATGGTTCATTATTATCTCTTTGGTGTTTTTCTATCTTGGTATACTTTTAATTTTCGGGTTTCCTTCAATTTAAGGGCAATTTTGTACTTGGCGAAATTAACTCAAAATACCGTGACTGATCTCCTTTAACTATATAGCCAACAATCGATCAAAAACGCTTTTCAAGTGACCAAGATATAGCCTGCTTCGCTACGAAGCTGGAGGGCACTTGTATGTCCGACATTTTGTATTTATTTGGTTAGGGAAATACAGTATTTGTGATTGATTGGCCAGAGTGCATGTGATTACGTGGTTTTGTTTTAATGCCTGTCGTTGGAAATTCCTCCTATTTACATAGTAAACGAGTATACACATGAAATTTAGAACATTCGACATCTTCCCGGGGTGAATAGTGTTGCGGATACGTGTTGCGGTATTCAGAGCTAACTGTAAACAGGCTATACTAAACGTTATTCAGGCTAACCAGAGTACTTTTCGGGCTCACCCACTACCTCACTACCTCTCACCCTTCAGCCTCGATTTAAATCTACCAGACTCCTCTCCCTCCCTTCCCCTACTGATTGACCATCCCATTGCTTTAATACATAGAACCATAATCTATGTGAAACTTATTAACCTAGTAAAAATGGCTGCAGAAGAAACATACAGACCCTTTTTCGGCCTTTTACGTTTTAAACTCGCCTCCCTCTAAGAGATATTCGCGTTTACTTTGTTGTAAAGATCTTTTTTTTTTTTTTAATAAAAACTACCCCATACTATCAAATGGCCAACTACACGTTACCTTACGTTCATAGTTAACACTCTGAAACTTTGTGTTAAGTAATAAAGTAGGACCCTGTTTATTCGGTCACCAACGTGTCGTGAAAATTTGGCAGTATTAACGAGGTTGGGCCAAATTTCAGGATTGATCTAAATTGAGTGACGTGTTAACAGATATATCAAGATTGCACTTCTAAACTAATGTTCTTTAATAAACATCCGAAATGCAGATTATTTACAAAAAATTGGAACTTGAATTAGGACGTGCAGTATGAACAAAGGAAAGATATGAACATAACTGATTTAAGTGGCCGTATAAACGGCATAAAATTATAATGGTTATACAGGTTGGGATTTCAGAATGTTGTCGTTGGCCGTATTAACAGGGTGGCCGCATAAACGGTGTTTTCTTATAGGAAAATGTATGGGCGTTTCGCCGAGACAAAAAGAAGTGGCCGTAATAATGAGGTGACCGTAAGGTGGGGTTCCACTGTAACCCTTGTTTATACATTGTGAACAACTTTACGGAACAATACATGGCATTTGGGGTCGTATTATTGCAAATATGAATTATGAAATGCCCGACAGTGTGAAATCTTTCTATGATATGACAGTGCCTTGCTAAAATAAAAGGGGTGTATCACTTAGCTACAGGGGCTCGGAATTGCTAATTTCCCCTGGGGGCCTTCTATTTTATATCAGGGGACTTACTTTTCACTAGAGTGGTGTTTCCTTTAATATACTGTGCAATTCCTTCATCAGATTAATAATTTCTAAACCAAGCGCAAACCAGAAACAACTTAGCTAGTTAGTCTTATAATTATCTCTGGGGACCATTCCTCTCTAAGGCTTCTTACACTTGCAATATTACAATCACTGTCTGTGGGCTTGAATGTCGGCGATGGACTGGGACAGAACGCCGGCATCGGTGGACAGCGTAATTCCAGCCTGCCCCTTACCTGTACACTTCACAAACGCATTTCTCATCTCGGCGCTCAGAAGAAGGTAGAGGAAGGGATGGATCAGGCCACGTGACTGGTACAGGAATGTGAGGACGATGACGACTTTGTAGTCCACGGTGCGCCAGTCCACAATGATGAGGGACTCCACTACTGTCATGGCGGTCCACGTGACCAGGTACAGCAGGAGCAATGCGCAGGAGATGTACAGTACCTCCAAGTTGAGGAAGTGCGTCCCTCCTCTGGTGGACCCCGTCATGGTCGGCGTCGGAGGTGGGAGCCTCGGTTGGTTGTTGTTCAGCTGCATGGAGGGCGCGGGTGGGGCGGGATGGATGGAGTTTTTCTTCTTGAGCACGATGAAGACGATCGCAAGTGCGGTGAAGATGACAGCGGGGCCAAGCGTGATGATGGTGTGGAAGGCAGAGTAGGTCACAGCACCAAGGTTTCCTGCCTCCCAAGACATCCAGCACGTGCCTTCGAGCTTATTATAAGCACCCCACGTGCCCGGGTTCAAGGGTGGAGAGGCTAGGAAGCCTGCACCGAACCAGATGGTGAACAGCAACAGGCGGACAACAGGCTTGTTAACGAAGAACATGGTGTAGGCAAGAGGTGACTCCACGTACAGGTACCGGCTGGCGGCGATGGCAGTGACTGTTCCCAAGAACACAGTGGCCAGGGTGTTGTGGAAGAATCCTTGAATACGGCATAGGAATGTGAGAACCGACAGGCCGTAAAAGTCAAGCCAAACACCCGTTGCCCAAGGCCCAGCCGTCACCATGGCGCTGACTATGTCGATTACCATGAAATTCTGAATGAACATATACGGAACAGCCTTGAGTTTGACAGAAGTGAAGATTACCATAAAGAGATTGATGGCAAATGTCAGTGAACAAACACAGGCCAGAGCTCTTAACTGATCCCAGATGTCTTCAACATCCTGGGGGGGTCGGAACAGCGGGATAGGCTGCGTTGTGGTATACCCAATGGTGCGGTTTGTCGCATTGGAGTAATTTTTGGCGGTAAAGGTTGTATTAACCTGCAAATTGTTTCCCATTGTTGGCACTTAGTTTAGGAACTGCAAGAGAAGAAATAGGAAGATTTAAAACATCTTTAAGTAATCAATGCGGTCCAGATATTTTTTCATGGCTCCTGTCACAACTTGGTTTGATGAGTAAATTCAGACATTCGCCGAGAGAAATGTGAAAATATCAATCGATATCGATGAAACTAATGGAAATCAAAAGTTTATCACGAAACGACCACCATTAGGAAATAAGTTGGTAATCGCTTGCAATAGATTCGCCTAAAAACGGTACATTCAGTTCACTGTAAAGTTCATGGCGGCCAAAGAACTTTGACGGGGATTTTCGGTGAAATCAATTTGTAGTCAGCTTGTTTAAGCGTTTTCCATTTTCTCAAATACACGTTTTATTATTTTAAGTCCTAAACAATGAAATATAATATTCTCAGAGGTAACTGTCAAATAAAGGCAAAGTTTACAGCAATTGTTTGGTGCAATTTTCGAGAACTGGACAACTGATCGTTAAATTATAGTCTATAGGGCTACCGAATACTGTGCCGCTTTATAATAAAGCTTTCACCGTACAGTAACTTTCACTACAAATCACATTTAGAAAGAACTCTGTCCAAGTTAGGCTTTTAAAGTTGTTTGTGCTCTACGAATAATCTACGCATCAAAGCTATTACCGGCGACAAATGCTCCAGAAGGGATTTGTATGTGTTCACGCAAGCTCTGTTTACATTTTAAGCCATTAAGAAAAATCCCACGCAACATTATCTACACTCTGTTTACCCTGTTGAGTGACTTTAGATTAAAATCGTTCCATGTTGCCAATACGTACGCAGTTGGTTAAATAGCCCGCCCCCTTTATGCAACCCATGAGTTACAAATCTAATCGAAGCGTGCTGCGAGCAATTTGCGCAAAGGAGGGTCGCTTTGCTTTGTCATCGATTTGAGCTAAAATAAGAACTTCATGCGAAATAAAAACTTTTGTTTATAGACCGCCAGCGTAACGAATTACTAAATTACACCTCGACAGATATCAACAAAAAAAAAAGGAGCTTCCAATAAAATGAAAAATTGACACTATGTTTTTGGCAAACTCAGAATCACTTTTATTGCGCAGGACAAAAAAAGAACTAAAAAAATATTCAAAGTTAACGAAGGTATCGTATGATACTTAAGGGTGACGCTTGCTAAAAAAAAAAAAGAAACTAAAAGGCGTTCTTTTTTAAAAGCCACGATTTTGGCTCGTAAAAAAGCACGGTTGAAAGAAAAGCACCTTTTGTTACAACGAATAATTTATAATGTTTGCCTCGCTTTTGCAAAATACGCTTAAACCGTTTCTTTTCTATCAAAGAAGTGTATAGCCCTTTCGCGCCCTCGAAAAAGTTCATACTAGGTAAACTAATTAATGCAAGGAAGTGCTAAACTCCAAAGCAATCTTTTTCTCTAGTTATAAGATAATATCAGTAATTAAACTATCCAAAACTATTCAGATAATAGTAGTTAAGCATTACAAAGTTAGAGGTATTTTGGCATTAGCCCTGATTATTGTGGCCGCGTCAAATGTTATCAGTTATCTTCTTCATTGCATAGTACGCCAATTTACCCTTGCATTTTTTTTTTAAATGTAGTTTCGCTTGCTACAGTGGTTTGATTTCGGCACTTTTCGGTCAGTAAGGTGTCGATTTTTTTATGTAATAAAAACAAATATATAAGAAGAAGGGTGCTAAACTGATCTTGTTCTCCTTAAGTCCTTCTCGAACAGTTGTCAAAAAAAAAAAAAATGAAATATTCAGGCTCTGAAAAATTAAACGAAAATGTCTTACCACGGTTGTTGATTTCCTTGGTAATGGTTTAAAACTGTTCATTTGTAGTAAAACACACCTTCCTAAAAATTGTTCACCAATGTCATAAGTTTGAGCAACAAATTGGCGTTGTAACTTTCTTGATGATAATACAAAGTGAAGCTTCTTAAAGTTGCTGCCCACTTTTCATTGCTGCAAAATGTTTAATGTTTCGTTGCCATAGTGATAATATATCCCGCAATCTATTGATTGGCTTACAAGTCGGTTGAAAACTCAACGATTTGTTTTCCTTTTCTTTTCCTTTCCAGAGGTAAAATCATTTCTCATTAAAAAGTGAAAAGATTTTATAATTGTAGTTTTCATTGTTGACATTTTCTACTCATTTTCCT
>Ga0126338_10003085_pt1 | contig 11625 bp, 8 predicted proteins | sample OrbCmetagenome_2_FD_92529 | JGI IMG/M metagenome (GOLD analysis project Ga0126338, IMG submission 92529) | Coral microbial communities from Petempiche,Puerto Morelos, Mexico - Orbicella C C metagenome | ecosystem: Host-associated > Invertebrates > Cnidaria > Coral | place: Petempiche,Puerto... | reverse complement strand
TTTTTTTTTTTTTTTTTTTTTTTTTTTTTTTTTTTTTTTTTGTATAACCATAATAGAGGATTTATTTTGAGACCTTTTGAAACAAAACAAATTTGTTTCACGACCGATGGAAACGCATCTGTTTCTGTGGTTTCTGTGGTTAAAGATCTCACCCGTGATTGGTCATAACAAAATAAACATTCCAGACATATTTTAGGTGTTTACGGTTTTCTGAGTTGGACTGTAACTATTAGAAATTGCTCTTTTGAAATCTTCATTACAAAAGGAAACAATCGAAACAGTCCAAATTTTTTGCAAAATGTATTCCACAACTGTTAATTTAATATCTATTTTTCATTCTATTACCATCTCCTCAGAAAGCGAGATTTGAGCTCAGAATCATGGAATCCCATTTCTAAGGACCTAAAAAAACATTTGAATTGACACTGGGTGATTCCAGAAAATATCCATGCCCTACCACGGACGCCATGAACATTTTAACTCCCCCTTGCCTTCAGACACTCCAAAATGCTCTACTCCCCGATGTCCTCCAAATTCCAAAAGCGTTAACCCCTGTGACTCATTTCGAGAGTTCTGTTTTGTACTTCAACAAGCAAACGTTTGCATACCTCGTGGTGGCAAAACTCAACTAGGGTGATTGGGACAGATCGACTGTCAACGTCTTTAGATATTGACCTTATATTTAGCTTGCAAACGATAAATGCGTCTCAGATAAAAAGTGTATCTTACACCTGTTATGTGCGGAAAATAAGACGCATTCAACGTGAGACGAACTAATAACAATCCTATGCGACTAGGAGACGCATGAAACGGACTCATCACAATATCAGACGTTTAATTCGTTTAGGTAAATACGAGATGTATAAAACGAACGAGTATATCTGAACCTTGAATCCTGTACACTTAAATCTGTTATCAGGCCACCAACAGTCCTCTAACAATTTCTTTTTTCTGTAAAACTTTTTTTCTGTTACCTAAAAGCCCTTAATGTTAGACGAAAGTCGAAGATTACAACGTTGCTTTTTGAGTATCCGCCGTTTTATGAACCGACGCCAGGTACATCTGAAGGAACTTCTAAGACCATGGTATAATGTGAATACAAATGAACGTGTAAATGAAAATGTAACCTTACATGGGACAAATACAGGTAAAAATACAACGGCAAATACATGAGCAGATAAAATACGACCGAAAGACCACAAATGCCAAATGAAATATCGACTCAAAGACTGCAAAACCAAGCTGAAACTATTGAATGAAAATGATATCTTTTGCACGTGTTGTTTTCGTTCTCAATACAGTCAACCCTGTATTAAGCGGATCCCATATTAAGCAGACACCCTCAATTGAGCGGACAGCAGCGCAAGTCCCATTTTTTCTTGTCCCACATTTACTGTAAAAAAACCTGTATTCAACGAACACCTTTATTAAGCGGACGCGGACACCTTAAACGCGAATTTTATGGTCATTTCTATTGTTAGAAACCTGTATCAAACGGACACTGTAAAAAGAATGCATGACTTTTTTTGTCCACGTTTTAGTAGATCGGTCATTTAAGTTTACCAACAAACTGAGCTGCCACAGAAATGCAAATATTTTGTCAACGATTTAATAGATCGGTAATTTAAGTTTGCCAACAAAATGAGCTGTAGCAGAAATGCAAATATTTTGTTATTCGGTTTTGTTTTTACAGAATTTTTGTTCTTGTGAAACGTCTGATTTTGTGAACGTTCACATGATTCGATCAATAAAGATACTGTTACTGTATACTTAAATCGCTTTAACTCATGCCATGTACTTGTCATTGTTTATGGAAATAAGGTATTTTATAGTTGTCAATCGTTCACGAGAATGCTATTTGTCCTTCTCAAGGTCTTTTAATACTGACCAATATTGATAAATGACCATTTTAAGACGAATTCTGAGGGAACTTGTTTTCAGCGGACACCCCGTGTTAAGAGGGTGTCCGAGGGTCCCGAGGATGTCCGCCTAATACAGGTTTGACTGTAATTCCATTGTGGTAGCGGCCAACTCGAACGCCTCTGCTCCTTTGGCCTCTACACACTCTGTTCTTGTAAATACATTTTCGCATTCGTTTTCTTTGTCTGCTTTTTACTACTGTTTACTTAAAACATTATTGTAATAGAAATAAGAGTACGGAAGTTATTCGCGTGACGTACGACGTACTAAGCGAGAGAGGGACTCCTCGTAGTCTAGTTTTTACTTAAAACTGGTATGAAGCGTGAAGCGTGACGATCAAAAGTGTGACTGAGACAGCAGCGCCTGGGGTAAAGACGTGTCACACAATTCTCGGCATAAGGATTAGACTGTAGCAGGCTACGAAAAAAGCGGTCACCAGTGAAATTAATTTTGGAAATATTTCTATCCATTTGTGTGTTTAGATAAGAATGAACTTATTCGAAGGTTCGCTAACTGATCGTTTTCTTAGCGCAGTCATCTACACTCTAAGACCCAAAAAACACAGTTCTAAATATAGCAAATTAGTGCTTATTGAGATTTTCGTACACGAATGTATTCAACTTGGATTCACCGGCGAAATTGCAGATTTAAAATAATTTATTGCTGAAAGGAGATGAATAAGATTCAATTTACGCATGGCCCTCGCTTCCGGCTTTTCTCAGTACCCTGAAATTCCGTTCTAAACCATTTCCCCCAATGTTCTGTGATTTTGCGCTGCAAATCCTACAGAACAGTAATATCCAGCGATAAGACAAGTGGAGAGCCACAATAGCAGGCTATTAGATAATGTTGAAGTAGAAATAATTTAAAGTGCTCAATTGAGGTTTAACGACACGGTCGACTTATCTATGTTGCAATGCATAATGTGATCACGGAATAACAGAATCGCCAAACAGCTTCAAATGTCTGTCTCTTCGAGCCTTTGGGTTTCAAGACTGACCTAACATTGTTACAATGCAAGAACATGTTCAATTCCTGGCAACCTAACAGAATTACTGTGATATTAGTATAACCGATACCTGATAAGAATGCGCTTTGACAGAACTGCCTGAAAACCAGCTGCTGTCTCCGATTCAAGCCAACTCTGGACTCAGTTTGTCGTTTTCAACAGCAGATCAACAGAAGCTAGAAGTGGTCAGATGTCTCCATCGTAAAACGTAACAGTCTTTGGGTAAATTCGTGTCATCATGCACAGTAACAATCACGGAACCTGTCTCACATGGAACTTTGCAGTCACGCCAAAATATAGTCGTTCCCAGTGTCTCGATTTCATTTTAAGGCAAGTAGAACTGGAGACGGAAGTAGAGGTCGATAGGGCAAATCCAAGGGAAATAGTTTTGCGTTCAAAATAACATAGAATTCGAAATAGCCGTGTTCCAATGAGCAGGGTTCCACTGTATCCAATTAAATAACTGGCAATGTTTAATAGAACCGATTAAAACAAAACAAAAAAAAATTTTTTTTTTCTCCCTTCGGCCTGGGCACTCTTCCCCACGACTCATCCCTCATTTGTCCCTTGTATATAATTCTCTTTGTTACAGGATTCGCTTCAGGTTCCTACTAAAAACTCTGGTAGCATGCAGTGTCCCCTTCACCCACTTAATTAACTAAAGGTTTAACGATATCTGCGAGGTGGTAGGAGAGAGAATTATTTTAGATTCCTTGTCACTGTTCCGTTTATTTGATTCCAGGAAATAATAATTTCTCGTGGCCTAAAACAGACCGTGTTATTGTGTTGTTAGCGTGGGAGGGGGAATTTTTCACTTTTCTAATGCCATCTTGTAATTTTTGCCTTCCAAATGCCAGACTTCCGTAAAGAATTCTTCTTTACTCGCTAATAGAAGCGAAAGTTTCACTCTCAAGATAACGTTGAGAAATAACACACACGTTCTTCGCATTTGCACGATGTCAGAAGCTCTTGATTAAAAAGAAAAAAAGAAAAACACAGATTGCATGACGTAAGCGTCCCATTTTTTTTCCGAGAATAACCGGATGTCGTATAATGCATGACTCGTCGTCACTCGTCAAATATTAGGGAAATTTCCCTTCGGTGCAAGATGCTTCTCGGAAAAAGACGCTGATCTCGCAGCGATAAAACAGTCAACAGTTTGTTTCAATCCACAGCTGAAATCTTTAACAAAGTACACTGAAAGCAGTAACATGGCATGCAGTGGTAAGTAAAAGTCTGATATACACTGTTAGTGTATCAAGCAAAGCCTATTTCCGTATCAATAAATTGCAGGCCGCATTTCCAATGAAGCAATATATTTTTCGAGGTCAGCAGATCAAAAACTGTTGAGCTGTCCGGGTTTTTACAATCAGTTCGATACTTTAGACAAGTCCAAAACTCTGTACCTCCCTAGCTGATCACCATACCCAGACTTACTGAAAAGTCCTTACCCCGACTTACAAGCGATTCAACTTATAGAATACACAGCGCCATATTTATTGCAGCTTGTAAAGACGTTTTGAAGATACATTTCTGGTTATTTTATCGTCATTCATTGTGTCCGATGCTAAGTGCATTGAAGTCCAACATCTGCAGGTATTTGAGGTTTTCTCAGTGACAACCCAGAATGGTCAGAATGACAGGTCACAAAATTTAAAAATCATATTTTCATCGGTTGGTCGCTCAGGTTATGTTCAAGCATTTCACGTGAAACATAGTAGCAAAAGTATGGCTTGGTGACATAACAACACAAGTTCACGAGGGTTGCTCAACACAACAACTTTATTCTCTACGCATCTTAGGTAATACAACAGCTTAACACAACTTCCGGTTACGAACATCATATTACATCACGGACTTCAAACCAACATCACCATTCACACTGCATTACAATAACAACGCTGTAAACATACCCGTGTCAAGTAAAGTAAAAGAATAAAGGATCCTTAGCTAATTTTGTAAATACATACTACATGTTTCTGTATAGTTTTGCAATACGGAAATTGAAACTGAAATTCAATTGATGAAATAATGTGACACAAGCTTTTCATGTCAGTACCAGTTTATAACATTATATTTTCTATTCCGACAGCATTAGAAGACACACTTTTCTATTCTCCGAGAGCTTCGTACCTTGCCGTTGTAGCGATCGATTTTGGGACAACGTACAGTGGATTTGCATTTTCTTTTATTAAAGACCAAGGAAAAGACGCTATCTTTATGAACATGGACTGGATGAATGAACAGGGTAGCCAAACAAGCAAAACTCCAACATGTCTGCTACTCAAACCCGATCTGTCATTCGACTCATTTGGCTATGATGCTATTGAGAAGTATGTAGGCCTACAAAGAGAGAGCGAAGAAAAGGAATACCTATTTTTTAAGCACTTTAAAATGGCTCTGCACAGTGATGAGGTGAGTTGCTTGAATCCTTAGTTACTCAGCTCTTGCGTTTTAACTTAAAGCTTAGTATCGTTTCAGTATTTTGGGTAATTAGGAGAATTTAGGGGCTGTTGGAGATTAATAAGTTAATTAACCTGGCTTCACCTTTCTCCTGTCAAATACAAACATACATTCATTCTTGTTGTTTGAGAGACTGTTCCTCAGCAGATTCTTTGCCGCCTGGGAAACCGTGGCGTCCATTATTAGCTATCTGGGTATTTCCGGTAGGTTGTCCTTGCTGGGCGGTTAAATTTTGTTGATAACTAGTATGTTTAGCATCGTAATCAAATGAGTCGAAGGACAGGTAGGGTTTGAGTAGCATGTTGGAGTTTTGCACATTTGATAACCCAGCTCGTTCATTTGGTTGATTATTTTACTGGAATGTGTCCTCCACAACTCCTCTTTCCTCTCCACTAAAGGAGTAGGTATGGTCCTGCATCGTTGGAGTCACACGCATCCATCCCGGCTTATTATCGTTTTTCAGAGTGGGTTGATTTTTATGCTGGTTGCCAGATAGTCGCAAGGAAATAAGCTGGGATGTACAATTTGAGATGTTTCTACTGGAAAAGGAACAATTATAAATTTGCCATTTAATTATTGGTAAAAAAGAAAAATCAAAAGTGCATTTACCTATATACCTTGAGGTTAGATTGCATGCTGTGTGCCCCGATATTGTGGTGTGTAAGGGCCAGCATGTTTAATAAGCAGATATCCAAAGAACCGAAATAGAGGCGGGAAGGTGTGATATGAAAAGAACCGTAAACAGCAACATCATGCAAGACAAAAGCAAACACCTGAAAGCAATTCATGTATTTTCTTTCAGAGCTTGAACATCAAAACTGCTATCAAAGCAGCCAACGGACAGTCAGTTGAAGCCAAGATAGTCTTTGCACTTTCCATCAAATTTCTTAAAGAGGAGGCGCTAAAAGTTATTTGTCAACGGACTGGAGATGACCACTACAACGCTAACGATATCCAGTGGGTTTTAACTGTCCCAGCGATATGGACCCCAAAAGCTAAACAGTTCATGAGAGAAGCTGCTTATGAGGTAAGGATGGACTGAAATATGAATCATTGTTCAAATAATAAATAAATAAACTTCTAAGGCTGGTATGTCTTGATATAAACCTACACCAGCTATCGAAGCACAGATACGTTTTATGTGCAGTTTTATCTGATTTGAAATAAATAAGTGTAGGGGGAAATATCATTTTCAGAAAGCAATTTCTATTTGGTAACTGTGACACCCGAATGTAAAGGAAATGAGACCAAGGGAAGGCTCTCGATCTTTAGCTCACAAGCTAACGCGATCATCGAAAGAAAGAGAAGTCATTCCATATACTTTGTCGATAGATTTCACATTCTAGTTTCAATAACCCATGGCCATCCAGGAGCTTCCGTTTGGATTACCAACAAAGCTACTCTTATCTTGATTGTACAGGCAGGTGTGGGATCACCAGAAAATGCAGAGCAATTAATTATTGCTTTGGAGCCGGAAGCCGCAGCAATATTTTGTCAGGAGAAGAGTATGAATGATTTTCAGGGAGAAACTGGCAGCAGATCGGTGGATGGAATACTGTCTCAGTTAAATACACACTACATTGTCGTTGATATTGGTGGTAAGTTATACTTCTCCAGTATAGTTATAGTTAAACCTAGCAGACACAATGGAACACTGTGGAACGATTCAGGTTTAGATCTGTTTACCACTGACAGGATCTGAAAACAAGAACAATTGAGATAAATGCCGGCATCGCTAGGTTCCTGAATTGATGATCCCTCAGTAAAAAGAAGCGAAGCTCCTAACATAACGAAGTTACCTTTACGGTGTGGCACTTAATTTTTGCAGGAGTTTAAATTTAGTTTTGCAAATCTTCATTTTTTTATTATTATTATTATTATTGTTATTATTATTTCGCGAGAACTAATTTTTGCGATTGTAAGAGATTAGATTTCTTGTTGGAAACTATTTTTTTTTTGCGATTTTCGGCTTTTTAGCTTTTTAAATCTTAGAATGTTTTTAAGAAATGCTCTGTCGCAATTTTTTATTGTCAAATGTTTTTCTAAGTCACTTCTTTTCCGAATAATAATGATAATGACTTTATTATTGTGTCAATTACATCTAGCAGTGGAAAATCCCCACTGCTAATAGGGGCACCTAACTAGAACTATCTTAAAATAGTATACAGAAAAGTCCTATAAGAGAAATTAAAATTATGAGTTACAAAGATGGCAGCCACTACATCCATCTAGGATGTTGCCTAGATCTAGCCTACGTACGTGGGTCTTCAACTGCTTGAGATTTATCGCCGATCTTTCTTTATTTGTTAGTTTGCTCCTTAGTCTTGGGCCCAGATATCGAATTGATTGTTTTCCATACGTAACAGTGTTAAATCTAGGTAAATGAAAATCTCTCTCTGCCGTAAACTATAAGTGTGGCTATTAGTATAAAACATGTTACAAATAGTCCGCGGGCACAAACTTATGTTTAACCTCACACATTAAAATATATATGTGTCTTGTAGTCTCCTATTATACAATGTTGGTACATTGGCTTTCTCTAACAGCTGCTGGTAGCCAGACAACTTATCTCTAAAAACAGCAGCAGTCCTCGCTCCTGTACTCTCTCTAATCTACGCGTGTCCGAGGCTCTGCAAAAATGCCATATTAGCCATAGGTAGCAATATGTAAGATGAGGGAGAATAGCTGCTTTGTAAAGGTGTAATTTGGTCTCAGTTGGTATGATTCATCAACCTCATGATCACTCAAATTCTCAGGTTAGCTCTCTTACAGAGATTACTAATATGCACATAAAAATTAACATCGCAATCTATCGTTACGCCCAGGAGCTTCACATTTTCTTCAAACAACACCATTTTCGCATTTTTTTTTTAAGATAAAATACATGCAATTGACAAGTGAAACAACATGTAGAACACAGTAATCCAGTAATCAGTATCACTATATCAAAATTACATCGTGCCTCTGTGCGGAATTGTAGATGCTTTTGTCAATGGACTTTTCCTGTAAACTTTTTCTTATTTCTGAACGTTCTGTTTTATCATTTCATCGTTTTGTTTCTGAACAAAAGATCACGAGCCATAAGGAAGATGAAAGTTCAAAATTCACCGTAAAAATATCGCTTTCGAAGTCGCTAATAGTGATTATATTGGTTACTCACCAGCTAGTCCACTCTGGTCATAGAGAGTGGGCAACTCGTGTGGAATCCGAGTGAAATCAATAACCACCACACTCATTTTATCCTTGTCACTTCCTGCCATGCCCTTCACCTTCCCATTCTTTACCCAACCTTGATAGTAGAAAACAGAAAAATTACCCAACATCTATTTTACTTAGGGAAGATAAAATTTTTGAATTAGCGTTCTGACTGCTTTTTTTTTTCTTATAAAGGGGGTACGCTTGATGTGACCGCCCATGAAATACAAGAGGATGGTACCATCAAAGAGATCCACAAAGTTACAGGGGGCCCTTATGGTGGAATATACGTAAATCAGCGATTCGAGAGCCTCTTGGGAGACTTGTTTGGTGCGCAAAAAATTCAGACGTATCGCAACCAGTTTCCATCTGATTGGCTCTCCTTGATGAATGAGTTCGAAGCAAAAAAGCGAGGGAACCGCATCCTAGACAGCAGCTTGATGACAAACATCCGATTGCCACGCAGCTTTGTGTCCCTGGTAAATCAGACAAAAAGCCTAGTTATGGAACGGTATGGAGAAAAAGAAGTCAAGCTGAAAAATAACGAGTATCTTTCTCTGAGTTCAAGAATGATGAAAGAGCTATTTGCGCCTGTGGTGAAAAGTATAAAAGAGCATTTGAAAACACTGCTGAAAAAGCCAAAGCTTTCAAAAGTGCAAATCATGCTTCTCGTTGGCGGCTTCGCCGATTCTGCTTTCCTTCAAGAAGAAATAAAAAAGGAATTTTCAGGGACCCTCAGAGTCCTCATTCCTCACCATGCAACGAAAGCGGTTGTCCAAGGTGCTGTCATCTTTGGCAAGAAGCCCTCCAAAATAACCGAAAGAGTCGTCTGCACAACTTACGGCGCTGACCGCAGCATCGATTTTGTCGAGGGTGTTCATCCGGAAGAAAAGAAGTTTATCGCAGATGGTGTTGAGAAGTGCGGTGAAGTATTTAAGTGCTTTGTAAAGGAAAATAAGGTAGTTAAGCTTGGTGAGAGAATTACCAAGAGATATCATCCCGTGAGAGCGAGCACAACAAGACTAAAATTTGGATTCTACGTCACAAGCAATCCTAAAACTCAGTTTGTCACTGACCCCGGCGTAACTAAGATTGGAAGTGTCGTGGTTAAGTCCCCAGATACCTGGAGAGGTAAAGATAGGAATATAGAAGTCAGCATGTATTTTGGTGGAACCGAAATAACCGCAACAGCTTGGGATGTTTCAAGTGGAAACAAGGCGCAAACCACCTTGGATTTTTTCTGTCGATCATGAATGCTTGACTGTAGCCTCTATTCCTTACTTTATCATAAGGTGAAGTAGTTTTAAGACGTTATACTCTTTTTTAGTCGACGTATAGATAATAATTATCAATAGTAGACGTAGATCATTTATCAAAAGCTTAGGCTAATTTACTTTTGATTTCATTCTGTTAAACCAAGTTTATTGCAAGGCTGCCACAGTACTAAAAGGGTCAAAATAATGTTTGTGCCTTAGTTAAATACTGATTACTTCATCTGGAAGGCAACTCCTTAAGTCTCGTTATTTTTAAAATCACTTTTTGATTAAATTCGTTCGGAACACGTAAGTTGAAACTTCGAACGAGAGCGCGAAGCTCGAACCCTGTGTTCTACATATTAATTTTAGCGAATGAGGCATAAGTTAGCTCTTTTTTATTAGCTACTGACAAATTAAAAGGGAACCATGAGTTCGTTTGACTGTAATAATTATTTTATTTACATCACATTTGGGGACAATTTTCTAAGGGTCTACTTCGCTTACAATAATTTTTATTGCCTATTCAGTCAGAAAATATTGCTGAATTCGCGCGCCAAGGAATATCCCACTAGTCACTTGTATTTTCTCAGTATACACACGAGCTTTAAGGTGAGAATGTTCTTCAAGAAACTACAAGTGACAAGTGGGATATTCCATGATATAAAAGATATATGATATACAAAGCGTTGCATAACTATTTCATACCATGCCATAGAAAATGCATTGGCCAACATAGTCAATACGACTCAGGCGTAGCGTACGATGGGAAAGTTGGTTGTAATACCGCCGAGTATAAAATGGCTCTCCTGTATTCTGATTGGCTTTAATTTCAATGGCATAGCATAAATGTGTGTATTTTTTCAGATATATTATCATTCCCTGTGCGGTATAGAGGTCTACATTTGTGCGAAGCGTTGCTCAGCTTCTATGTTTAGCTTCCAGCCAAACCTTTGCATGATAGTACTCAGTTCATTCTATCATTTTTGTACTTCACTGAATCTTTCGCGCGCAGTATTCATAAGATTCTGACTACTCTAACACGAGACATCCAATGTGAATAGCAGTACTGAGGATGCGTCCGTCCAGTCATCTGATGTAGATGTATTCCGTCCTACAACATTATCTGTATCCTTGCAAATTACAACTATACATAGAAGCTGCTATAACAAAAGCTTAATAATAATAAAAACGAGGAAGAACACGAAGAAGTTCCACTTGTCAGAAATAACACTTTTTCCTAGACTCAAGTTTGCAGCTTCATCTCGAAAAATATATACTGGAAAATACTTATTCTTGCGTTTTCTGGTTTTACCGTTCTACTTGAGTTTTCTCGCCATCGTTGTGAAAAATTGCGTTGTGCTTTTAGGGTCAACAGACTCCAAAAACCTAGGAAAATCGGTTTCTAAATCCGAAACATCAACGTGAGCCATTTTGAAGTTATGTTTTCTATTCCCCTACCCTCGGCTCATCAGCTCGATTTAACCGCGCTCGCTCCAGTACCCGAAAAGTTTGTGCATCACATAATTTGAATCGCAGCTTCTCTGGAAATGACAGCTGTCCGAGAAAGGCTTGTCGAAGGCTAAGTTTTCAGCGGCAATTTCAACCTCTCCGGCCTTTATCCTTGCAATTGCAGTTTCAGCATTTGCCTTTTTCTCATTTTTCATTATTCTTATTTTTTTTTTTGTCATTATCATTATTTTTTAAGGGGGGGGGGGCGGGGTTGGGGTGGGCGGTAAAGCGCCAATTATTGGGTTTAAGAATTCGAAAACAAAAAAATGTTTA
>Ga0126338_10003084_pt1 | contig 11625 bp, 12 predicted proteins | sample OrbCmetagenome_2_FD_92529 | JGI IMG/M metagenome (GOLD analysis project Ga0126338, IMG submission 92529) | Coral microbial communities from Petempiche,Puerto Morelos, Mexico - Orbicella C C metagenome | ecosystem: Host-associated > Invertebrates > Cnidaria > Coral | place: Petempiche,Puerto... | reverse complement strand
TCATCGACTGACAAACACCATTCACTTGACTCTGAAGATGACTTCCGCTCAGGTTGTCGAAACGTCAGTCACCAACAACAGTTCTTTTCAGAACTACACTCACCCGGACGATCACACCATACGAACTAATTTATAGTTAATTATCTTATCAACCCGCAAGTGACGGTCACTTTTTTCATTAGGTTTTATAGTGTTTTTGTAAAAATTGACTATATTTCCACCGGAAGGCTTTTTCTTGTCAACTTAATTCTACATTTACCATGCTTTAATTTTGTGCAGTTTTAATCACCAAATGAAGATCGATGGTTAGCCTGCGAGCAGGCTCACTTTGAGTCACGCGCGCGAGCGGCGAAGAGCAAAGAAAGAGTCTGGTGAAGGGGCGCCAAGAAAGTGAGCCGTTTTCTCGTCTCGCGCCTTCGCCGCGCGATTTCGCGCTCGCGGCTACGCCGCGCGCGCTTGTGCTCCAACGTGAGCCTGCTCGCAGGCTGATCGATGGCATTCCATATCTAGAAAATTCCCGGTGGACGCACGAACGGAACGCAAGTGCTTTCAGCGGTTTTTCTGGACCTAAATAAAACAAATTTAGACAAGTTATACATTGCATCAAACATTGGTGATTGCTTATGATGTTTTGAGAGAACATACGTATATATAGACACGTTATTGACATTTTTTGGTTTGTTTATTACTTAAAACAGATAGATTCTATGTTACCGTGCGTCTGTTCAGTAATAGACTACAGATGACGTCAAAATGTTGTAAAAACAAAAGTGGCAAGCTGTTGTTCTAACCGCATTTGACGACACTGAACAGACGCACGCCAACATGGAATCGATCTGTTTTATATAATAGCACGCTGACAAAACTGTTAATGATGTCATCTATGCGTCTGTCCTCTAATAGATAATAAGTAACAACCAATCAAAATACGAGAATAAATTGACTTATAAAATTCTTAACTTTATTGGTGTCCCCACATTAGTATGAGATTGTTATTTAAAGCTATAAGATCTTGACACTCAAAGTTTCATCATCATCATCATCATCATTGCATGAACATCATCGTCATTATTGATACAATAACGGACTGTGTCTTGTTCAGGGTCATCTTGGAGTAGTCTACCGATCAACCTTAAGTTGAAAGTAGCTGAGTTTTGCTTGTCTAACTATTTGCTTATTTCTTTTCGCTCCCTTTTTCATCATTTTACGGAATTTTTAACTACCCGTAACGATTGCATTAACTAAATTACTTACCACATTTACAACTCGCATTGCTAACTAACTAAATAAGATCACTACACTTACATGTTAAATTATTTACTTATTAATCTATTGACTTGAATCTTAATTCATGCTTATTTAGAACAGCAATGACATAACTTTTCGATTTTAATCTTTATGTTTTAGCTGTTTACATGCACTTCAACAGAAACCTGCACAACGAGGTCTTAACAGATGGCAGTGCTGTTACCATGACAACTGAAGATGTGTCAATTCCAATAACTGCTCCTTTCAGTGAAGGAGTTACTTATGAATTATGTGCTGGCATCGTTGATAAACACGCGAGCCTCACAAGCTTAATAAAACAAGAAATCCTAGAGGAATGTGGTTATGACGTCCCTGAGGAAAACCTTCAAGAGGTTGCATCATTCCATTCCGTTGTGGGATGTGTAGGCGCTTTGCAGACCTGTTTCTTTGTTGAAGTCACAGATGAGATGTGTGTGAGCAAGGAAGGAGGAAATCTCCGAGAAGGCGGCAGAATTGAGGTGTTCCATCTACCCCTTGCAAAGAGTCGCGAGTTTTTATTTGACACAACGAAGCATAAACCAGCGGGTGTCATGTTTGCTTTCATGTGGTACTTCAACAAATTTCAAGGTTGCCTGAATTAATAGAATCGGGTCATGGTCTGAGTAATACTAGGGAACATTGATTTTTCTGGCTACAATTTTGAACCAGTGTTTTCTATTTCTGAACATATATAGCTTTCTTAGAGAAACTATAGCGACTAAGGTGTACTTTGATACATTGTATTATTTCTAGGATATTGTGGGATTCAAATGCACACGTTAAACATAAAATCGTTCAATTTTCTTGGTCCATGTCTTATCAAAGCACGCTTCATTATTATGCCACGCCATTAGTTGACTTTTGAGGTAGAAGAACTTTTCATCAGACCACATCTCGCTGAGAGCCTGGACTCTAGTATCCAATCGGTCGTGACCGACATCATCTTTTTGGTCAGCGGATTCATCTTCTACCTTCAACACGATCTGGCCTTGGATAGTGACCTTAGCTGTGGTTGGCTCGCCTTCTTTGATTGTGTACATTTCTGTGTGCATTTCATCATATATAGTGTCTGTATCCTTGAGCAGAATACATCCCGAATCAGTGGAAAGTGTCAGTTTGTAAATGTCACTCAGCTGATCAATCTCGAGAGCCCTGCAACACAAAATACCAATTTAGAAATTCCCGACGAAAAGAAGAAAAAAACTCGTTTACTTTGATCATCAAAATGTAAATTCTCTTTGCTCGCGCCGTCACTACGCCAACAGTGCGTGTTAATCCCGTGTTTCTTTCGAGTTTTAGTATAAATCTACTAGCGTTCTATCACGAATGCTGTTCTCTGATTGGCTACGCTACTCACTATCCATTCTGTTTTAGTATAAATCTACTAGCGTCCTATCGCGAATGCCGTTCTCTGATTGGCTACGCTACTCACTTTCTATTCTGTTTTAGTATAAATCTACTGGCGTTCTATCATGAATGCCGTTCTCTGATTGGCTACGGTACTCACTATCTATTCTGTGATAGATAGTAAGTAGCGTAGCAGAATGCCCTTGCTAACAAAATGACGGCCGCTTCTTGCCATTTTTGAAGTGTCTATGACGAGGTTTTAGATAAAGTTTTCATACCCGGTAACCATTCATCAGGTACAATAAATTCAACAAAATGTCTAAGATCCTAAACCTAAAATTCTAATCCTAATATTATATTAACTTACAACAATATTCTACTTATAAATCTGATTTCCATGAATGCCGTGTGTTTAAGAATTATGATAGAGAAAGCGCTTAACTTGATTTAATGAACCAGTAATGGTTTTCACAATCCATTACCAGTCAACTTCACCTTTAGACACCCCGATCGAAGAGACTGCGGTCGTCTGCTCCGTAATTACTCAGAACAAATGGCTACAAAACAGAGAATAGTTAGATGACAGCAAAATAGACCTTTCCCGCATTCCACTTCAGTGCGTTCGAACACTAGTACCAGAGCGAGGTTGGGGTGGACATTTTCATACATTTGCTGAATTTTTGTCCACCCCGACCTCGACTGGGCGCTATTGTTTTTTGGAATGCGGGAAAGGTCTATCTAGCGACAGCAGTCGAGTTCATCTGCGAGGAAGACCAAGGCTCACCTCGTAGTCTTGGGTTTTCTCCGCCACTCTACGGGTAATATAGCATGTTTGTATTCCGGATCAGGAGGGTCAAGCACTCGTAACTGGGCATCCCTTTCACGTACTTCTTCATTTGATACTCGAACCGGAAGTAGTAGCTTACTCTTACTTCCGGTCTGTATCGAGAGGCATGACGCGTGCGGAGAAGGCCACACATACGGCCAGTGGACTGAGGAGAGCGCCAGACGAATTTTATGACCAGCGGCTACAGTGTAGGCAGTGGAATCAAATTTAACCTGCGCTTGGAAGGTTTCATCAGGCTTCAGGGCCTGGATCTTTTCTGTTGAATGGCCACTGTGATGTGTCAAGTTTAATAATCCTGAATAAAAAAATAATAATCAACCAAGGGAACATGCACATTCAGCCATATAACCGTGTTCGAATTAGTGTAGACTGTTCACAGCCCTCTCTTTTCTCGCATTTTCATTCGATCGTTGAACGCGCGGATAGAACCGCGAGAGAATATAATAGAGAGGCTGTGAACGGTCTAGAATAAGTGACGAGCCAGGCTTTATTCCGGTTAAATGCAGTTATAGGGGTGTTTCTCTAAGATTGATGTCTTTGGAATTCAATCCATCTGCAGCAAATTAAAGCCGGTTTAAGGGTCGAAGGCGCTAATGATTTGTGAACGTACCTCTTGTTATAAGTGAAGACTTTCCATTTGGAAAAACGTCACTCAGTCTAGCAGCTATCAGAGCACAGGGCCTGTCACAGGTCAGCTGTAAATGAACCTCGGCAAATCCCAACACTTCAACAGGTTCTTTAAGCGTCGCTGTCTCCCAGCACTCCGCCAATGCGTCCTCCAGTGATTGTTCCACTGGTAGGTCCTCAAGGCCGTTTATAAGTGGGACTCCACCCCATGAACCACTTAAAAAAGAGGACTTGACAGTTACTTTGCATGATTCAGTTGTGGGTGTGATGGACTCACTGCTGGTAGATTCTTCCAGGATCTGTGATGCCATCGTCAGTAATCTGTCCTCTTGCAAACAAAATTCTTGACATTGTACATTGGGTGAGGGCCAGCAGTCCTCTGCTATCCACCTCCCAGGCCAAATGTCCTCTTTGTGAGCATTCAAAATGCCTTTTGACAGAATACAAAAACAAATAATCTCAAGAGGACTACAGCAGAATTAAAATAGGTTAAGTCTGCATACAAGCCAAGCTGGAGGTTATCTTAGTTTCTGTCGCATGAAGCAACTAGGAGTATTTCTACTCCTTCCTACATAGAATGCCAGTCCATTGCAAGGATTAAATTCACCGCTACCCATTTGCACACCTGGATGGAGAGACGCACTGCAAGAGTAAAGTTCCTGAGAAAATAACCCGGCCAGGGCTTGAAGATGAACGCAGACCACTGATTCGATTTGGAGACAAGCCCACTAACCATGGGACCACTTCGCCTCCCACCGTTATTAATAATAACTGCATGGAAAATCAAGAGTGCCTTTACTTATTTTTTCACTGAGGAGAAATTAGATACTAGCAAATATTTGCCATTACACCAGGCCAGGACATCAAGCAAATTGTCGTTGATAAATTAATACCCTGCCCCAGCTGAGCTCACAAACTGAAATTCACACATCATTACTGTTACCATTGATGCTACGCTTTTCTCTGGGAACAACCTGTCTGCTCTTAAATAACAAAACTCTTCTTTGGGATGACCCAGACGAGGATCAATGATCTAAGATCTGTAGTTTACCTTATTTTTCAAATGGAAAACCAAAACAAAAAGAATGCAGTCATGAAATGTACATTATCTTTTCCTAACTTGACAATCATTCAACTGCTGGAAGTGAAACAACCACGTATAAAACAATTTTATCCTATTCAAATTGAATAACCATACAGAAAGTAAACAAATGCCACTCAAAGGAGGGGGGGGGGCATTGCAACCCCTTTAATTCCTCTCCTGGATATGCCTCTGTAATTATAATGAAAGAAATTTAAAATACATGCACTTGGGAAACAAACCATTCCTCAAGAAAAGCCTCAGCTTAGGGTCATCCATGATGCCAGTAGGGAGGCCTTTTAACTGATAGTCAAACCATCTGAGGCACTCTTTAAGGTGGTCTATGCGAGGCCCAGGTGAAGAATCAGTAGGCCATGAATGGGACCATGGACCAATTAATGTTCGCACGGGACACTTAAGATGTTGTACCATAGTGAACACTGCATCCTTGAACAGATCAGAAAATCCACCAATCAGGAACACTGGGCATGTGATGGAGGTGTAATCTTCAGAAAGGGAGCCATACTGCCAGTAAGGATCACGAGTCTGATGTGATAACCAATGGTAAATCCATGGTTCACTTGATTTATTCAAGCGTTCTAGCCACGCTTCTTTCCACCTACATCAATAAATAATTATTGTAAAGCATAGGTGATGAAAATAAAGAAAATCCTCATCCAAAATAGTTTGATTTACCATCAAATTCACAGCCATCGGAAATAACTTATTTGCTATATGACTGAGAATATACCTTCATTGTGATTGACTGAGCTTACTAAAGGAGCATTTGTAATTCTCTCAGTCATGTAATAAAAAAGTAATCATATAAAAGCTTGAGCAATTAAGGATTGACTGATTACACTCCAATGTGACATTTGAAAATTCTTTCAAATTGCATTCACCTTTAGTTAAGACTCTGGAAATGTAGAGAGAATTTTCAATCATTACTCATAGTGTAAATCCTTAACAAATGACAGAGAAGTTGGACTGAATCAAAGAAAGCCAGATGTAGGAAAATCTGCGACAGGCAAATACCTGGAACCCAAGCTCTCTGGACGAGGGGGACGTGCATTCCATAGCAACATGACATGAGCCCACGATGGCATTTCCCTGGCAAAAACACAACCACCACGGTAGTGACAGTCATTTAAATACCGTTCATCACTAGAATAAGTGGATATTACAGTCTTCAGTGCTGAGGGTCGCCTGGAAGCCACCTGAAGGCCATTGAATCCTGCCCAGCTCTTCCCATACATTGCTGAAATTAATACAATAGATAATTATATGTTACATGCACCCAAAGTGAGTCTCAGTTGAATTACATTTCAGATCTTCATTGAATAAAAATAAAATAAAAGACTTTATTTTACCTGAAAGGCCGATCAGTGATCACTGGATCACTGGTATTAACTGGCGATCAGCATTTACATATAAAATACAGCTATTCATAAAATTGTACTTTAAAAAAAAACAAGAAGATATATATACTAAACATTTACATTAAAAATTACAACCATTCTGGAGATTATGTAAAAACAAGCATTAAAAAGAAGAGCAACAACAACAAACAAACAAGCAAAAAATTGAATCTAATTTACCGTACATACATGATTGATACAGTCTTGATCCATAAAATGCTTAAAAATATGTGTTTTAAACTTAGAAAGAGTGTTTAATTCTCTGATCTCTCTTGGTAATCCGTTCCATTCTCGTGCAGCGTCACACTTGAAAGTATACTGACCCATTTTCGTTTTAGTTGGTGTGACGTTTAAAAGTGTTGAGTCTTTAAGTATTCTTCCATGCAGATCAGACATCTTAACAAGATATCCCTCTAACTGGTGCAGACAGTGAACATTGTGTACGATCTTAAACGCTAATTGTAGCTTCAAAAACCACTGTCTACTATCTAAGGATAGCAGATATAGCCTGTTACGCATATCCTGTGAACACGTTCTGCGATTCACAGCAAGAATAATACGCATGGCCTGATTCTGTAATCTCAAGTTCCCGCTGTGGACCTTTCCTGGCTGAACACCCTTTTAAAAGAGATACCAAAACTCTCTTTTAACCCCTAAAAGGTACAACAAGCACACACACCCTTTTTATATTGGAGTCCCCTCCCCAGGGGTTCTTGTGTGATCACCAGTTGACAGGGAATGTAAAGCCACAACTCAATTCTAAAATTTAACTTACCAACATCTCCAGTACACCAGTCTTGCTGCGAAATCCAGTTGATCACGTCACAACAGTCTTCATGTTCTTGTCTTTCACATTCATCATAAATAAATCCTTCTGAGTCCCCAGATCCCCGCATGTCTACACGGACACACACATAGCCATGAGAACAAAAATATGAATGGCCTTTTTCATCCCTCCGTGCTGACCAGTCCATACGACGATAGGGAAGAAATTCTAGAACACAAACAATGAACACTTTGACAGTCAGAGTCCACTATACTTCAAATATAAAATAGGTTTATCAATCTGCAAATAAATGCATATTCTTTTACTTTCTTTAATAAAATTTACAGTGATAAAAAACCCAGTAAATACAGGCTTTCACAGAGGAAAACAAGATTAAAGGGATTAAGAAAACTTAAAGCATATTTGGGACTGCCTTCCTGAGGTTTCAAACCCATTCCTAATAAGTTCATGGAGTGCCACTTTTTTTCATGAGAACTCCTATGCTTTCTCATCTGAGCCTCTTTTGTTACAGTTCTTGAGTTAAAGTATCTGTTGTTTTCATTAAAGTATTTTCATATCCAGATGTATGCATGCGTTCAAAAACAAATAAGCACCTGATTCCTAATAAGAACCCCTTCTGCAATAAAAACACACCCTCTCCCCCTCCCCCGATCAAGTTACCAAAAGTAAATCATCACCCTGGGCACTAGCCTCCTTTGATGTCATTTTGGATTCATCACCAAAGGCTCCCTGGGGGAGGGAGCATTGGGTGATGAGCCCCCACCCCCCCTCCCTATCTGGGCACTGATCATTACAGTACGCTCCTAGCACAACACCGCAGAATACTTACACAAATTTACCTCACCTAGTATAGCAGGATATTTTTCACATTCTGCATCTGTAGCTTTCTCATTACTTTTTTCAAATAATTCTGGAATCCAGAGTTTAGCTGCCAGTTTTGTGCCATCACTCATTGGTATCCAAACCAATGGTATTCGATTCACAGCAAGCAACATAATGATTTGCGCTGTCTAGAAGGGGTCGCCACAAGGCTCTTTGGAATGTCTCACAGGACTGGCTGAGAAAATGATATATAAACAACAGTAACAATGGACCATAGCCCTAAAACAAAAGATCTTTTTGCTAACAAGATCCAATGACATTAGGGGTTCTAAAGAGCTTCGTGGCAACAGTCTAGAAGGTAATAAGCCGCTGTAAGAGTTTCTTTATTTAGTGGTCCCTGCATGCGTGGTTTGTAGTATCTCATCATAAAATAATGGACTGGTTTAATAAGCTGCTTAAATCACTAACCTTTTATCAGTGTCAAAATTTGCACTGTAAGTTAATAAGTCTTAAGTTTGCATGCGAGCCCATTTGCAATTTTGTGAGTAAATCATTGCATACCTCGCAAAATTCCCAAATACAGTGCTGATTACTGATACACTGCGAGCAGAGTCTCCTTCTTCATCCCGGTTTTTCCAAGAAGATCCACAGTTAATAGTACCTTTGGAAGATCGAAGGAGACCCTGCAGAGTAGACTACTGACTACTGCTCATCCAACAATCTTGCGGATTTTCAAGTACGATGATTAAGCGTATAATATAGTACAGCTGCAATAACTATTAAAGTAAATCATATCATAACTCTAAACAATTTACATGAATATATCACACATAACGAACAGTTGAGAAACTCACCTCGACCCTAACGAGACGAATAGCGGTACGCCTACCAAAACACGAGTACGTCACGTAAGCGTACTGGTTTCTAGCCGCCCCTCAGGTCATCACGCAATTCTCCTGCGTTGCCTGAGGTCGATTCGGGAGACCGGATTATTATTGGACCATCGTCGTCTCTTGTTTGGACAAAATTTAACTTGGAGAGAAATATCAAAGCTGAAATTTTTGTCGCTGCCCCGTTTTCTCAATTCCAATATTAATTTTATTTTTCCTGAAGTTAAATCGGCACATCGAGGGCTAGGGTTACTGCCGTCTCGCCAGAGATTAGGTCTATCACGATGAGTAACAGCCGACAGCGTAGCCTGCGTGGCAGGCGTCCGAAGAGAGAGAAGGGGAAAAAACGAGCGGGCGAAGCGCGTGATGGAAGGGGTTAGCATGCGCGATCCTCCCGCGCTCATTTTGACCCTTCCCTCCCTTTCTACAGCTTGCCACGCAGGCTACCGACAGCGCGAAAATATATATGTATTCGGATAATTGTCCGCGGAAATTATCTTTCCTGAGAAGTGAACAGTTTGATGACAGCGAGACTCGAGAAAAAGTACGAGCTTCGAGGAACGGATAATATCCAAGGATAAATAAAATGTCAAATGATTCCATAAAGTTGATCCTCTTGGTACATGCTTTTAGCATTCCTCGCATTTGTCTGTATCGTGGCCAATGTGTTTGTCTGCGTAGCTCACGCGAGTGCTTTGTTTTAGCGGTGGAGTATGAAATGATTAGGCTGCCAGACCACAGTGATCACCATAGAAGCAATGTTCATGTCACTAAAAGAAACATTATTATTAAAAAACAAACAAAGCTATTTTGGTAGGGTGGGGCTGGAGGGTTGAGTTTGCATGTTCCCTTCGTTGATTATTATTTTTTCCTTTAGAATTATTCAACTTGACACATCGCAGTGGCCATTCATCAGAAAATATCCAGGCTCTGAAGCCTGATGAAACCTTCCAAGCGCAGGTTAAATTTGATTTCACTGTCTATATTGAAGCCGCTGGTCATAAAATTCGTCTGGCGCTCTCCTCAGTCCACTGGCCGTATGTCTGGCCTTCTTCCACACGCATTATGCCTCTCGATACAGACCGGAGGTAAAAGTAAGCTACTTCTTCCGGTTCGAGTATCAAATGAAGAAGTGCGTGGGGATGCCCAGTTACGGCTGCAATCGTTACAAGTAATATCAAATGTAACAATGACCTCAACTCGGAAACAAATCCGAGTTCCAGATGGGATTTAAAACCACGACCCTCCGCGATCTCGCCGGACGCTCTAACCACTGAGCTGCTAGAGAGTCTATGTTGAGCAAGGATGAAATAAGCGTCATCATTTCGGGCTGTATGACCACGCAATGCGGTTCCAGTCAAAGACCCATATTTCAGAAAAGAATACTCTGCGCATGCTTAGAATATTGCGTATGATCAGAGGTTGCGATTTTTGGTGTTGACCAAAAGTAGCGCGGCCTCAAGGGACAGACAAATTACATATAGAAGATGATAAATAGCATTAATGAAATAATTTACAATTGTGATGAAAAAATGAAGTGTTAAAGACAGACAGAAAAGGAGATAAAAGAAGACAACTAGTTTTTTCCCCCGGAGAAGGAGAGCTCACATATAAAAAGACAGGGGTGCTTGCCGGAAATTTTGCGAAGAACCCCTAAGAGGTATTGTACCAAGATCCTGCATTGTGGGCGTGGCTTCAAATGTTTTTCACCACTGCCTAAGCCCTGCACACGGCGTCTGCGCCCGCAGTACGAGCGGCAGTCAAAACTGAGCTGTCCTACCGAAACGACACGATAGGAGCCTTTTCCTTCACAGCTAACAAAAATGAAGACAAAGCTAAAGTTGCTTTGGCATCTTCTAATAATTAACTGGAGAATTCCGGGTTTAATTTGACGAGGAACGGTATATTTTGTTCAAAATAACACAATTATTGTCCTACGTGGCGACACTCGACGAACTACGAGCGAGTTGCCATGCGGGACGCCGGCGACCCATTTTTGGCGCCAAATTAGAGGCTGGGAGACACAAAATGTTTCATATTTTTCACTTTTTACAATCTGATATGGTTTTTGGAATTGTAAATCCCATTTCATGAATATTCAATGCCATCTTCAGTGGGAAAAGTTCCCTGATTTCAACTCTTTCCCGTTAACTTACATTGACGTCAGGACAGTAAAGTAAAGTTTTTCCCGCCTACTGAATCCTGATTGGTCAATTCAAATTTCGGGCGCGCTGCATGCGAAGCCAAGAGGAACAAATTCTAAAACAACACATCAACTGACACTTTCATAATTTTTAATAACGTTAAACACTACTTTGTCAAAAAAGAATCTCCTGTCATATTTTTTGGGCTCAATCATGGCCCTATAGGGTACCGCAATACACCCCGCTGCTGACGTTTTGAGGCTGAACACCCTGAGAGGTAACAAAACCGCTTTTTTAACCCCTCAAAGGTACGACGAGCACCCCCGTCCTTTTTATATGAGAGTCCCCCCCCCCCCCCCCCCCCCCCCCCCCCCC
>Ga0126338_10003082_pt1 | contig 11628 bp, 3 predicted proteins | sample OrbCmetagenome_2_FD_92529 | JGI IMG/M metagenome (GOLD analysis project Ga0126338, IMG submission 92529) | Coral microbial communities from Petempiche,Puerto Morelos, Mexico - Orbicella C C metagenome | ecosystem: Host-associated > Invertebrates > Cnidaria > Coral | place: Petempiche,Puerto... | reverse complement strand
GAAGAAGAAGAGGAAGAAGAGGAGGAGGAAGAGGAAGAGGAAGACGATGACGACGATGATGACGATGATGATGACGACGACGACGATGATGACGATGATGATGATTAGGAGGAGGATGATGACGACGACTGAGTTAAACTACCTAAAGTCTACATGCGAATATGCATATGAAAATCAGTGGACACGTGCATAAATCAGGATAATGAATACGAAAAGGAACTGTCTTGCACTCTCCAACGAAACCCGCAGATATCACAAGTCGATCACTTACTGCATTAGGCACGTGAAGTTAAATTATTGTCTGATTGGTTAGCTATTTTTTAAGATAAATTGAAAAAGAAAGAAATAAATGTCAAGACTAGTATGTACGAGTAAATTGAGTTTGTCATTTCTACTATACAGCTATATCAATCCTTGCAAGGGGGCAGAAGAGCATAAACAGTGCTATTTCTACGTGTCTATTTCCGGTCCCTACGCTCCACGCTTTGCACTCGTGAATCGTGCTTCGTGCTCTTCTCCATTAAACCCCCTGTTTTATTAGGCACCAGTCTGCATTTTGTTTTGCTCGTCCAGAAACTCCTCCCTAAAGTCGACAAAAATTTGGTTTATGGCAAAACGTCCTGTCGAAAAGCATCAACTCATCTTACTTTCCTAGAGTCTATTAGTAAATTCCAACAGAAAATATTCATAATATCGTTTAGCAAAGTATCGTGCAGTACACCCATAAGCAAGCTTACGTCAACTTCATTCTGATACTTTCTTCACAACTTCGTTAAATAACCTTCACCCTAAATCTTTCAGTAAGCCTACCCTATAGTTTCCTCAAAATTTGATCTCCCAGTGGCCGATTAAGAGGGTGGGAGTTAAATTGGGTCGCTAGACACCCCAAATCTCAGAGAAATAAGTCAAATTTTAAACAGAAAAGATTGTGAGTATAAAGGAAAAAATAAAAATAAGGCCTCTGGGCAGGTACTTCATTGTAATTTCATGTGGCATTGCTAGTATTTCTTGTGTAACAGTTTTCAATTAGGTTCCAGTTCTCAAATTGCAACATTCTGAAGGCATGCAACATTAATTTTACAACATTTTGGAGGATGCAACATTGATTTGGCAACATTTTGGAGGCATGCAACACTGATTTTGCAGCCCCAGGACACCAGAGGCGCCATCTAACCTGGTACCCAGGCGACGTGGTGCCTCGTGCCAGCAAATGCTTATTTCACCTTCGCATCTCAATCGGGAGAAAAAAACATTATTTCTTTCTGTCTACGCTGATAGTAAATTAAACCTTCTCTTGCTATGTACTGGTGACCATAGCAGGGTCCTTCAATGACAACAATTTTCAATATTCTTCTAATTGAATACAAGTCAAAATATATTCCTGGCAATGATTTCTAGAAAATGTCGAATTAAATTCGTGAATTTATTTGTAACACTGGGTTTACCATAATTTTTATGTATATTTTTGGGAAGTGTTTAATTACTTTTCAAAGTGATCTGGCCTTTCAAATCAATGCAAACCTATTCATGCACGGTCCTACCAGTGGCTCTCAATCAATCTTGAAATTCGAAGCTCCAGGCCTAGGTTCAGTTCGAATGCACATTTGATTTTTATAAGAGACCTATCAGTTAACGAATTAAATAGAAAGGAGCAGAGGTCCAGGTCGGCTATTAATTATAAATGTAACCCTCTTCATCCGGCCGTTTTTGGTCTTTCTTGGAGCCTCAAGGTTCAGGTTTCTTGGAGCTTGAAGGAAACTGAAGGTTCAGAAGTCAACGTCTCTTGAATTCTACTGACAACATATTTTTTTGGTTAACATTTGATTTTAATGTGTCGTGATTGCGACGACATCTGTTTTATCAAATAGACCACTCGAAAGATTCATATGGAACTTCATCCGGGGACTCGGGTGGCGTATTTTCCATATCCTCACATGAAGATATTAATGACTTAACTGATGTCATGTTTGACCCTTAAACTGTACTTAAATATGTTAGTGTATCATCGAAACAGCTTCGAATCTTCCTTAAAATTCTTTCGTAATCGCCGGTTATCTTGGGATATCTTCGGTAATCTTCAGACATTTTCGAAAAATGTTCAGAAATGTTCCTGTGGCCAAAGCACAATTTTTGGATGACCTTCAAAAATCTTCCAAAAGTGGTCGGAAATCTTCGGGAAATAGTAAAAAAAACGTCGTTATCGGTATGTTTATATAATAAACAAAATAATACATGGTTGCTTGTGGGTATGGAATATCTCTTCACCTTTCGGCGTTATATCTCCATATATCTGTATATTTCAACTTTACGCGCGCCCATATATTATTCTCCATATATGTCATTGCCAAACCGTCTCTTATCAATATTTCCACCAAACGCCAAAATATAAACTCAAAAACTGCAACATGGTTGAGAAGACCGCGATTTCTGGTTAAATATTTGTTTGTTATTAGTGGCCTGAGCTTTAAATTTACCACTCTCATTAAGTAACGTTGAAGAACGGGTCTAGGGAACAGTAGTAGCTCAGCTCCTATAGGAAAATGTTTTATATCATCAAAATTTGAGGAAACGAAATTTTTGATTCTGACTTTTTAAAATTAGTAAACTTTTACTGATGAATTAGTTACAAGTTTTTACTTAATTTGATGGATTGTTAGTAAATTAGGGGCATGAAATGCAGATCCAATCAGAAAACAATAATCATAACGAATAAGTGGAGAAAAAATAAATACACAAATAACGGCTGCCCCTTTAAAAATGTTAAACAAACATCACTAACGTCAAAATATTTGCCATTAATTCCGTTAAATATCCTTCGAATTTAGCGGTTGCAATGTACGTCTAAAATAGGCCAATTTGGACATATTTGAATTCTCACTTGGCGCCTAGGCTTAGGGGAATAAAACAAAAGAAATCATTTTATACGTCCTCTAAATTCGATGTGAAAATATATCGAAATGTGTCATTCCCGTGTTTTTACTTCTGTTTCAAAACGAGTCCTAGTGCACAAAATTTCATATCGAAATGGTTTATCTGCAAGACAATGAACGCGCAAGAAAAACTCATTTCGTTATGAAAATTAAAGTTGCGCACCGAGACTCGTTTTGAAAATGAGGTGAGAGCCGCGGTCCCTCCCGGTTTGTTAGAAACATTTTGCTGTTGTTGTTTTGATTGAACAAAAATCGAATTGAAAGCAGCAATAAACTTCGGCAGGATGTCTTCAGTGGGGGAACACGAGATTATTTTGTAAATTATGGGTTAGCTGGCAAGTAATTTATAAGCTTGACAGTATAAAAAGCGAACGATATTAGTTCCGATTTACCACTCATAAGCCCAGCAAATCAATATATAAAATACTGCAAAGCAACACCCCAGCCCCAGAAAACAATAATATATCATGGAGGCGCCAGAATGGCAGCGTCTTTCTAGAAGTTGGTCGAAACATTTCTGAAACAATATTTGTGCAATGTAGTTAAACGCCGCCTTTTGAATTTTATGTTCGCACAATATAACAGTTTTTAGAAAGAGAATATAAACCTAGGAATAATACAGGTGCAAAAAGAACGAGATAAAAAGGGAAGTAATTCAATTATATATTATATAACTATATAATCAATTATATAATTATACATTCAATCGTAGGCTGCGAAATGTATCATGCTGCCTCAGAGCTGGTCGCTTCAGGACCATTGACGTCCCGTCTGGCGTAGAAATGTCACTTGGATAACTGATTTTAGGGTCATCCTTTCCCTCTCAATACACTTAACTGATTGCTATGAAATTAACTTTTATTAGCCAAGAAACAGCAACCATCGTACAATGCTCTACACTTCACTGTCGCTCTTTAATTTGCTCTCTACCACAAGTGCTTTTTTAGTAAAGTAAATTGTGCTATTAAGATTAATAAATATTTTGCATTATCAGTGTTTCAGAAAAAAAAAATTGTAGTAAAGGCTTTAAGAGTATTTTCTGTGCTGAACCTGTTCCTTAGCCGCTTGTCCATTCCCGCATGTTTGCTTCTTAGTAACCAGTCTCTTTCACTGCTATTTGCGGAACTTACCTTAACTTACCTTAACAAAACAAATAAATATACGTGTATCAGCTTCTTGATTTCTGTTAACCGCCATTCGCACATTTTGTACTCGGCGATCATTATCGGGTACTAGAAGCCACCAACTGACCGCTGAATAACAACATTTTGTAAACCCTCATATAGGATTATTAACTCCCAGATTTCTTTCTCGCGTTTGTATTGTATTGTATTGTATTGTATTGCGTCAATCACTTCATTTCAAATGCCCAGGGAAATTTCGACAAATTCGTTGGAAGTAAGACATAAATAACAGCCTATACAGTTGTCGATTTTTCTAGAACTTTATTTCCTTGGCCTGTTGACTGCCTTGCAGACAGTTTATATCTTACAATCACAACTAAATAAAATGGTTAACGGTGTGTGGTTTTGCTTTGTTGTGTGATATAGTAACACCGTCTCTGAGGCGACAGTCGGTTGAACAGTCAGGATGCATATGATAACATTTGGAAAATCGAAGAGGCATTTAACTGTGCGCCACACCTCTGGCTTAGAGAGAAAATCTTACTAAGAAAGTCTAATTCCTTAAGAAAGAAAGACAGAGAATTTAACCAAAAAGTACCATGAACAAGAGCACTTACTAATGTGCTTATCTTTAAACGCTTGAGCTGCTAACATCCTACAGAAAAAATATATCACTTGCGATCCAATACGACATCGATTGGAATGTCCATTTTAATTTGTTCTTTGCAATTGGATAGTCGTCTTTATAGTATCGTTTGTTTGCGGTAATCATACTTTGTTTTGTGGTGTTTGAATAATGTGAAACAAATATGTGTTCATTATAGTAATCGACCGCTAGTATTTCTCGGTCGTGTTTTTAACTCTCCAAGACCATTATCAAGAATAAACCTCAGATACAAAGCCGAAAAAGCTATTGGCTAACATCTTCTTAGACACCCTTCAATGCTTTTACAGAGACAATCTAAGCGCTTGAAAAGGAATATTGCCTTCTTGGACACGGAATTCACAGTATTTCCGATACACCACTGTTATTCTAAAAATTAGCCAATAAGAAACAGCGTAAGCCTTTTCCCTAGCGTCCACTAAGCAAGCGACAACATGAGTAATATTAACTGTTATTTGCATGTGTAAAGTGAGAAAAATACACATACAAGAAATTTTTGCGTGATGGGTAAAATGCGCTTGAAATATTCATTAAGGCCGACTACTTTCGTTTTTCTAAATCCCCACGCACACCTTTTGAATGTTTGACCGTTCTACATGTAATATTGTACTGCACGACTTATCAGCTGATATTGGAGCCCCACATGTTATCGCGTTGTTGTTTTGGATAATTTATTACCAGTGCCTTGGTCCATAAATTGTTGGGCAACAATCATTGTTCGAAGAACCGCTGTGGAAGAAGGATCAAGCTGCAGAAGATGACATCAAAAACCTCGATTTTTGTGTGCCTTTTGGCTCTTGTGGGACAGTTGTCTGGTGTTCCTTTGCCTAAGAAAAATGGTAAGTTGTATAAGTGAAATATTTTTTTACCCTTAATTGACACCAAATGCAAGTTACAAAATTAGTGTCTACAGTTAATACGTTTCTGCACGACAAAATTTTCAAAAAAAAAAAAATCGTTGCAAGGTGAAAACATAGCTCACTTGCGAATAATTTTAGCAAATAATGTTTTGTTTTCTAAAGAGACTGATTTCTTATTGGTGGCTTCCACTGCTCTGCAAGAAATACAAAAGGATTTCGCTTCCCAGTAACAAACAATATCTTCCGCTCTAAATGGCACGTTGTCCAAATAGTGTCACGTTATAGTGTAAAATGCAGTTACCAATTCTTCCTGATGTTATAAAATATATAAGGCAGCAATACTGTGATATACGGTACAAGACGTCGATGTTGATGCAAGAAAGAGACAACATAACAGGTTAAGAAAATTACTTTTTCTTGAAAGAATGCTAAGATACTAGTTCAGACAATACAAAGCGTAATACAAATAATACAAAGCGTGAGGGTTTCGACAAGTCGACGATACACCCTGAACAATTATTCCGGCAAGCAATAAATACACGCTGAACCAACATTTTCAAGAAAATTTGACCATCGAGTCAACGGAGACTACTACATAGCAGTCCTTCTTTACTGATGACACACCCAATCAACTTTTCTTCGAGAAATGTCCTTGACGGGTATTATTTCGATTCATGACACTGATCGTGACTCTCGCTGAGTTTTTACCATTACGTTGTTCGCATTTACACTCGCTTTCCTGTCAGTAAGCTAAAAATCGCAGTTTTAAGTGAAATAATTTTGAAAGTAGACCGGCCGACGCATCATACCGTAATAACGCCATTTGGTCAAAAGATCAACGCCCTACAGTTAACAGCTAATTACACCAGGTCACGTTGTACACTTCTATCACACAAATATCACGCGTTAGAATTCAATTGATTCAAATGGTAATGTTCTCTAGTAAAATTATACGCACTGAATTTCGGAAAAAAAGGTGATTTGCAATGTTTCTTATTTGGTTTTGTTTTTGTTTTGTTTTGTTTTTGTTTTTGTTTTCTTGTTTTTGTTTTTTCTCTCAATAAACACCGTGAAATTAAACGTATTTATCGTAAGTCTCTCGCCAAGGGTTAAATATGCCAGAATTAAAGCATAAGGGAAGTTTGGTTTCACCGAACCGAAATCTTCAAAGTTCTTACATGATCCATGATTCAGTGAAAAAAAACGAAAAGCTCCATGCTCAAAGTGGAAGTTTATAGCATTGCACTTCATGGAAGATTTTGTGGGAAAATTTAACATCAACAATCAATATATAGTAGTACTCAATCTTTGGTTTTCTTTGTAATATATTTTTCTCATGTCTTCAAATTTATACTGCCTCGATATTTTATATTTCGCCTTTATATTTTCACCTTATACTATTCGATTTAACTTATGGTTTTAAGTTCAAACATTATGCCTCTTTTTTGTATGTATAGGTCGTTCAAAAACGATATCATTCTTACATAAAAGTAGGAAACAATATCAGAGACAAAGACATTTAGAGGGATGGTTAGCACACGTACACTGAATTCTTATACCGTATTTCCTATAGACTACTATAACCTGCTAGAGCTGGCAAAATTCTTCGATGAAAAAGGTGAGTCTTTCATAACCTATCAGCTTACGTTAGTTGTACCCGTAACAAAGTCTTCTTGAAACGATTGTTTTCTTAGTTGTTTATAGCTAAGCTCCTGTGCGCCGAAGCCGTGTAAGCGGAGCCCAATCGCTTGGAAAATTTGGTAACCCATCGAGCTAAAAAGAATTGGTTGTCAGGTGATTGTCCGTCCTTTCCTACGTCCCTTCATGTACTGTTAAGTGAAAATGTCAGTCTGCAATAACCTTGTTCCCAGGACCTTTCCTTATAGATTTTTATTATGTAGCTTTGGCCTGTGGCCTATATAACGCGCGCTCTGATTGGCTAAGAGCGAGATCTGCAGCCGTAATTCCCACGGGCCGATTACGGTTTATGCAAATTAGGAACAGCCCGGCTCTGAAATTCCGCTGACTAGTATCACTTGACCATATCCCGGGCTCATCTCAAAACAGCTTCCCAGGTACAGGTCTTTGATTTTATCGCAGGCTCAAACCACGTTAACATATTGTAATCAGGAGCTCAACTTTTAGCCTTTGCTAAATTTATATAGTAAGTTGACCTTTCAAAGACGTGTACTGAATTCTTATACCGTATTTTCTGCAGACCATGACATTCATAAAATGCTAGATCTGGCAAGAATCTTCGATGAAAAAGGTAAAGATTTTTTTCACAACTTCTCAGCATGCTTGCTTTCAATTCTAATCAAAATTTCTTGGAAGAATTGTCTGCTTTCAATTTGCTTATGAAGAAAACTTTCCCTTGATCGCAAAATGTACGTCATTTATTCCTTCGAGAACTTTCGGAAAGCAAGTAGCAAAGCTAAAACTATAGCGTGTGTAATTATTAATAACTTTGTTTGCCACTTGTTCAGTACGCACATAACCAGAGGGAGTTTTGCAACTCAGGGGCTTCAGGCTAGTCTTAACGAGACAACTCTCCACGATGTCATGGCAACCGTGCCCCGACATGTGCATTTTGAACTTTTTGTCACAATTACTTTCTTTAGTAACGTCCTACTTTAGTACTTGTTTAATTCTGGATTATTATTTTATAGTGGAAGAGGAAGGCGGAGAAGACAGCAAAGACGAAATCAACGATCGCGATGAGGATGAAGAGGAAGGCGAAGAAGAAGGTGAAGGTGAAGAAGAGAGTGGAGAGGAAGGTGAGGAAGAAATTGACGATCGTGATGAAGGTGAAGAGGAAGGTGAGGAGGAAGGTGAAGAGGAAGGTGAAGGTGAAGAAGATAGCGGAGAGGAGGGTGAAGAGGAAATCGACGATCGTGATGAAGGTGAAGAGGAAGGTGAAGGGGAAGGTGAAGAGGAAGAGGAAGGTGAAGAGGAAGGTGAAGAGGAAGGTGAAGAGGAAGGTGGAGAGGACAGCGGAGAGGAAGGTGAAGAAGAAATCGACGATCGTGATGAAGGTGAAGAGAAAGGTAGAGAGGACAGCAGAGGGAAAGGTGAAGAAGAAATCGACGATCGTGATGAAGGTGAAGAAGACAGCGAAGAGGAAGCCGAAGAGGAAATCGACGATCGTGATGAAGGGGAAAAACCTGAAACTGAACTGTCTGAAATAGATGATACCTTTGACGATTATCTCAAAGAAATATACGATATGTACCATGACTTTCACCACTATAAAAAATAGCTTAGTGTAATTATAAAGTGGAGGACTATACCGACCTAGTCTGAGACTAAGAATCCACAATGCCCACTATGTATAAAATATTTTACAACTTTCATGGGGAAAAACGCAAATTGTTTAAGGCGTAGAAGTTGCAACAAAGGTGGTATAATTAAACTGGCAGTTTTTGTTGATCATAATTATTTAGTGTGCATTAACGACCGCAATTAGAGTTTTGATTGGATAGTTGGCTATGTAATGGCTTTCGGCAATCTTGAAAATGGAATGAATGTGTGGGCGTCATTCGGCGCCACATTAATAAAAACTGACCTTAACTAGGATTATAGAACTGAATTTAAGCTTTTTAGTAATTTCAGTAACACGTGTAATTCGTTTTCATTTTAAAACAAGTGTGCTTTTCATCTGCTTCCCAACTTTTCATTTATGTATTTTTGCAACCACTCTACAGTAAACTTTGGTGTCAAAGTACATTTTACCTTGAAGGTAGATGGCTTTTTCCGGGCATTAGGGCCGTGAAGCCGCAAACACCAGAGATTGGAATCCTTGAAAAGCATATTTTTGTGTATCGTAAATATATTATTTTGTAATTGACTGTGTCAGCTAGTTAGTTACCAAGTTAGTTTACGTGCGAATCGACATTGTAGGACTAAAGGATGTTTCAGCGTGGTTAAATAAAGTTTTGTCATCATATAACTTAACTCGTCTTTTTTTTCTTAACCCTCTTCCTGTACCCACGACTTCTCCCTCCCAGTGATTTACTCTGTAGTTTTGAATTTTGTAATGGTCGTTATTCGCCCCACACAATAATTTATGTGTTAATCATATCTTAACGTCATTTGCTGTAGATTTGCCTATGCAACCCTATACTTAAACAACAGTCCTTTTGCATAAGTGGCGCCTAAATTTGAACAACAATACTTTATACATCCTTAGCCTCTTACTTATGTTTCCAGACACATGTTTTTCACATGAATGTGACGCTTAGGATTTATAAGTATTGTTATTCAAATGTAACGGCCATTTATGCAAAGAATCTATTGTGCTTACTTTTTTTCGTTGGTGAGCCTGTGGGGTGCTGCCACACATGTATTCAACTAATAGTATTCAAGCGTATGTGTTGTGTAAAACATCCAAAACTGTTACTTTACTGATCAGCACATGTCAATCATGCAATTATAACGCAACATTGATGCCATACATTTCAAACTGTCCACCATCTTGGACCCACCGCATTCCACTTCCGTGCGTTCGAACAATAGCACCAGAGCGAGGTTGGGGTGGACATTTTCATACATTTACTGTACTTCTATTCACCCTGACCGCGACTTGGCACCATTGTTTGTTGGAATGCTGGAAAGGCCTATTGCAACACCAAATTTTTGCATATTAGTTTCAAGGAAAATCGCAACGTTTGACCGCTATAGCTATAGCTCTACTTTGAATGCTATTTTTAAACCAGCTGCAAGTATGTCAATTAAAGGGAGCAGAAACGGAAATGCAACTGGTATACGTAGAAATTTTGTGATAGCTCTTAAATAAATCTTTAGGATATTGTATTCAAACTAGATATTTTTTAACCTATTGCTTTCAAATGTAATAACTCATATTTGAGTACTTTTTAGACGTTGATTTCCTGCAGTTTCAAGTGACTCAAGCTTAGCGACTGGTAATGTTTCTGAGTCCTTCATTCTCACTAACTGAAGTATCTGAGCAGAATTATTGTGATATTTTCGAGTACAGAAGAGCTTCATATGACATAGAACTCACTGTACTCGGCTTAAGGAGGCTGGCAACAGTTTCCAGCACGTTTCTAACAGCTATACTTTTATCGATCAATACTACCACTGTTTAACAAGATATCCTACAATAATGGTGTCAGACAAATACCCAGTCATTGGTACTCAAGTAGCAACAATCAACCCTTAATTTTAGCTTTTAGCGCTTCTAACTCAAAAACGAGCCCAGTGACTCCCATTTTGTTATTATCGAATTGCGATAAGTATGATAGGATGCAACTTAACGAAGGTTCGAAAATGCTAGGTGGGCCTGAACCCTCATAACAGAAACTTTTAATCTTTGTAAAAAGTTGCATCTTATCATGCTTATCGCAATTCGATAATAAACAAACTTGGGGTCACTAAGCTCGTTCTTGCGTTATAAGCGCTTTTTGCTCAAATTGAGGGTGTTTTTAGCAGGTCATAGGTAGCTATGGTAACCTATTGTGCCAAGAAAATGACACCAGCATGTTCACCAATGACTGGGAAGTTATTTCTTATCATGATTCTGGCATCAAACGACATAGAGTGGTAATAATATTACATCGAAATCTACATGAACGTCTTGGAAAGTGCTGGAAACTGTTTTAAACTTATTTTTAACATTTAACAACTTAAACTTAATCTAGGGGACGCCACAGCTTGATAAATTTAATATGTTGGTAGATAAAGGTATCTGAACAAACGTTTTCAAGCCAATTCCCATTTATATATGCTGGATGTCTTTTGCTCAGTTTTAAACATCAAGTAACAGCTATTAGTATCACCCAACTAGTGGACTAATGCAAATCCTACATTTTAATTGGCCACGCTACTAGAGGTCTATTAGTAATAGTCCTCGAGTAGCGAAATTGGCGCAATCGAGCGTGACGCTTTTCCCAAATAAATATTTCTTGAACTTGCATTTGCTAACTTTATTATTGTCTTTTCTGTCCGACTAGTTGGGTGATACTAAAACAATTAGACCCTTCGCCCTCAAGGGCCACGGTTCAATAGCTCATTCGGCTTCGCCTCATGGG
>Ga0126338_10003080_pt1 | contig 11632 bp, 9 predicted proteins | sample OrbCmetagenome_2_FD_92529 | JGI IMG/M metagenome (GOLD analysis project Ga0126338, IMG submission 92529) | Coral microbial communities from Petempiche,Puerto Morelos, Mexico - Orbicella C C metagenome | ecosystem: Host-associated > Invertebrates > Cnidaria > Coral | place: Petempiche,Puerto... | reverse complement strand
TATCGACTACGTTTTCGATGATCGACTTTGATCGACATGTTACGTCCTGCTTTTTGGTAAATAAAAGCTGACGAGCTGGGAATCAATTCACTGCCCGGAATCAGCCGGAATGTAAAATTAAACCACGCACTGCTTTTTAAATCTACCTTAGGAAGCTTATTACGAATAAACTTACCAAAGTGCACCGTTGAATTCACCTTTTACAGTCTCAGTGAAACAGAACGAAATTTCAGCTGTTATTTCAGCTGATTTCACCAAAAGATTTGCACGCTTCGCCCGGTCAGGGCAAGTCAAAATTATACAGCACCATGCACTATTACTTCTCGTTCCGGTAGCCACTTTCCAATGTTAAAAAAAGACATTTCAACAACCGAAACGTGACCCAGTTCCCAGGTTTGTGAGAAGAAGCCAACACGACGAACACCACTGCTGACTGAGCACAGGCCAACGGACAGGAGGAAGAGCGGTAAACGCCAGAGTGAGGCAAATCGCCCAGAAAATCTGGTACATGTAGGCCTGGGAAAGACTCTTGCCCAGTCTTTCTTGAGTCTGCAAGCGTCTCGCCGGCCGCCGCCATCTTTGTGTTATCCTCTGTTCAACATGGATTTTCAAAACCGTGCTGGAGGAAAAACAGGCTCGGGTGGCGTTGCTTCGTGGTCAGAATCGAATAGAGACCGTCGAGAACGCTTAAGGCAGCTAGCGTTGGAGACAATAGACCTCAACAAGGTGAAAATAATCAATTCTTTGTGTGTAGCAAGAAGTTTGTAATAGTTCTAAATACTCTTCCATGTGGTTTACCAGCTACCAAGCTAGATCGGAGTAAGAACGCGATACCAATTCATCAGTCGCATTCAATATGTCGCGATGTAGAAAAAACATCCCACATTCACATACTAACTCCCACAGATCAAACTGAAAAAATACTTTTGCTGTCAAAGGCTTGGTGCTAACTGAACAGGATTTCAACAAAATCAACTTCAATGACGCTTAGTGTATCATTATTTTTTTTTCCATGAAGATAGGAACATAAGATGTCTATTGCGTACGGGATGGAAATGCACCAATAGATAAATTGGTTAAAAAATTACTCTATAAAAAGAGGTATAACTATCTGGCTGATGACCTCATTGAACAATTTCCAGACATACAGTTGGTTTTGCAAATACTGTAATCCGAATCCACATGCGATCATGCCCAGGGATGGTGGCCACTGAAGCATATTAGTCATATAATTTTGTCATATGAGACTAGGAAGTGCAAGTGTGACCCAATGATAAGTCCCAAAATAAAACCCTATTACACTGAAACCAGAACCCAGAAAAGCTCTGTGGCTCACAATGTAACCAAAAAGTCCTTATTTGACATGAAAACAGGAATTTGTCGTGGAGGGATAGCAATGCAGGGATAGCCCTGTGATAAAAGTATCCCCTCCCACCAGTGTGGCATGGGGTTTGATTCCTCAAACTTGTGTTGTGGATTGAGCTTGTTGTTGGTTCTTGTCCTTGCCTCAAAGGCTTTTTCCCAAAGGTCTCAATTTTTTTTTCCTCTCCACAAAAACCAACATTTCTATATTCTTATTTGGACTAAATTCAAAGGGCGTCATATTTCTTGATCAGTTGCACATGTTACACTGTTACATGTTACCTTTATTGAGCAACATTGATTTATTTAAATCATTTTTCTGCTAAATAATAAATGCTGTTCACATTTATACTGTAGAGAAAGTGAAGGAATGTTTTTACAAGGTTATTTTTGTTTTTCAGGATCCATATTTTATGAAAAATCATCTTGGTTCTTATGAATGCAAGTTATGTCTCACACTGCACAACAATGAGGTTAGTTCCAACACTTTTTTCATATACATATAGGATCAAGATGAGCCATTTTCAGATCTTCAAAATAAAGTTAGTAGGAGATTCAGGTATAAACTCGCATTGGGCTTGTCATACGACTTCTCAGGGCTGTGCTCTAGAAGTGCCCTGATGCCACAGCTGACTAACTTTTGCGTAAATTTTGCAACAACAGTAATTTTGTTTTCGCTGCATGCATCAGAGCACTTGCAGAATCCAAACTATATTGTGGAGTGGTTTTCAGTAATCAGTGATTAGTCTGGTTTTGGTTTTACCACAGTTTGAGATTGGCTGGGTAGTCTAACTGGTAAGTAATTGGTTTGGTTTTTGTTGTACAACACTCGATTGAAAACCGCTCTAATCAAAGCAAATTCATTTCTGTGAAACATCTTGAGTGTACATGTAGTTGTCTATAAAAAACACAATGTTGATTAATAAAGTTATTAAGTATAGTCAACTTCATTTGTTCTCACCCGTAAGATTTATTTGTTTTTGTTCCTTTGTTATAGGGAAGCTATCTGGCTCATACACAAGGGAAAAAGCATCAATCAAACCTGTAAGTATTATACTCAATATAACTTTCTTGTTAATCTTGATTCTATCAATCAAGACAGTATATTTAAAATACAGGGTAAGGGAGGCTGTTGTAGACAGTGTTTAATTTTGCATGATTCCTTATCTTCAAAATGACTGCGTCTATCTAGAGAGTGCTTCCCCTACTAGTTAAATGTGAATAACTTTTATTGTTTTCAGAGCTCGTCGTGCTGCTAAGGAAGCTAAAGAGGCCCCAGCACAACCAGCCCCTGTGAGTACTTTATTTATGTTTCAGTAATGCACATTTTAGCAAAGTACATGAAGGGCTTGAAAAAACTTGAATTCCAGCTGGCCCTTCAGACCATCATCTCCCAAATTTTGCTTGGCCTGGACAAGATTTATACACCTTTCACACCAACTAAACATGTTTAATAAAACCAAGTTTATCAAAAAAAATCAGCAACAGAAAACTGGTAGACTGGATCTACTAAGCTCTAATGGGTGCATTCATTATGCTAAACATCAAGTCGACAAACCTCAGTTCAAAGCTTTTGTGACAAGAAACTTATAAACTGTGTTTAAAGTAAACAGCTTTTAAATATGTTTAAGCTTTGATGTGAATGGGGTATTAGTGTACATTTTTAAACAATTATTGGATGAGGTTTTTGTGATATCCAGAAAAATCAAGGGTATCAGCCAAAGCCGAAGGTTGAGGCTGATAACCCTTACCAAGACCTTGATTATTCTGGATATCACAAAAACTGAATCTATTAATTGTTTTATTATACATTGAATGAAAATATATGTTACATATGACAATTGGAATAATTTTAACATTCACTTTCTGCAGGAAAAACCAAGGGTATCTGTTAAAAAGTTTGTCAAGATAGGACGTCCAGGTTATAAAGGTATAAAAACTCAACCCTTGTGATAACTTAAGAGGAGAGACTTTATCTGGAAGATCTGGGCAGGCATGTTTGCCTTGCTTGACAATCAACTCAAAAGTTTCTATGTTTAGGAAATATAGAAGAAGTACTGCAAAGGAATATTTATGACAAAAGTCAATGAACAAAATCCTAAATACAGGGATAATTTATTTTGTCAAGGGAGTTTGTGATGTAGATGACCATAGAGAGTTAAGCTCTGTGATTTACATTCTAAATACTCTATTTTTCCCTTTAGTTACAAAACAGAGAGATCCAGACACAGGGCAGCATAGTCTACTGTTTCAGGTTAGAATTTTAAAGTAGTTTAAAGACCTTTATATGTTGATCCAAAGGCAAGTCTGTGCATGAGCTCAAGTTTTCTCAAGTTTTTTCATGAGCTCAAGTTTTCTCAGAATAGTTTGTTCAGTCTGAAATATGCATTTCTATTGTCTCTATTTGCGCAGAATCTTGCAAGACAATAGCAATATTTATTATTTTTTTTATTGTTTTTACTTTATATTGATTGGATGTGAAAGTGTTATCAATTATTAGATGTAGATGTAGATGTAGATGAGTTCTTCGTTGTATGCAGTTTCCAATGTGTTCTCATGTGATATCTGCAGGTGGATTATCCTGAGATAGCAGAAGCCATTACACCAAGACACCGCTTCATGTCAGCGTATGAACAGCGTATTGAACCACCTGATAAGGCATGGCAGTACCTCTTGTTTGCGGCAGAACCTTACGAGACAATAGCATTCAAGGTGTGTTAACACTGACTTAGTTCGAGGCTGATATATTCCACTACTGCAGCTGTCATTCCTGAATAGTAATTGAAGTAACTTTATTAGTCACTCCAGTAAGAGTGGTTTGCAATAAGAGTGAAAGATGTGAAAGCTCTATGAATGAATAAATAGAAATTAAGAAATCAAACAATATCTCATGCACACCTCTTAAAAGCAGCCTTAAAATTTGGTTATTTTTTAAAAGTATTTACAGCTGTTAGAGTTTGAGGGAGTTAATTCCAAACCCAAACAACGCCGTATACAAAAGACCTCTGTTAGGAAGCTGTTGTGGATAGTAGCAGCTCTAAATTACATGTATTTCTATGTCTAGTAAAATATTAGTCTGCTCTAGCTATGAATTTGCTGTGCAAATATACATGAGCAAGGCTATAATCACTGTTCAGGCATTCAATCACCATTTCAGCATCGCTGACCTCAGTTTGATCCATTGGGCAACTTGTGGCCAATAGAGGGAGTTCCTTTCATTTTGCCTGTTGTTCAAACAAAATTCCATGCCCCATTGACAACCTGCACTGCAAAATTTTGCATTGTCTGAAGTAGAACAATGTTCTTCTTTGCTGTGTTGGCCCAAACTGACAAACAGTGAAACATTTTACCAAAACCACTGAGAGACTATGGGAAACAAAACATGTCAACTGCTTTTTTCTCTTGCTGACATAGATTCCAAGTCGGGAAATTGACAAAGATGAAGGTAGACTTTGGACTCAGTGGAATAAGGACACAAAACAGGTCAGTGTGCTGTGTATGCTATTAATGTATGACTCCTGATATTTCTTATTGGAATTGAAAATGCATAACAGCATTTTTTTTTGTACCATGGAAACTCTTGGAATTATGGTCTCTTGCAATCACGTGCTTAAGGGTGCTTTTTAAAGAAAGGAAGGACTATTGCCCCAGTAATACACATGTAAGAATGTTTAAATAATAATGATAATACCAAGGCTTCGTAGCAGCGCAAAGTAAGATATCGCTTAAAAAAAAAGAAAGAAAGGAGAAAGAAAGGAGACTAATTAGTATGAAAGGGATAAATTAAGATGTTAGTAATGTTAGTCTCCTTTCTGAGCTTAAATAGTTTTACCCTTTATTTTTTGGTTCACGCCTTCACCCTTAATTATTCTTGTTAATATCTCACTATGTTATTCTATTTGTTGCATATTTTCATTTTATTTCTCACTGTACAACTGACAATGGATGATATCTCATCCGAAACATGTATTGTCTTCATTAAAAAATGAACTTCAAAAACATTGTGGGGTTCATCAAAGGAACATTGATAATGATAACGACTTTATTTTGGCATTTCCACAAAAGATAAGCTCTTCATCCAAAAGTAAAACTAACTGCCTTACTAATACCTTAAGTAGCAAAAGTACATTATACTACACTATATTCTATTTACATTCATGTAAAACTAATTAATTGAATAATAACCACTGAATTATAGAATATATAGAGTATAGAATTAAAACTAAAAACTGTGTAATACATAAGTATTTTGAAATAATCTGTGCAGTGGGGCTTTCGCTCTGTTTCTTTGAAATTTTCGTACTTCCATCCTAAAATAGTTATAATTAGTACTTTCACACAGCAAACAATGCAATTTATTTGAATATTGCACTGGCGTTATGTTGAAATGTTGCCGTCTCAAGTGGAACTTTAAGAGTGGTTGTGCCAGATCTTTGAGACCTCCCTGGATTTCGCTGTTCCAGTAATAATTTGTTTTAACAAAATGCAACATCTCTATTCATTTTTTTTTTGGCAGTTTTTCCTCCAGTTCCATTTCCGATTGACACCTGGTCAAATACAACAGCAACAGCAGAAGAGAGGCAGCAATCAGCCAGGTGGACCACCAGGTCTAGCTCCACCTCCACCAAGGAACATTCCATCTGCCAACCCTCTCAACCCTTTCGCTCAGCGCTAGTAACTTAGCAACCAACACACTGTCACACTGAACAGTCGCTAATCAGCTTGTTGCAATAGGTTTTTGACACATTCATTTGCTGTACATTTGTGTAACGGTTGTGTAGAAAATTTTAAGTTGGTTTATAATCACGAACTTAATGTCATTGCTTGAGTAATAAAAGTGTGTGTTTTGCGTGGAAGGTGTAAGTTTCTTTTTTGTTTTACTGATTCTGATGTAAAGATCATCAAACCAAAACTGGGAGGTGGTATAACTTGAAAGAACCAGTCATCTAACCAACCAGATTGTAACTTCATCTCAGTGCTTTTTCTTTTCCCTTTGCAAGCACTTTTTAGAAATAACCCTTTTGAAGATGAAGAATCACGCCAAATTAGAAATTCTGTGTATTTCACATATGCACTGTCTTGATTGACATCTAGACTGTTGTTGCTTGAAAATTGCTTTTTCAGTTATTTATTTGGCAACTTTTAGACAAATGGCTGATTTCATTTGTTTCAAATAGCCTATCAAACAACAAAAATAACGTCCTTTATTTACCCTTCATCTTACAAATTGATTGAAATTAATTTAAAGTTATAATTAAATATTTAAGGGTACTGGTAACCTGAAGTAACCAGTGGATTAAAAATGCCAGATTGCCAGGTTACAAGCTCATTACGCAAAAAATGGTCAGACACACACCAAAGAACACACAGACACATACCTGGAATTATGAGAGGCAGAGTTGTCAAGCTACAAATTCTTGTCTAAAGGTATTGAAATCAATACTTCCTTCAGTTCTCACTATTTGCTAGGTTAAACAAGCCATCAGAAAGTTGTCAATAGTTTAAAACCTTGTCAAGTGGCAGACTAAACCCTTAAAGATAATAATCCACATTTACATAAGAACCCCCCCCCCCCCCCCCTCCCCCCCACGGTCCTGCACGGGGATATACCCATCACTCACTGCAAGGTTAAAGGGTAACAAAGTGGGGGAGGGAATAAAAAAAATTAATTTGTCTAAATGAGATCCATTCTTTAATAGTTCTACAATAGAATAGGTTTCTATAAGTTTCAGTGTTTGGTCTTGAAAGACCATATTTGTTATCCCAGTAGTGGACTGGAATTAGGCAACTGACGTTAATGCAGGGAGAATGTGGGGAGTCATTTCAAATGCAAATAGCATTTATCGCTTTCTTCCCTGCACGAGCCTCCACTGCAAGCTAGTTCCAGTCCAATACCAAGAATACAAATTTCCCCTATGCAATAAACTTGCCTTTGTGGTGGGTTCATAGTTGACAATTGCATATCTTTATCTGCAATTTTTATTAGTTCTATCAATTGCAAAGCTTTCTGCATCAGCCGACAAGTGTGTAATATTTATAATACATGTATATCCATTCTTTTGAGACTGTCTTGAATGTTAAGACCAGTCATACTGACACAAAAACATATCACCACACAAGTTAAAAGGAACATTAAACATCTTAGCATTTTACTTATTACAGGTATGTGGGTATACAAGTGAAATTCTCCTCGTAGATCAAAATGTTCATGTATGTCCAAGGCCCCAATCATTTGTGGCACGTGTAGAAACACTTGTGCAAAGAGGAGATGAAAGCCCTTAATACAAGTAGCTGGCTTACAGTGATTGAGACAAACATACACTGCAGCAATACCTTTGGGTGACAGAAGTATTATTGGTGGGGATGCTACAACCAGAAATTGCTGGGAGACTTCAAAGTCAAACTATCTGGGGTATTTAAGGGGAGGGGTACATTGGGCTGCTAGACACCCCACCCCTGCCCCACCCACCTTTGACGAAGTGCAAAATTAAAGAAAACTGGAAAAGATTGTGAATATTATGGCAGAAATAAAGGCAAACAACCAACCATTGCTAGTGTAAAGCCCTGTCAGAACGAGAAATGTTTGGCAGCCAAACATATTTCCTGTTTGGACAAGGCTTAACAGTTTCATATCTAATTGGGTTTTTATTTTCAAATTACAACATTTCTGGGCATTTCCCATTGATTCTGCAACCCAAAGGTACCAACCACACCCCTCTTGAAAAACCCTGTATCCACCCCTGGAGAGGGGTGGCAAGATAGGATAGCTTAGGTGCAGAGTGGATGTTCACATCAGGAGGCTATCACTTTCATAAATCTTCCTCAACTTTTTTATTTTCGTAACAAAATCCTATGTGTACTTCAGTAGACTCTACCCATTCCAAATGGGAAATTTGATTTGCCATAAAAACTTTTAATAACATACTTTGTCAAGATAGATGGCATAGAATTTCACAATCATGATAATTTCTGACCAAAACCTGTGATAACAAGAGGCTTGATGACTAAGAATGGAGAAGTCATTTCATCTACTAGTAACTACCGTACAGACTATCTGCGGTAGCCATGCTATTTTACAGCCAGTTGGAAACCTACTTAACTTTAATATGGTATTGAATATCATTGTTGATCCCAGACCTTATAGAATATAGCCTATCACAAGGCTTGAAAGAAATTGGCATTCAGCAGCATCCAATGCCATGCTTTTTTGCACCAGTGTTTTTATTCCAGTTATATGCTTATGTGCATTACGAGTATGGAATTAAAAAAGCTGGCATTTGTCCCAAGCTTTCTTGTATCCATGAATATTTCACTTCGACCTTGATTTTTTTCTAAATATGCACACTCGTCATGTCACAAGAAATATTCTCATGAAATGCACCTTAAAAGTATGGCATATACATGCTTGCTACTGAAATCTGACACATACAGATTACATTTTACTTCAAGGCTTAGCATCACAACAAATAGCCATCAGTGTCACATGATCAGCAATTCACAAGGTAAAGTCAGATCTGTCCAACAAATTATCAAAAATGATTTGTAGACTTCCACATTGTTAATAGCTAACATGGTATTTAAATTGTCACAAGAATATACTAATGAGAACATCTTCTGACTTCACTTATTACTTCTGAGCAAAAACAATGTTATGTTAAGACTAATAATTCCTCTTCTATAATAACTATTAATAATTTATATAACACATCATGAGGGCCGAGTCCAACTACTGGCTTAAAGACTGTTAAGTTGCTCAGAATTAAAAGTGTAATATAATAAAACTGTCTTTACATGATCCACCCTTATTGCCTGCTACAGAAGTACACTTATCGACTTGATCATCAAGATAAGGACACTTATCAACTAGATAAGTACAATAACCATGTACCATGAAGTACCATACCACACCATATGTAACCGCTCAATAAAAGTTTTTGATTGATTTATGATACATTTTGTTCATAGTTTGTACACACACACACTTTTCAGTTTGGGGAAGGCAGACAAACTAACCACAAGCCCATAAATTATATGTGAAGCTGTGGACTTTTGGATTGCCTAAGAAGTGTGCAAAATCCAAGAGAAATCAAAAACCATTATAAGCGGCAATATTAGCGGTTTTCACTGAGTGTCAAAAATTATTTGTTTTTGCACTACTACGAACACAATAGGCTCAAAAAGAACTCGTGCCACTATTTCATCCAACCAGAGGTAAAACTAAAACCAACTGTGACTTGTTTGTACATGTTTTCCTGTGCTTTGCACCAGCTACATGCATTTACTTCAAGTTTTAATTGGCTCACTGTATTGTTTTTGTCCTTAGTGATTGGCTAGAGTGATTAGTTTGGTTTTGATTTTAACACTCAATTGAGAACCACTCTATAGTAATAAGTATTTCACAGCAGTGATATTTTCTGACCCACATATAGTGGCTTTGCTATGTGTATAAACAAACTTTCACAGTTCATGGCCTGTTCAAATTGTTATGCTGTAATACAATTCCACATTAAGGCCAACACAGATTCAATAACCACAACAAAATTTTTGTCTCAACATCCAAAATGCCCTCATAGCTGATAATGTACAAAAACTTTAGCTGATATTACAATAAGAAAACAACAAAAATATAATAAACTTCAAATTCTACCCATAGATCCTTTGCAGAGAACTGCATGACTGTATCAGTCATTTTTTAAAACAAAAAAAAAAACATTGGTATGGTAGAAAATTGCGCTAGGTTCCAGAAATCAGGACAAAATTTGTATTGAAGATTGCCTTTTGAGACCACTGATGTTTGGAGGAGAGATTCTGTGGCATATTGAACAATGATATTATAGATTAAAAATTAAGAAGCTTTTCTGCATAAAGCAACTGAACTGCAATGTGTACTATAGAAATTCTCTCACTTTACGCATCAATTTTCCACTTTCCACTTTTTTACCATAAACCCCTGGGGATAACAGGCTTGAACACTGATGGCATTTATTCTTACAAAGTTTAAACTACTGATTTTGAATTTTTGGAAATATGGACTTGCATGTGACTTTCTCACTCAAATAGACTACCATAAGCAGGTCAATAAAAGATAATTCCTGTCTTGCATATCACAAGAAAAAAAACATTAGTTTTTTATGGTACGAATTTTTTTTTTTTAGTGAGTTAAAATGTTCAACACAGTCATGTGTCAACATACTGCAAAGGACCTATTGCTTCTCAGAATGAATTAAATGTAGCAATTGAAAGTTGTTTTATCCAAAGCAAGTAATTTTTGGCCTTAAGTAGGCAGGATAAACCTAACTGGTCAAACTCAAATTCAAAGTAGAAGCTCTAAAATTTTTCTTGAAGCAGAACCTTGAATTACATATTTTGCTAGCATAATAAGTTTCATTATGTACTGTATGTTATTTGGAGGTAACTTGTGATACAAATAATCTACAATGCAAAGCTTTTCCTTTATGATTTTTCTTTTTGTTCGAGCTTGTTATGCAGCAGATTACTCCTCCAACCACCATAGAGAGAATTTAATGAATCAACATGGCTATACATACAATGTAATTATAGTCTTACGTAACTCTCATATTATTAGTTACTTACTTTATATGAGAATACCTCTTACAGTTGTCAAGGTAGCTATTGAAAGACAAGAATTTATAGTACAATAGAGCTGTTAAAAAGCATCTAAATAGCTCTCAAGATCCTGCCTTCAAGAAAATTTTAATGTTTGTGATTAGAACACAGCCAGGTTAATCCGTCGTATAAACCATCTCCAGATGTAGCACATGATGGTTGTACATACCAATTTCTGTCTCTTAGTTTTGTTAGGTGTAGTCTTTCTTGAATTTCATGAGGTTTGATGGCTAAAACAAAGAGAAAAAGTATCAGGTTTGGGGGGTTTAACCTCTTAGCTCACAAAATAAAGTCTTGAGCAACTTAAAGTGCACCTAACCCCCAAATTTTTTTTTCCCTAAAACGAATCTACTTGTTATTTGATATAGTTCTGGATTCCGTTAAATCCTCGATTTTCTGTGCCCCGACGAAATCTCGAAAATAGCTCCAAAACACCACCATTTTCTTTCACGACCAAGTTTCAGGAGAATGGGTCCAGCGGCTCTTGTGACGTCTACCCAGGAAGGTTGAATATCTCACGTCCTCTCATTTCCTTCAGGATGGTGCAATACACATTCGAAAAGTGCGCAGAAATGCCTTCCAGAGGTGCTATCAGCTGTTGCAGCAATATTCCAGATTTAAAGAAAGATATACTGTACAATTT
>Ga0126338_10003078_pt1 | contig 11634 bp, 7 predicted proteins | sample OrbCmetagenome_2_FD_92529 | JGI IMG/M metagenome (GOLD analysis project Ga0126338, IMG submission 92529) | Coral microbial communities from Petempiche,Puerto Morelos, Mexico - Orbicella C C metagenome | ecosystem: Host-associated > Invertebrates > Cnidaria > Coral | place: Petempiche,Puerto... | reverse complement strand
AAATAAATAAATAAATAAATAAATAAATAGTCACAGACTACTGGGACCAAAAAGCAACTACTTTTACACACCATTTCATGCCGTGTCCATGTACATTCACATGGTTGTGAACTCTCGTGGCATGCTCCTTCCGGCAAAAAATGTCCATGATTCCTTAGGTGCAGGTTCATCAAACTTTGATGATTTGGAGATCTAAAAGCATAACCCCTTGCACTTTGCCAGGTTTCTTTGTCGCTTTGTCAGTACCCATGCTATTACTCCATCCTCATGGGTGGAAAGATGCACTTTAAGTCAATTACTTTATCCAAGGACAGTGAAGGAGGAAGTGAACCCGCAATCCAGCAGTCCCAGGATCGAGCCCCGCTCTGACCACTACCTGAATTTGTTTCTCGGTAGCCCCGAATTCATATCCTCTGCCACGCTTGAAAATAGCCAACTAGTTTGCCTCTGGCCAGTTGGGATTCTTAACAATGTTATGTTCAATTTGAATTTTTTTTTCAGTTGTTTGCTCGGTCCTACTAGCACTTGTGGAATAAACATTGCCGAGGGTAAATAAAGGTTATATATATATATATATTTTTATATTTTGAACTAGGCCTGAGCACTCAAACTCTAACTACTCGATCTGTAATTCAGTGCACTAACTATTAAGCCAACACATCTCTCATATGCTATTTACAAGCAAGAGCTTTGCCTTACCAAGCAGAGGACTCAAAGTTCTTGAGAGATGAATACTCTCTGATCTTTTAATAGAATACCTCCCTCTCAATGCCTCTGGACTACCACGCCCTCCTGATATCGAACACAGACTTGAGGAGCGTCTGTGTTGGAACAATCCTCTTCGCAGAGCAGTTACTCTCTCTGTCTTCGGAGAATGGACAGTAGACTTGGATCTAATGCAAGTGCTAGTTGAACTTTGGTTGATAGACGATGCTCCAGAATTTGACCGGGACTTGGAGATATCTGCAGCTGCAAAAGCCTCACAGGCTGACTGAACTAGAAGTCTCTGCATTTCTTTTAACTCCTGTTGAGAATCAAGAACCTTATGTTAGCCACATAAAACAGGTAACTATAATTTCCAACACAGAGAGAATGTCACATAATATAAAACCCTTGGAGGTGCACTTGTTGAAGGGTTTGCATTAGCATTTTTAGCGGTAGGGCAACTGGTTTTTGAACTGACCTGCTTTACAAGAAAACCTTCCTCAACATGGTCAAACCAGGCCGACGAAATTGTCCTCACGGCTGGCCAATATGCCTGTTGCCTGACCCTTAATGAGAGCCTTATTTTTGGTCTATGGAACAAGGTCATCAATGCCTTCACCTTGCTCAAAAATACCCACCAAAAGTTGCCTAATTGTTTAAAATCATACAAAATGAATACACCAAAACTGGACATGGCACTCCTATGATCCCCTCACCCACCTTACCCTGTCACACCCAACTCAAAACATAAAACTAAATTCACAGCAAGTGGAAATGGAAAAAGTCTTACCGGTTCTAAGTCGACTGGTCGCACCCCATGAATGTTGTTCTCATAGATTCTTGCTCCATGTTCCACTAAAAGGAATGACACTTCCAGCTTGCTCCTATGTCCAGCAGACATGTGAAGTGGTGTACAACTACAGATGAAGAGAGAAAATAAGAAAGAATATGTGTGAAGTCAAGAGTTTCATTAGCATTTTCAGCAGGAGGGCAACTGGTTTTCACAGGGAGGCAAAACGTTTAAACTGAACTTCATTATAAGTAAAACTTTCCTTTAGATAGTCAAACCAGGTGGGCAAAATCATCCTTACAGTTGGCCAATGTGCCCAACATAGGGCCTTAAAGAAACCCCTGAAAGTAATAACACGTAGCAAAAGTAGTTTTATGAAAGAGTAGGAGATGTGATGCAAGTCAACACTACAGCATGCCCAGGGGCTGTTCATTCGCAAACTCGCAACTTATTATCTTATGCAGACATTAGGTTGAAGGATATTAAGAATGCCATTAGAAAGTGTATGAAATGCTGTTTGCATAATATTGCTGAAGCGTTTTTCATGTATAATTTAAAATCAACTGCCAAAAGTATTAAAATGGAAGACAAAGACATACAAATTGTTATCTTTAGCTCTGACATTTGCTCCATAACCAAGAAGTAACTGAGTAACAGCTCGGTTCCCTGCAGTTGCCGCAACATGTAGAGGAGACTTGTCATCAGGTCCCTCCCAGTTTATATCTGCTTCCCTGAAAGAAAATAATAAAATTATTTACTACCTATTGTTTTGATGATAATCTCAACTAGCTACAGTACAGCCAACATGAATATAACACATGTGAACAAGCAGCCCATATAGGCAGGTTTTTTTTTCGGTCTGAGCAGGTGGATTTTTCTGTGAGGTTGGTGCTCTCTATCAATCACCTGTCTGGTGGACAAGCACCATTTTTTATGTTTTAATTGGCACTTGTAAGGCCATGAAGACCTCCAGGCTTGCACAAAGAGCTGCCAACTTGCCCAAAGGGAAACCGGGAAACTACATTTAAAGGAGGTCTTGCATACCATAAACTGTTGCGTATAGGCGTTCCTGCATATAAACCCTCTGGTTATATTACCTCCAGTTATAAGCCCCTCTCTAGTTAAAAATGAAATGAATTTGATTTATTATGATGTTTTGAAGATTAATTAAAAACTAGCATACAAAAAATGTATTTAGATAACACTGCTGCAGCTCATTTGAAATGGGCTCTTTGTTCCACTCATAAGCCATCCCACCCCCATCCCCCAGATAATAAGTCCCTCCATTTTGAGGCCCATTCAAAACCCTTTCCAAATTTGTATAAGTCCAGTGGTTATAAGTTTACAATATATCTAAAAGACTGACTGGTTGAGTTTTTACTCAAGCTAAAGGGGGTAGTCAACAATTAGATAGCTGTATTAGACAAGGCGAACAAAAGCAAGGTTCCATGCAGTTGGTTTTCTCCAAAAGACACAAATGGTCATAACTTTTGTACTGCCAAGAGAAAACTGCCAAGTATTGTCTACATGTACATGTATATTCAACTCATAAACTTTAACTCAATAGCAACTCAATAATCACACTAAATGGTGCAAGCAATAATGTTTCACATGACACTAAGGCAATGAAACATGCAAACTGGGCATCTCCTGGCTCCTGTTTGCTTTTTTACTATAATACACATCCCCCTTCCCTCATTTCATACTTCTTACAACAAAATGGTGCTTAAAGTATCAGCATTCGCATTTACACATAAAACAAGGGCTATACGATCATATAAAAATTTCTTGTTTTATGCGTAAATGTGACTGTTGATACTTGTGAGCACCATTTTATTGTAAGAAGTATGAAATGAGGGAAGGGGAAGTGTATTATAAATTTTTGGATGTGCACCAACAAGGGACCATCACATCCTTGGGGCACACAGAATTACGCTTAACTCGCATGAAACAAAATAGCAGAAGAAAACATGAAAAACAAAATGAGCTATCAAATTGTAAAACAAATAATCTTACCATAAAGGCCTCAACTTTAATCCAGTCAAATTAGGAGGACGTCAAATTACGAGAACATTTCAAAAATGTGCAGACCCCTAAAATTTTGAAGCTGAGGGGCTCAGGATGCTTTTTTTTTCTTTGCAAAATCAAGTGCAAACACTGACAGGTGTATTGTATCACTTAATATAACCATATTTTTTAAGCTCTCACCTCTTCAAAAGTAGTTGTGACATTTCTACATCGCCCAGTGAAACAGCATAATACAGCAAGCTTCTCCTCGCAGTGTCATGCGAATCCACCGATACTCCATCATCCAGATACTTTTCAACGAGTGCTGTTTCTCCCCTTTCGACAGCTGATATGACATTATGCACTGTTTCAGCATCCTCTGGAACTTCACCATCAGACAGGGGTAACGACATGTCTTGAGGCTGGTGCCCTTTGTATTTTGCAAAATTTGGCGAAAGACGATCAACAGAGTTAAGAGCTTCTTTCTGAAACCGCTCAATGGGAAGAAGAGGAGTTGTCGTCAGAAAGTTCTGTGTAACAATTTCCTTCTCCATCCTTCCAAGATCAAGTTCTTTTGGAATTTTCTCCTTTGGCATGATTTCTCTTAGCTCTTTTATTATGTTTTTTCTTTCCTTTCCTTCTGATGGAAAATTGTTCAAGACATTTTCTTTCTGATCTCTTGGAGGTGAAATCACAGGGGAAGAAGCGTCAGCCACTACTGGTACTGAATGAGTTTGAGACTGTAACTCTTCTACAGAGTGGCATCTCTTCACTTGCCCAGTTGCCAACGTGTCAGGATTTATTGTTTCTTCATTGTGTACCGTAGGTAAGCTGGACCTTCTAATTGCCTCATCTCTTTTAACCCAAACTGGGGGTTCTTGTTGCGAAGAAGGAAAAACATGCACCTCAGCTTGGACAGAAATCGGACCATCTAAAACAGGATTCACCTGGCTTTTTCCAGCTTCTTTTCCATCACTGTCACTCCCATCTGAAGGAACCGGTGAAAGAGCGGAGAACTCAACATGCCGTCCAGAGGTGTGTGAGCTGGTTGGATGACGAAGAATAGATGGACTGGTCGTACTTTTGGTAAATTTCTTCCCATGAGGAGATCTGCGACCAGAAGAACCTTCTATGCCATGTTTCCACTGCACATGAGGATGCCTTCTCTCCACAGATGAACTACCAATTGTCGAAGTTGTTGAAACTTCAGAGTTTGTACGGGTTCGCTCAGAACTGCTAATTGAATGGGTTCTTCTTGCCCGCCGAGTTTCCCTTTCAACTCTCTCCCTGGTTAATTTACCAATAGCTTTAAAGGCCAGTGCCACAGTCCTCACAATACTAGAGGCCTGAGAAAATGACAAATAAAAGACAACAGATATTAGAATTCAGTTTTTTCCATTTTCAAAGATTAGCATGCAAGTATCTTTTAAACTTATGCAATCAGAAACATGTTTTGAAGGTCATTCACCCCTGAGCACTCCCATTCAAAAAAATAGTAATTGAAAAAACTAATTATGTCACACAACTTTACTAATGTAAATTCTATGTTATCTGTGAAGAAATGTAATCTTATACCACAGTCACTCACCACTTGCAAAACTGCATTCATATTTTCCTTGAAACATAATTCTAATACTCAATCAACGAAAAACAAAAAGCTGTATTATACTATATTTTGTGACCAAAGGACAATCAAATAAATTTACTAGCATGGTGTTAACCATTTTACTGCAGTTGGTTACAGTGTTAAGAAATGATGCCAAGTTTCTGTTTGTTTGTTTTTTACCACTGAGTAAATTTTATCATAACATGACATTCCAAGACAGTTTCAGACATGCATCACTGACTCAAACCTGCATAAAATTTATTTCAGAAATAGAAGGTTGTTGTCCATTTGTTACAGAAACTGTGGTGAAGTGTTTCACCCTGTGATGTTACAAGATTCTAGCAACATTCTAGCAAAGACCATCAGCTCATAAGGAAATTTGAGTAGCCCACGACTGATACAGGTCAAAAAGAACCAGCCATTCAGGTGTTATAGACGTGTTTTTATAGCTTACATGACTACATGTATTTTGGATTTGAACACCTCCAGTATTAAATTGATCATTCTATTTCTCATGAAAAACGTTATACATGTATGTTACAATGCACCATTTGGATCAAAAGTGTAAAGCCACAGTACGATGGCTTTGCTATCAGGAGTAAATTCTTGAAATAGCATACAGTTATCTCATTCTGAGTTGTGTACATTGTAACCTGCCATGTTCGGTCACGCAACATTCAGTAGACGACGTTCCAATGACTCATCAGTTGAAATTTCACATTGTAAAGGAAAATTTCAAACGAAACAATATCTGATCCACTTTGACAAATGCCACCAAGTTTTTAGGTTTTTTACTCTGTCATTTCATACTGAAGTGAAGAATATATTAAACTTGGTAAAACAAAAAAGCAGGTACAAATCAAGTGCTTTGAGCACTTGCATACACAGAGTTAGTATTTTTTCTTTCCAGCAATCAATATTTTGTTATTGAAATCCGATAAAAGAGAAAACTTCTGCTGCAGTACCTAAAACAGAAATATTTTGATCTCCAAGGGGAATAATTTTTCATCAGTTTCTCTTGATAACACAAAATGCCTTCAAAGGGACAGAAAATGCTGCTATACACGGCAAATATGGCAGCAAAAGTTGCCTCTGTCAATGTATCTAGTCTGAAAGTACATGATAGGTAAATAATTCTGGCATTTTCTCATCACAAAGAATAATTAGCAAAGTAAAATATTAACATAAACAACCTCAAAGCCAAACAAAAGTTCGTAAACAAGTTTAAAATACATTCCGCTAAATAAAAGTAGGGGAAAAAGGTTTAAATTGTAGGTTTTTAGGAAAACATTATACGCAATCGGGCAACAATCTTCGAGATTTGAAACGTCCGACAAACGGATGTTGACAACAAGGAAGGCAATAAAATTGTACATATACCTACGTTATAATCAATACAGTTCGTAGATTATCATTCAAAAATTATCGAGGAGCAGTCCATGTTTAATCAACGTTTATTCATTTTTGTTCGGAAAGTGAAATATTGCAGCGTCAAACCAACTTTCTGTATCGCTTTACATGCCGTTTCAAGGATTGAGGAAAAAACAACACAAATTATAGTTGGCGTGACTTCGACTTGTCAGCAACTATTGACAAAACGCGGCTCTTGCGTCCAGCTCAGATCCCCGACCGAACGTAAATAAACTTGATACTTTGCATTCAAGATATATCAAAACCCCGATTTTTTACGCTGCCATTTTGAAAAGAAACATTCCTTTGGTTGAAGAGAACCCACGCTCATGTTTTTCCACGCTGTCTGGAGAAGAGAAGATATACAAGAAAACATGTTTATGCCCGCGCGCTAACTAGCTCGAAAACACAGCTGCTTTCACCCTTTCAAGTCCTTTCTCTTCTTACAAAGACATATCGAAATATCAAAACAGCGTAGCTAAATACCTGCCCGGAGAGAAATCAAAATACAGCACTTTACTCGCTGGTGTAAACAACTTAAATATTGGCGGCGATGCCCCTTACCTCGAGTTGCGAACCAGCTTGAAATACGTGACACATGTGGGTTTTCTTCCGAGTGATATTCAACCCAAACGTACTATCAAATCCCCGAAGCTGTTCTTGGGCACACAAAGCAATAGCATAAAGTGGTGCTGTGAGGATTAACGAGTTAGAGTCCACGCTGGACACAAGAAGAATCCCGTCGCGTATTGTGAAGTTGACTCGTATACTTCGTATCTGCTGCTTTTTTATCCTTTTCAGTGTCTCCATCATTCGCGTTGTTGACTTCGCTTCGGAAATCTGTGCCGACCCCACATAGTCTACGATGAAATGAAGTTCACCCGAGCTGTAATCTTCCACCGTTCGACTTTCTGTCTGCGGTAAAAGCGCAGTTGCTTGCGACAGCGAAGCTTCTTCGACACTTTCACTCGGACATGACTCGTTGACAGGAACTTCAGCATCCGTCTTTTGCCGTCTCTGGCTCAAACGTCGCCTTAGAGAATGCATTGTCTATTTAGTGTTTGACCACAGTGTACTCCATACTGGGAGCCGACGTTAAAAAAGTACCGTCCCGTCATCTTTAGCCAAACTGTCGAAATAAACAACAACCTTTCCACGCAACATTTACCAACCAACCTCTCGGTGTCAAAAACCAGTTGCGCTCTACATGTAAATTACATCTTTGGACAGATGGGGGAAGTTAAATACACAGCACCCTCACATGCTTGACACATGTCTTAGCATTCTGAAAAACAAAACAACTTTTAGAAAGGTCTGAAAGACAAGGAACTTCCACTCAAACTACGCTCCATTCACCACCATGCTGTTTGTACGGAGTTGTTTGTTTGAAGACGGCCAGATGTCTGTAATTGGTTGGTTTTTGATCACATGAGAGTGTCGCCTGCGTTCGAACAAAAAATGCGCGAAAACCGGGACCTGCTGACAGTCTCGCGTGACTCGAAACGCACTCAATCAACATCAAAACGAGCAGATTTTGGACGCAACAATGTGGCCAAAAAATTCGCGTCTCCATGGATGGCATGGCACAATCTCTCCTGGGACCTATACATGGCCTTTACGAAATAATTTCACCAACTGCTGCATTTTGCCTCAGGGAAAATACTTTGTATCAGTTTACTTCCACATGCGGTAACAAACGTAAAACCGCGTAGAAATGTTTACTAACATTGCTTTGATTAATGTCCAATGATTATTCAATATATCTTCGAAGTGGAAAGATGGATTCTAAAGATTTTTTACAAGAGCTTCATATGTTCGAGCGACGTCTGGCCTCGCCATAATGACGCTTATAAAAGGATTGCCAGTTTTTGTGTTTTTAATTTTTTTTTTTTCATTGCAAGGCCGTTTTTTCTCCTGCTTGAAACACGAACAATAATTCAACAATCTGTCTGATCTGATGACTTCATGCTGATTGTCGAATTAATTTCTTTCTCCTAGTTTCCTCAAAATAGCACGCTGCCAAGTCAAATCAACCTCAGGAAAATTCGGACAAGACTGCTTTGCTTTCATCTCTTTTACTTATATAAAGCCGGACGGCCGTGTCATAAAACTGTGGAATCTGTTTTTATAGCACCATAAGCTTTATCCAACGATACGAAACTAAAAATACAGTTGTTATGCAATTGCTTATTACATCATAGGCATTAGGTCTTTTCCGGCAAAGTTCATTCCGCGTATTTATGTTTGTTGTTCATCCGTCGTAACGACAAGGGCAATCTAGGTCACCCTTTCGGTTTAACGCAAAAACGAAGCGGCATCCTGTTATGCGGTTAGAGCTGGCTGAGTATTTTGGCGCCGTGTTCAACACAAAATAGTTCTAAACAAGATGAGCTATTTTCAAGCTCCACATTCTTTTATTTCCCTCATATTCTGGTTTTTCAAAATGCGTCTGTGCGCGTTTAGGTAATGGCCACTCACTTGTTTGTGTTTTCATTTCATGTTATTTTTCTTGCTAGATAAATACGGTACGCAAGCCACTTAGAAAGCCGGAAATTCTGACACGCTATTAGCTCTTCTAAGCCCCAGGCAAAAATTTACGTTCTCCGTCATAAAAACAATGTCGAGTGTTTTGTGAGGTTACGCGAGAAATCTGCCAGATGGTAAACACACTTGAAAATTTACGCCTCAAATAATGACCTACAAAGAAAACAACATGACCGATTGCCCTTACGAATCATCAGGTCGACAAAAACATTAAGAAAACATGCAACGATTGACTCTCTTTTTGTATCAGATCACCAAAAGTACTTTGACATGAATGTAGATACGATAATGGCTTGTTACAGGTCGTGTTAACAAAAAACCAATTAATTGACTTGATTCTATATAATTAGCTGGCGCCACCTTGATGCATAACGATATACTCCAACTACTCCAAGATCTTCCGGTGAAGCGAATTTCGAAGCGAAAATTAGCCTTTTATTCACAGAAGAATGTTTGATCACTAATTTAACAAAAGGCCCCGTGAAACGTGAAGAATTTGCGTTTTATATGGTCGTAAAAAAGTTAAGTGACCAGAGCGTTTTGACTTCATTAAATGACGCAGGCTCGTTAAGTCCAAAAGTCCGAAGTCCGACACTCGACGTACAGGACACTTAACAGTACTTAAATATTACTAAATGTACGAAGAATAAAACAAAAACAATGCACAGAAATGACTAGAAGATGGAACAGTTTTGAATTGGTTATCCACGATCGACAAAAAGTCCTGACTTCGATGAGCTAATTTTTCACCGCGACCCGGGCAGCCCATTTTTCGCGTAGTCAGCGAAGAAAGCACCTCTATCGTCCTGCTATCAGGCTACTTCAAACCTGTTAAAAAAGATTTTTGCCTTACAGTTGAAAACAAATTAAGATATTTTCTTTTTACATCAATCAGGGGAGTTAGTCGTGCAAATTTTCAACAGGGTCACTTTAAAGGACTTCCGTTGTATACCACTTTACTGATGTCGGTAGACCAGGAAGTCATGTTCAAGCTCTCGGCGGTTAGCATGGATCACGGAGGCAAGAGAAGAAAAGAAAAAGGAGAGCCCTGTTTTTTTTTTTTTTTCTATCCTCGCTTGCCTGCTTTCGTCTTCGCTCCTCCGCTTTTTCGCTAATCCGCCTCTTTGCTTACCCCCAACAAACTTGTGGCTCCTGAAATTAAAGTAACCCAATACAGAAAAAAAAGTCTGCGAGTCTTTATGTTTCTAGCAATTCTAATTTTAACCGATCGAATAGCAAGTGCACCAATTTTATCTCGAGGTCGCCAGCACTTAAGAATATTAATTGTGGGAAACAGCCACATGAATCTGTTCAGATCGCAGATTTGATAGATACACCGGTGACATTATTACTGATCAAGATAGATCACTATATTGTAATTAAGATTAATTGAGATTAGGTTGGCCTCTAATCAAACATTTTTTTTTTGCAAAATTGTAGTCAATTCCAAGCTTTCTCACAAAGAAATTGAAAACGTAAAAGAAAAAATAAATAGACAAATAGGAAAATAAATAGGAAAAGAGAATTTAGAATTGGGAATTCAAACTGACAGTGCATTGAGTGCTACGATCTAATCTTCACTTTTTTTGAAATTTTGTTTGACAAGGTGGCTGAAAATTTGGATTTCAAATCACTTCAGAATCAAACGAAATTAAAATAAAACATGGGGGAGAATGCGAGTTAAAAAAAAAACCCAGGAAGACACATAAAAATCAACTGAAAAATGGACATATGCGGCTAACCAAATTCACGGTTGTTTCACGGGCCAAACACTCTTTTCGGGATTATGTAGTAATTATCATTCGTTCAAAGGCATCGTAGGTCACCTGTTCATGACGTCACCGAGGGACAACCCGGGGCAGAGCAACCTCGTTTCTAGGCTCCCCTTTCTACATTCTCGAAGCAGAGAGAGGACCCTGAGCACAAGGTTGTGAACATTTGCGCCCATTGTGGAATATCACTCGGATATTCCCTTGTTTCAGCCACGTGGCGCGTTTAAACCAAGAGATCTTACCTTCAGTGATCTCTTGGTTTAGACCGATCACGCCGCGCGCGAGCGAGAATATTTGATGGATTATAAATGTAAGTAGGGCTTGGTACCAGTTGCGTCAACTTCACTTGCAGTTTACTCTCTTAAATGGTCGGTGACGCCCTCTTTTCTTTTCGTAGATCACTTTCTTTACTGATTTTCCCTATTCTACCTGGGAAAAAAAATTGTACGTGAAAAGTGACAAAAACTTCGCCATTTCTGCTCTCGCTTGACCGAAGTTTTCTTCGACTGTGAACGTGCAAGGCCAGTCTGTATTCTTTTTCAGGGCCTGTTCTACCTGAACGAACGACATCAGCTGTCAAAGTTTACTTAATACACTTCTGTTGAATTGGGTACGTTTACCTGATCGAAATTTCACTAATGTAGCTTCTTTCATTGCTGATGGTTGTAAGCCGAGTTCGCCGTGAAATAACGAAAGCTTCTGAAAACGAAAATGAGCACGGTAACCCCATGTTTTTGGTGTTTTTGGTAAACGTTGATCTTTACCTTACTTCATGTCAAGTTTTTTTTTTTTTTTTTTTT